>Ga0163149_10001184_pt1 | contig 33814 bp, 29 predicted proteins | sample OliLakLV19MP5G1_FD_148604 | JGI IMG/M metagenome (GOLD analysis project Ga0163149, IMG submission 148604) | Freshwater microbial mat bacterial communities from Lake Vanda, McMurdo Dry Valleys, Antarctica - Oligotrophic Lake LV.19.MP5.G1 | ecosystem: Environmental > Aquatic > Freshwater > Lake >... | reverse complement strand
GAAGAATTACTATCCCAGCGGCAAGATTTCATTGAGCGGCAAATATGAAAATGATGTTGCTATAGGTGAGTGGAAATATTTTTTTGAAGATGGATCGGTCAGTTCAGCAGGAGAATTTGTTGGCGGCAAGAAAAATGGATATTGGAGTGCCAATAATCCCTTCGGGAAATTGAAAAGTGAGATCACCTATAACGGTGGCAGTGGTGAATACCGCGAGTATTATTCCAGTGGAAAATTAAAAACCAAGGGCCTGATTAGTGAAGGCAAAAATCAGGGTGCATGGAAATATTATTATGAAGGTGGAAAACTGGAAGGCGAGTGTGAGTTTGACAAAGGCAAGGGTAACTACAAAGGATATTTTCCTTCCGGTTCGCTTCAAACAAAAGGGGTGATTGAAAATGATTTGCGTGTTGGCACCTGGGAGTTATATGAAGAGGATGGGAAACTTTCAGGATACTATAAACCCGTGTATGATGGAGATAAAAATCTAGCCAATCAAATTAACGAGATAGCCAAGGCACAAACTAAAGTTACTAATTCTTCACGCAAAGGATTTTACTATTTTGAATCGCGTTACCGCGAATACAGAGGGGTGATTATGCAAGGCAATCCGTTATTCACGTTTGTAGGTTCTTTACCTATGGGGATTGAATTTTATAATGAAGAAAGACTGGGCCATGAATTTGAATTCGAGGCGATCCGCGATCCATTTTATACGGCCGATTCTCAGGTGGCTAAGAATCAGGTATTCCAACGCGGCTATGCCATTGCCATCAAGCAGAAGTTTTATAATCCCATGAAAATGGGTATGTGGTATTTTGCTCATGAGGTCAGGTTTACCAACCTGGGTCATTTTGCCAATATTGATTTTCCTCAAGTACCGGGCACAACGTTTACCGCCACAGCTTCTGAGCAGCGTGCTGAATATGGTGTTTTGCTGGGCGTGCGCCTCATGCAAAATAACCGGGGCGATGGGTTCACCATTGATGCCAATATCGGTTATGGAATTGGCTACCGGAGTTTTTATACAGAGTCTATCTTTGAGGAGGCATTTCAATCCGTTAATCAAAAGGAGTTATCTCAAACATTTCGGTTTGGATTGAATTTCGGATACTCCCTTTCTTTTGATGGCAGGCGCTAAGATCAGAACAAGATAGTTTCATTTTTTCCGTTACTTTTGTTTCCAAATTGAAAGGATAGATACCTTTCCTATGCACAAAACAATCGAAGTAAACCTTAGCCCACAGGAGGCTTTTGACGAGAGTCAATTCAAGCATGCTCTTGCGGGTAAACTTCATATTCCTGAAGACGGTCAACTAATCATTAACCCCATCAAGAGATCGGTGGACGCACGTAGTAAAAACGTGATGGTAAAAGTACTCGTGGAAGTAATTCCAGTTGAAGAAATTTATCCCACCATCACCTATCAAAAGAATTATCCGGATGTAAGCAAAGCAGATCCTGTAATTATTGTTGGCTCTGGGCCTGCTGGATTATTTGCTGCTATCCGATTAATCGAACAGGGAATAAAGCCCATAGTGATAGAGCGAGGCAAAGATGTGCAAGCCCGCAGGCGCGACATCGCGGCCATCAATAAACATCAGTTGGTTAATCCTGAATCCAATTACTGTTTTGGCGAGGGTGGAGCGGGCACCTATTCGGACGGCAAGTTGTATACGCGTTCCAAGAAGAGAGGGGATATCAGAAGGGTATTGGAGATATTGGTTGCCCATGGAGCACATGAAGATATTTTGTTTGATGCCCATCCTCACATCGGCACAAACAAGTTGCCTAAGTTGGTTGCCAACTTGCGCGAAAGTATAAAGCAGGCAGGCGGTGAAATTCATTTTGAAACCAAAGTCGTTGACTTCATCATTCAGAACGGAGAGATGCAGGGAGTGAAAACGCACGATGGCACGTCATGGAAAGCCGCTGCCGTTATTCTCGCGACAGGTCATTCTGCCCGCGATATTTTTCAATTGCTTCATCATCACAAAATCAAAATTGAGGCAAAGCCATTTGCCTTGGGTGTGCGGGTGGAGCATGCTCAACAATTGATTGATCAGATTCAATATCATTGCCCGATTGATCGGGGACCTTACCTGCCGGCATCCTCTTACTCATTGGTACATCAGGCTAAAATTCATGGGCAAGAGCGAGGTGTATTTTCATTTTGCATGTGCCCCGGAGGCTTTATTGTGCCGGCTGCTACATCCCCGGGCGAAGTAGTAGTAAATGGAATGAGCCCATCACGCAGAGATTCAAAATATGCCAACTCGGGAATTGTGATGGCGGTGGAAGAATCAGATTTCGCTGCCTATGTAAAACACGGTCCCCTGGCGGGCATGTATTTTCAGGCAGCGGTGGAGCAATTGGCATGTCAATCGGCCGGTGGAAATCAAACCGCACCGGCACAGCGTTTATTGGATTTTGTTGAAAAGAGAAATTCATCCTCCTTGTTGGATACTTCCTATCAGCCTGGTTTATCGGCTGTTAACTTATACGAAATTCTACCGGGCTTCATCGCAGAAGGTCTGCGTCAGGGGTTTAAAAACTTTGGCAGTAAGATGAAAGGTTATTTAACCAACGAAGCCCAAATTGTAGGAGTGGAGAGCCGCACTTCTTCTCCAGTGAGAATTCCCCGCGATAAGCTAACGCTTGAACACATAGAAGTGCCGCGTTTGTTTCCGTGTGGTGAGGGGGCAGGCTATGCCGGTGGCATTGTTTCAGCCGCCATGGATGGAGAGCGATGTGCGGAAGCAGTGGTTTTGAAATATTTAAAGAAATGATCTTACATTATGGGCATAACTAAAACGAAGAAGACGGTCATTATAGGTGCAACCAACAACCCTTCACGATATGCCTATGTCGCTGCCGGCATGCTCACCGAGTATGATCATGAAATAATTCCGATTGGCATAAAGAAGGGTGAAGTGAACGGAAAACCTATTTTAGACATCCATCAGCGTCCTTCCGTTTCTGATGTTGATACTATAACACTTTATATTGGCCCTCAGCATCAGCCAGAACATTATGATTATATCATGAGTCTGAAACCCAAGCGCGTGATTTTCAATCCGGGCACAGAAAATCCGGAGTTTGAAAAAATAATTGCAGAATCAGGAGCAGAAGCGTTGGAAGCCTGCACCCTCGTATTACTTCGCTCGGGTCAGTATTAATCTTTCGGATAAAACGCGATCACCCCAACGCAAATCACTTTCCATTTGCCATCCTTCTTTTCAAGAACTCTGATTTGCGATGTTTCATCATGAGCAATATTGTCCTTTACCTTTTGAGTATAATGCACATAAGCACCATTTCCGTATACCCGGATATCATGCCAGGTGCGTTCAAGGGTGATTTTAGAAGATTGGTGTGCCACATCAATGGGTCTGCTTGAAACCTGCGTTCTGAAATACTCATCAAACGACTTTGAAATATTTTCCCATCCTTCAATATAACTTGTTCCGGTCGAGTCGGAGTAAGACCAATAGGCATAGGGAACTTTCATCCACGTGTCTTCCCAATCCTTGCGATTCACGCTGAAGAATGACTGAGTTTCTTTCTCAAGGACTGCTTTAATGGCAGCAACTTCCTTAGGGTCCTGTGCCATGGCGGTCATGGCAGCAAGCACGCATACGCTGGTGATGAAGAAATATTTGTAAGTTTTCATATTATGTTTATTTAAAGAGGTTTCAAGTTCATTTAGTAGACTTCATTTAACCAATTTCAAAAATGTTAGTGTGGTGGGTATTTAGCGATTGCCCCCACACAGATCAACTTCCATTTTCCGTCTTTCTTTTCAAGCACTCTTATTTGCGAAGTTTCATCGCGGTCAATTTCATCATAGACCTTCTGCACAAAGTAGGCATAAGCTCCATTTTCGAACACCCTTATTTCAATCCATTCATTGGTAATCTCACCCTTTGAAGGCTTTGAATTTTTAAAGTAATCTGAATAGGTAGAGTTTAAATTGTCCCACCCCTCAATGTAACTTGTACCGGTAGAGTCAGAATATGACCAATACGCATAGGGTACTTTTAACCAGAGCGATGACCATGTTTTGTAATCCAGGTTCATAAAGGAAGCGGTCTCCTGTTCAATAACGGATTTAATAGCTTCCTTTTCGGGGTCACTTTGAGCTTCAGAAGGAGGCACACACAAAAGGATGATTAAGGCGCTTACGATCATTATCAGAACTGGGGAGAGTTTCTTCATGTTAAATTGACCATCAGGCCAACTTTAAACAATATAAAAAAAAACTTTAAAATGCTTATTCTACTTAGCATTAATAATCTGATAAAAAGTGATTTAAATCATAGTTATTGTATGGCACAATTGATTAGCTTGAACCACAAAAAACCTATTCCTATGCTCACCGATGAAAAAATAATCCAACTTAAAGAGCTTACTGTTAAACCCGGTAAGAAGATTAAACTCAAAGATTTCTCTACCAAGTACAAAGGCAAGACGTTGACCAAGGCAGATTCTGAGTTGATGTTAGAAAAAGGAAGAAAACATTTGGCCGAAGTGCAGGACGAGCTATATGCTCACAATCGCTACAGCGTGTTGATTATTTTTCAGGCGATGGATGCAGCCGGCAAAGATGGAGCAGTGAAACACATCATGTCAGGGTTTAATCCGCTGGGTGTGAAAGTGTATAGCTTCAAGGCACCGAACTCTCATGAACTTGACCACAATTATTTCTGGAGGCATGAGCAGGCCCTGCCAGCACGCGGTGAGATTGCGATCCATAATCGGTCTCATTATGAAAACGTACTGGTAACAAAAGTTCACCCCGAGTGGATTTTAAATGAGCACATTCCCGGAGTAGAAACCGTGAAGAAAATAGATAGCAAATTTTGGGAAAGTCGCTATAAGCAGATCAGACGCTTTGAAAAGAACCTTACGGATAATGGTACTATCATTCTAAAGTTCTTTTTGCATGTTTCCAAGAAGGAACAAAAGAAACGCTTTTTGGAGCGCATAGAAGACCCAAGCAAAAACTGGAAATTCTCTCTGGGCGACTTGAAAGAACGTGCCTTTTGGAATGATTATCAAAAAGCATATGAGGATGCCATGAGTGCTACTTCCACGGAAACTGCTCCTTGGTTTGTGATCCCGGCCGATGATAAGTGGTTTGCTCGCCTGGCGATAGCTGCAGTCATTGCCCGGCAGTTCGCTAAACTGAAGATCAATTATCCCGTAGTGAGTCAAGCTCAAAAGGAAGAGCTTCAAAAAGCCAAGCTGCAGTTGATGAGTGAGAAGGATGAAAATGGCAAAGAGAAAAAGGGCAAGAAGAAAGCAAAAGGAGTTAAGGTTAAGTCTAAACAATCTAAAGCCTCCGCCTGATTTAATCGGAGTGTACAACCACCTCCTTTTTTCGTAGCTGTTCAGTGATTGAGGGAAGCCTTTCTTTGGACGTATTATGCCATGGATTGTTTACCATGACTAACAATTTGATCTGATTACGCCCCACTACTTCAACAGGAAGCCCGGTGAGCTTATTGCTTGAAATGTCAATATTTTAAAGGTTATTTAACTTAAGTAAATCTACGGAAACGTGACTTAGGTAGTTATTATTGATGCGAAGCACCCTTAAGCCATCAACTTTCCTGATGCTTTCAGGCAGGTCGTTCAGTCGGTTATTGGATAGGTAAAGCTCTTTCATATTTGGCATTGAGCCAATGGCATCAGGCAGCCTGACCAGCCGGTTATTTGATAGGTAGAGTACCACCAGGCTTTTAAGGTTTCCAATCCGGTCATCAATTCGTTCTATCCGGTTAAAGTACAGGTCGATTTCTTTCAGGTTGACCAGATCATAAACACCTTCCGGAATAGAGGTAAGCTTGTTATTATAAAAAGACAACTGCTCTAGGTTTGTCAACGATGAGATTTTTGGGGATACGTTTTCGATCGCATTAAAATTGAGGGTCAACTTTATAAGATGTGGAAAGACCTCAATAGAGGCGGGAATGGTTTTGATTTTGTTTTTCTGCAATTCTAGTTTCTCAAGCGAAGAGGATTCTTCTATTTGATCATTTTCCAATGTCAGGTTGTTGCTACTCAAAAGTTGGCAGTAATAGGGCCCGGACAATTTGATCATCTAACAATGACAATTTACTAACTAAAGATTTTCCACGGGGACAAGGGAGCGGCTTCGAGGCAACTTAGACTTTGAAAAATAAATAACGTTGGACAAAGAAGTTGCCGACCTTCGCATTTTTAAAATGATTCTCCTCTGAATTCTTCCACGCATTTGGCACATGCCATAGCCGCGCAAACCAACCGCGACACCCAAGCAATGGCAAGAGCCGAACCCCACCGCGCAGACAACACTTGACCAATAAATTTTAGTTTTTTAAAAATCAATAAACTAAATATTTGACGACATTAGCAACAACTTATTGACTATGGACTCAAGCAATATTCTGAAGCAGTAGTATGTGCGGGCAGAACCTGAACAAGAACTCCGTACTATGCGCCTGCATGGACTTATAGCAAATAAAAGGTGATGCGGTGAAAGGGATTGATCTATTTGTTTTACTTCAAATTTTCATCGATATTGATATCCTAATTTCCTACACCTATGAAAGCTAAATTGATCGTATCCTGTTTGATGGTTGCATTAACAACATTAATATATGGCCAAGGATTTATCGCTGGCGTTGACAAAGACCAAATGGATCTCACTCTACTTAACAGACCGTGCGTAGTAACTTTATTATCGGGTGAGGAAATCAACGGAAAATTTGGCGGTGCACAGGAAATCAATGGTTATCTTGATAAAATTGTAATAAAGAAGGACAATGGCGAAAAGGCAAAATTTGAACCGGAAGACATTACGCGGTTAGCGATCAAGGCAAGTAAAGTAGCCAAATTGACTATGATGGCTGAATCTGCTTCATCAATAAAAGAGTTAACTAATGCAAACTTCGATGAAATTGCCAATCGTGAATACATCATCTTTGAAACGGCACTACGAAGTAATAAGGCGGGCAAACCAAGACTCATGCAATTGCTGAATCCAGGATTTGATGGTCAGATTAAAGTATTTGCTGACCCCAATGCCAAAGAAACCAAAGGATTAGGTATTGGCGGGATTAAGCTCACCGGAGGAGAGGATAAATCATATCTTTTTGTTCAAAACGGAGAGAAAGCGGTGCTTGTAAAGAAAGGTAACTACAAGAAAAATTTCTATGAGCTATACCAAAGTTGCCCGAAAATGTTAGCTGCATTTGAAGGAGAAAAATTGAAATGGGATGATGTGGCAGGCCACGTTTTCACTTATGATCAAATCTGCAAATAAGAAGGGTGATCTGAAACTGGAGATTCAGTGGTGGTTGACCACTTTATTTCGTTTATCAGTGATCACTATTTTTCGCGATAACTGAGCAATTCATTTCGCAATAATTTGACCATCGCATGCTTGTTATTCAGTTATTTATACATGAAAACTAAATAATGGTCGTGAAATAACTTTCACTGATCGCAACCTCACGAAAAGAGGAGATTAAGGGAAATGTAATCTCCACTTCCCCTGGAAGCCGTATAGTTTTAACATCTGATATGCTCAGCCTGGTAATACCAGTCGCATCGCGGTTCATTAAAAGACTATTGTAGGATATAAAATCGGGGGAGGCATAGTAGGTCTTTCTGTTTCCGGAAATATCCCGGCCAGCTATTTCCCGCATTTGTTTGAGCACACTGCCGGAAGAGATATTCAATGGACCAGCCATAATTTTTCGAATGTTGCATGGGTATTTGTGTAGTCAATTGAGTCATGTATCGAATTAAAAAATGGAGCTTCAGTTATTCGGAAATGATGCAGGGAAAGGCAGGAGATAGTTACAACCATGAAGGTTGTCAGAACGACAAAACTTTTCATAATTGGGGAAATACTATCTCAAAACCAATGATCAAGTCAATCATCTTCAAGGGTCGATTTTGCAAAGAAAAAAAGGCAGAAAAATACTTGGGTTTTTTACCTGAGAGATATCTTAAACGCCTATAAAAACCGTATTTTTGAAGGTTATAAAAAACCAAAATGAGCGAACAGAATCCAAAGAAGGAAAACAATTATTCAGCAAGTAATATTCAGGTACTCGAAGGGCTGGAGGCAGTGCGAAAAAGGCCGGCCATGTATATTGGCGATATTGGCATAAAAGGGCTTCATCACCTCGTTTGGGAGGTGGTTGACAACTCGATCGATGAAGCAATGGCTGGATATTGCGATGAGATTCATGTTACCATCAACGAAGACAATTCTGTAACGGTAGAAGATAATGGTCGCGGCATTCCTACGGATATGCATGAAAAGGAAAAACGCTCAGCACTCGAAGTGGTAATGACGGTACTTCATGCCGGTGGCAAGTTTGATAAAGACACCTACAAAGTATCCGGTGGACTTCATGGGGTAGGTGTTTCATGTGTGAATGCACTCTCATCTATGTTGAAGGCTACCATCTATCGTGACGGTAAGATGTATGAACAGGAATACCATCGTGGAGTGCCTCAATATCCGGTGCGTATCGTTGGTGATTCTGAGCGAAGAGGTACTACAATTCATTTTAAACCCGATGCGGAGGTATTCACATTAACGACAGAATATAACTATGAAACAGTTGCTTCCCGCCTAAGGGAGCTATCATTCTTAAATCCAGGAATAAAAATTAACCTGAAGGATCAGCGCGATAAAGATGAAAACGGAGTGCCAAAAAACGCTTCATTTTTATCTGTAGGTGGCCTTCGTGAATTTGTTGAATATCTGGACTCTACGCGTGAGAAATTAATCCCAATACCCATCTATATCGAGAACGACCGCAGTGAGTTTCCCGTGCAGATAGCATTGGGATATAATACTTCCTACAGCGAGAATCTGGTTTCTTATGTAAATAATATCAATACCCATGAAGGGGGAACTCACGTAGCCGGTTTTAGAAGGGCTCTCACACGCACACTTAAGAGCTATGCCGATAAGTCGGGATTGTTGGAAAAGGCTAAAGTCGAGATCAATGGTGACGACTTCAGGGAGGGATTAACTGCCGTTATTTCTGTGAAGGTGGCCGAGCCACAATTTGAAGGACAAACGAAAACCAAGTTAGGTAACTCTGAGGTAATGGGTGCTGTGGATATCGCAGTGGGAGAAGCGTTGCAGAACTACCTTGAGGAAAATCCCAAAGAGGCCAAACTCATAGTCAGTAAGGTAATCTTAGCGGCACAGGCTCGCATTGCGGCTCGCAAAGCCCGTGAGATGGTGCAGCGTAAAAATGTATTGTCTGGCACCGGCTTACCGGGCAAACTCGCAGACTGTGCAAGTTCTGATCCCGCTATTTGTGAGTTGTACCTGGTTGAGGGTGACTCAGCAGGAGGTTCTGCCAAGCAGGGGCGCGATAGACATTTTCAGGCGATACTACCTCTGCGAGGCAAGATCCTGAATGTGGAGAAAGCACAGGAACATAAGATTTATGAAAACGAGGAGATCAAGAATATGATCACCGCCTTGGGTGTAAGCTTTGGCACTCCTGAGGACAATAAGGCTTTGAATCTTACTAAATTAAGATATCATAAGGTTGTTATCATGACCGATGCCGATGTGGATGGAAGTCACATTCGCACCCTGATATTAACCTTCTTCTTCAGGTATATGCGCGACCTTATCGAGCAAGGTTATGTCTATATCGCTTTGCCACCGCTCTACCTTCTTAAGAAAGGAAGAGAAGAACGCTATTGCTGGAATGAGGAGGAGCGTGATGTAATCATCAAGGAACTCAGTAAGGGAGGCAGTGCGGATAGTGTAGGTATACAGCGGTATAAAGGTTTGGGAGAAATGAACCCCGAACAACTCTGGTCTACAACCATGGATCCTGTGAGACGTACCTTAAAGCAAGTGAATGTTGAGTCGGCTGCAGAGGCTGATCACTTATTTTCAATGTTAATGGGGGATGAAGTGGCCCCTCGCAGAGAATTTATTGAAAAGAATGCCAAATATGCTAGAATTGACATATGATCGATGATCATTCCAATGTAGGCACAAGCATGGCCGACCAGCCTCAGGATCTTGTTATAAAGCAGATTTATGACAGCAATTACATAAGCCGTGATCTCAGTTGGCTGAAGTTTAACTATCGCGTGTTGGATCAGGCCAAACATATTGACCGCAGCATCTTTGATCGTTTAAAATTCCTCGCAATCACCGCCTCTAATCTCGATGAATTCTGTTCCATCCGTTTAGGTAGTTTGTACAACTATATCGACTATGGAAAGGAGAGATTTGACTATAGTGGGTTACGGGAAAACCCGTTTTGTCAATACCTGATGAACGAGGTGCATCGATTTGTGCAGGATCAGAACGAGTATTACATCAGGAAGCTAAAACCGCTATTCGAAAAGAATAATTTTCGGATAGCCAGTTATGATTCACTTTCTCTGGACGAGGTGGCGAAGGTAAGTCGGTATTTCCACCAGACGATTTACCCGATGCTTACACCCATGCTGTTTGATAGTTACCACACGTTTCCGGTTCTAAAATACAACCGGCTTCTATTCGGTGTGATTACAAAGGCTCCGCAGGATGTAAACAATCAACTCAGAGTTTCATTTATTCAGGTGCCCAGTAATATCCCGCGTTTTTTTGAAATCATTCATGAGGATCGTTTCGTCTCCTTTGTTCCATTGGAGGAAATCGTCCGCAATAACATTCACCATCTGTTCAGGAATGTAGAAATTGAGGCGATCAACCTGTTTCGCATTAATAGAAATGGAGATTTTACACTGGAAGAAAGTGAAGATATTGAATCCAATTTTCTTCTTGAACTCAAGAGGAAACTTCAAACACGAAGAACTGGCAGGGTAGTGCGTTTGGACATGGAAGAGAACCCTAATCCATGGCTGGTGCAGCTTTTAAAGATTCAATGGGATATTGATGACCTGAATATTTTTCACATTCCCAAGCAGGGGATGATTGATTTTACGGGCATTAACCAGATCATAAATCACAAGGAGTTCACTGACAAGCGTGCGCCATTACACCCGCCTCGTCACCCGGTATCTTTTCCGGAATTTGGTACCCGTGATATTTTTGAAGTACTGAAGGAGCGTGATGTTTTATTACACCATCCTTTTGATTCTATGGATCCTGTGCTTGAGCTTATCGAGAAGGCCGCGGATGATCCGTTAGTATTGTCAATTAAGATCACCATCTATCGGGTTGCCAAGGATTCAAGAATAACTGCTGCGTTGTTGCGTGCTGCCGAAAACGGAAAGCATGTTGCCGTGTTGTTTGAGGTAAAAGCGCGTTTTGATGAAGAAAACAATCTTCGCGAAGCACAGCGATTGCAAAAAGCAGGTTGTTTTGTGATTTACGGAGTGAGCAGTTTGAAAACACACACCAAGCTTTTACTCATTGTGCGTAATGAGCCGGATCGTGTGTATCGGTATGTTCACCTATCCAGCGGAAATTATAATGAGATGACCTCGCGGTTTTATACCGATGTTGGATTACTGACCACCAGTGAAACCTATGCGCATGATGTTTCTGAATTCTTCAACGTCATCACAGGACATTCACAGCCAACGGCCTATCGGAATCTGATTACATCACCTCGTGATATGCGTATTCAGCTTTGTAATCTGATTAAACGTGAAGCTGAAAATGCGCGTCAAGGATTGCCTTCAGGAATTGTCATTAAACTTAACTCCCTGCAGGATAAAGAGTTTATTGATTCATTATATGAGGCGTCTCAGGCAGGGGTTACGATAAAGCTAATCATACGGGGCATGTGTTGTTTGCGGCCAGGGCGTTTGGGGTTAAGTGAAAATATTGAAGTTATTTCGGTCGTAGGTGAGTATCTTGAACACTCTCGTATTTACTACTTCCACAATTCAGGCAATCCGAAAGTGTATATAGGAAGTGCCGATGCCATGGTGAGAAGTTTTGACCGCAGGATAGAGTCGTTGTTCTCTTTGCAGCAAGATTTACTAAAAAGGCAAGCCATGAATATTCTCAAGTTTAACCTAAGGGATAATGTAAACTCCTATACGATGAAGGAGGATGGAAGCCATGTGATCAAGGAGCAGAATGGAGAAGCACCATTTAATATTCACAAGGAGTTCTTCGAAGTAACTCAGGATACCTTTAAGGATGTTAGCTTGTTCTAGAAGCGGCCTATTTTAAATTCAATTTTTTTCTGGGATACGTTCTTTTCAAAAAGATGTAACAGGATACCATCCTTCAAACCAACATCAGGAACCAGAATGCTTGTGGCGTGTGCCCATTCCATTACTTGAAGATAGATCCCTGTAGCGGGGACGATAACATCGGCCCGGTCTGGGTTCATTTGCAAATCATAGATGCGTTGATCCATGGTGTGACTTTCAATCATCTTCCGAATCTCCTTTACCTTTCTGATGCCTAAAGCTTGTCCTGGTTTTTTCTTAGCCAGTTCAAAAATCTTACTGATGTTTCCTCCGGTACCCACGGCCATTACTTTACCGTATTCTTTTTTTACATTATCCCTTACCCATTTCTCCATGTCATTCCACATTACCGGAGAGTCGTGGTGCTCAAGCACTCGCACAGATCCCACTTTGAAGGAACGGGTTTTAATTTTAATTCCTTTGACAAATAGGTTAAGCTCCGTACTACCACCACCTACATCAATATGAAGGTAAGTTTCCGTGCCTAAATAGGAGGCAATGGCTCTATTGATGAATTCAGCTTCTAAAAGACCGTCAATGATGTTAATAGTTACGCCAATTTCATTCTTCACTTCTTCCGCTAACTCTTGTCCATTTTCAGATTCCCGCATAGCGGAAGTTGCGCAAAACATATAGTCATCAACTTCGTAAAGTTCAAGGAGCAACTTATAGGTCTTCATCAGCTTCTTAAACTTTAACTTGCTTGTATCGCTGATGCGATTGTTGTTGAACACATCATGTCCGAGGCGAAGAGGAAACCGAACATATTCTAACTTTTTAAATAGCAGCTTAGGGCCTTTATCGTAAATGGTTGAGATTTGAAGGCGGATGGCGTTTGAACCAATGTCTATTGCAGCGAGTTTCAACGTGAGCGGTTAGTGATTAAAAGCACCGCAAAATAAGCACATTGAATCTTTATTTTTAACATCATTATGCTTTTCTTTGCATTGCTTATCCAGAAAGACTGAGGGAAAGGGCCCGTTGACGTCTTAGCAACCTTGCTCATAACTTGGTGCTAACTCCCTTCTGCAAAGAACAATCGTATGCAGAGAAGATAGGCGGCCACTCATCAGGCTCTTTCTGGAAAGAAACTTAAAACAGAAAGAGTGAATAACATCGCAGAAATTTTAAAGGAACGAATCTTAGTGCTGGATGGTGCTATGGGTACGATGATTCAACGTCACACGTTGGAGGAGGCCGATTTCAGAGGCGAACGTTTCAAGGATCATAAATCTTCGCTGAAGGGTAACAATGATTTGTTATCCATCACCCAACCCGAGATCATCAAAGACATTCACCGGCAGTATTTGTTGGCGGGAGCTGATATTATAGAAACCAATACATTCAGTAGCACCTCTATTGCTCAGGCCGATTATCATCTTGAGAGCATCGTCTATGATTTGAATTATCAATCAGCCAAAATTGCCAAGGAGGTTGTTGTTGAAATAACAAATTCAAACCCAAACAAACCTCGCTTTGTGGCAGGCGCTCTTGGGCCAACTAATAGAACGGCTTCCTTATCGCCCGATGTAAATAATCCTGGCTTCCGGGCCGTTTCATTTGATGACTTGCGCATTGCTTACAAAGAACAAGTGAAAGGATTGCTCGATGGTGGCTCAGATGTACTGTTGGTTGAAACCGTTTTTGATACACTCAATGCTAAAGCTGCATTGTTTGCCATCCAGGAATATTTTGAAGAAACAGGAAAACAAGTTCCGGTGATGGTATCCGGAACAATCACGGATGCCAGTGGTCGTACGTTATCAGGACAGACAACGGAAGCATTCCTGGTCTCTCTTTCGCACGTTCCATTATTAAGTATAGGCTTGAACTGCGCCTTAGGTGCAGCGCAATTGCGTCCATACCTGCAAGTGCTAAATGAAAACGCCCCTTTCTTTGTCAGCGCCTATCCGAATGCGGGTCTGCCTAATGAGTTTGGTCATTACGATCAATCACCAAAGGAAATGGGAGAGCAGATGGAGGAGTTTTTAAAAGAAGGACTTGTCAATATCGTGGGAGGCTGTTGTGGCACCACTCCGGATCACATTCGCGTGATAGCTGAAATCGCAAAAAAATATAAACCACGGATAGTCCATGGTCAACTGTCAATAGTCCATAGCTGATCATTATATCGTATGGCATTTAAGTTTGAGAATCTTAAGGTATGGCAAAGCGCTGATCAGGAATTCGATCACTTCTATCAATATTTATCTGAGCTTGTTAAAAGTATGCAAGCATTACGTAATTCAATTCACTAATGAGCCATCGACCATCGACCATTGACCATCGACCCCTTAAGCTGAGCGGACTTGAGGCGGTAGTCATTACTTCCGGTTCCAATTTTGTCAACATCGGTGAGCGCACAAACGTGACTGGCTCAGCGAAATTCCTTAAGCTCATTAAGGATGATAAATTTGACGAAGCACTCAGTGTGGCATTAGATCAGGTGCGTGGTGGAGCCCAGGTGATTGATGTGAACATGGACGAAGGTATGCTTGACTCCATAGCGGCCATGGTTCGGTTCCTTAATCTCATGGCATCGGAGCCGGAGATTTCTCGTATCCCTGTGATGATTGATTCATCGAAGTGGGAGGTTATTGAGGCAGGTTTAAAATGTTTGCAGGGCAAAGGCATTGTAAACTCAATTAGCTTAAAGGCTGGTGAGGAAGAATTTATAAGACAAGCGAAACTGGTAAGAAGGTATGGTGCTGCTACGGTGGTGATGGCGTTTGACGAAAAAGGTCAGGCTGATACGTATCAGCGCAGAATTGATATTTGTAAAAGGGCGTATGATATTCTTGTCAGCCAGGTTCATTTCCCTGCTGAAGACATCATCTTTGATCCAAATATATTCCCCGTTGCAACAGGAATTGATGAGCATAGAAATTATGCGCTGGATTTTTTTAAAGCCACAAAATGGATCAGAGAAAATCTGCCTGACGCTCACGTAAGTGGAGGTGTCAGTAATGTTTCTTTCAGCTTTCGCGGAAATCAGAAAGTAAGGGAGGCTATGCATTCGGCATTTTTATATCATGCCATACAGCATGGTATGGATATGGGAATTGTAAACCCAACGATGCTTGAAGTGTATGACGAAATCCCAAAAGATTTACTGGAGCGTGTTGAAGATGTATTGCTTAACCGCAGAGAAGATTCAACCGAGCGCCTGCTTGAATTTGCTGAAACCGTTAAGGGCTCCGCAAAGAAAAAGGAACTGGATGATGAATGGAGAAAGGGAACCGTTGAAGAGAGAATCAATCATTCACTGGTAAAAGGCATTATTGATTTTATTGATGCCGATACAGAAGAAGCACTTCAAAAATATGGTAAACCCTTAAACGTGATTGAAGGTCCGCTTATGGCGGGAATGAACGTAGTGGGTGATTTATTTGGTGCGGGAAAAATGTTTTTACCTCAGGTGGTAAAAAGTGCAAGGGTAATGAAAAAGTCGGTAGCCTGGTTGACACCCTTTTTGGAAGAAGAGAAAAGAAGAAGTGGAAATGAAGGGCAAGCAGCAGCAAAGATTCTCTTAGCAACCGTGAAAGGAGATGTGCATGACATTGGTAAGAATATCGTAGGCGTAGTATTAGCCTGCAACAATTACAATGTAATTGATTTGGGCGTCATGGTGCCAGCTGAAAAAATTCTGGAAGCTGCTAAGCGTGAAAAGGTGGATGTCATTGGCTTGAGTGGATTGATCACGCCTTCGTTAGATGAGATGGTTCATTTTGCGAAGGAGATGGAGCGTGAAAAGATGGACTTACCCTTATTGATTGGTGGAGCTACCACCTCACGTATTCACACGGCCGTAAAAATTGATCCTGTTTATTCTGGCCCTGTGATACATGTACTTGATGCGTCTCGTTCTGTGCCCGTGGCAAGCGAATTAATTAATCCGATCACCCGTGCTGCATTTCAAGCCAGAATAAAGCAAGAGTATGTCGATCTTCGAAAGGATCACGAAGGAAGACAGAAATTGAAGAATTATATTCCATTGGATGAGGCAAGGAAAAATCGTACGAAAATAGATTGGTCGCAGGCTCCCTTCAAAAAACCAATATTTACTGGAAGAAAGGAGTTAGTAAACTATCCGTTAACTGAAATCAAGAAGTATATTGATTGGACCCCTTTCTTTCAAACCTGGATGTTGGCAGGTAGATATCCGGGCATTCTTAAAGATCCGGTGGTTGGCACAGAGGCAACGAAATTGTTTGAAGAGGCGAATACAATGCTGGACGAAATTGTGTCAAACAAGAGCTTGCAAGCGAATGGCGTTGTCGCATTTTACCCAGCCGTAAACAGGGGAGACGATGTCGAACTTATGACGAATGAAGGCAAATCAACGGTCACCTTTCACTTTTTACGTCAGCAGAATAAGAAAGCACAAAACCTTCCCAACTTTTGTCTTGCCGATTTTATTTCACCCAAAGAAGGCGTGGATTTCTTTGGTATGTTTGCCGTGACTACCGGTATTGGACTGGAGTTGCTGGTTGAAAAGCACAAAGCAAACCATGATGACTATTCTGAAATCATGGCCAAGGCTCTTGCCGATCGCTTGGCAGAAGCATTTGCAGAATGCCTGCACGAGAAGGTGCGTAAGGAATTCTGGGGTTATGCGAGTGATGAAAAGTTGACAACCGAAGAATTAATTACAGAAAAATACGATGGCATACGTCCGGCACCGGGCTATCCTGCTTGTCCTGATCACACAGAGAAGAAGTTGTTGTTTGAGTTACTTGATGCAAACAAAGTGGGCATAACGCTTACCGAATCGTATGCGATGTATCCGGGTGCTGCGGTGAGTGGATTCTATTTTTCAAATCCGAATTCTAAATATTTTGGGTTAGGAAAAATTGAAAAAGACCAGGTGGAAGATTATGCCAGAAGAAAGGGGATGAGTGTGCACGAAGTAGAGAAATGGCTTGCTCCCAATTTGTCGTACGATAGTTAAGAATTGAAACCAGTTTTATGAAAGTTATAGATCATATTAAAAACGCGAACGGTAGAACGGTATTCACGATTGAGATATTGCCACCTTTAAAAGGTGAGAATATTAAGAACCTGTTTAATAACATGGATCCTCTGATGGAATTCAAACCTCCGTTTATCGATGTCACGTATCATCGTGAGGAATATGTGTATAGAAAGAAGGATGGAGGATTGTTGGAAAGGACATCAACACGGAAGCGACCAGGCACGGTGGGAATTTGCGCTGCGATCCAAAATCATTACAAAGTGGACACCGTGCCGCATATCATTTGCGGAGGATTTAGTAAAGAAGAAACGGAGAACGCAATGATTGATCTTCATTTTTTAGGGGTTGACAATGTTCTGGTTCTTCAGGGCGATGCCATTAAGAGTGAAAGTCGTTTCGTGCCTGAGCCGGATGGTCATAAGTATGCATCAGAATTACTTGATCAGGTGGCAAGGATGAATAAAGGAATTTATCTGGATGAAGAATTGGAAAGTGCGGCTCCCACCAATTTTTGCATTGGGGTTTCCGGTTATCCTGAAAAACATTTTAATGCGCCCAACTTAAAGAGTGATCTTAAATATCTGAAGCTGAAAGTAGACATGGGTGCAGAGTACATCGTTACCCAAATGTTCTTCGATAATAAAAAGTATTTCGATTTTGTAGACAAGTGTCGCGAAGCAGGAATCAACGTACCCATCATTCCGGGACTAAAGCCATTAACCGGAAAATCGCAACTTACTGTTCTTCCAAAAACATTTCATATTGATATTCCGGAAGAACTATCGGAGGAAGCAGAAAAATGTAAAGACAATGTTTCACTCAAAGAAGTGGGTATAAGCTGGGCGATCCACCAATCAAAAGAACTTATTGAGAGGGGAGTGCCTACACTTCATTTTTATTCTATGGGTAAATCAGATCCGATTTATCGAATAGCGAAAGAATTATTTTAAACAAAAAGACCTGATTTTTACCAGGTCTTTTTGTTTTTAGCTGAATTAATCTACTAAGGGATTGGCAATGCATTACCAACATAATCATTAGGATTAGATAGCGGAATAGCGGATCTCCATTTTGCATTTATGGATTCAATAATTTTGTTTGCAAGGTAGGCATACCCCCTCGAGTTAGGATGAATACCATCAGTTGAGTAAGCTCCAAATGGAGGTAAAATACTTGCGGACAGACTTGAACCATTTACACTTGCGGTAGTCGTTTTCAAGTCCTTTAAAATTTTATTCAGATCAATCAAGACAAGTCTTGCTCCAGCTGCGTCAACCTGTGATTTAATATGTACATTAAATGCATCTGTGCTGGTTTGAATTTGTGTTATCTCCGAAGGAATCAATATATACTTGTCAGCTAAAGGTTCAGAAACCCCAAGGGCTCCAAAAGTTCCAGTAAGACCTAACACGGATGAGGTGCCCAGAGGAATTAAATCTGTGGATGCAGTTTGCCTTGCCTTGGCATAAGGTAGCAGGCCGGCAAATGGGCCAGCCATGTACGGAGTTAAATCAGTGAGAGTTTCATCCTTTATTAAAATTGCATTTTGTCCTGCTTTGTAAACAAGTTTCCTTTTGGCGGCTTCGTCTGATGATATAATTGAATTAGCAGCCATGCCATTAAGAAAGGCATTGTAATTATTGGCAAGGTTTGTTGTTAATACTGAAGCGGTGGCAGCATCCAATGGGATGGCGTTGTAAGGAACCAACGAGAAGTGAGGTAAACTGCTAATATCAGGTATGTTGACAACAGCACCTTTGGTACTTGAATTTGCGCCAAGGATTGTATTTAAAGCAACGGTATAAGTTCCAGAAAACACAGGTGTGGAAGTTAGTGGCCTTGATGGATCTGCTTGATCTGCACCGTTTAATGCATAAGCAAGAACATCGTCAGCGCCAAGCTGGAATGTGAAGAAACTACCACCATTGGCAAGTGCAGCGGACGCATCGGCTATCATGCTTGACCCAGTTGTTCCGTTGACACTGGGAGATGCAGCAAATCGTGCGAAAAAGGGATTGTAAAAAGGATTAGCACCGGATAAAGGCCCGCTGGTAGCAGCCGCAAGCGACAATTGTATACTAATGCCAAAGGCACCAAAGTTATTGAGCTTTGACTTATCACCTGTGTAGGCTGTAATGGCATCGCCCGGGGTAATCGGTGTAGGCTTAGGGCTCGCTAGTCCCTTAAGCCTAAGACGTCCTGCTGCTGCACAGTTTAGTGGATTATAACAACCGTTCACCGCATTAATGTCGGGCTGATTAAAATCGCCACCACCAATCAGCTTCATCTGCGCGGCCATGATGGCTGGGAAAGAGGCCTGCTGAGCATTGGTGTATAGAGCCCCATTGGAAAAACCAGCTGTAAACGAACTGCCAATGGAAACCATTTTTGTAAAGTTGGCCTCTCCTGATGTAGGTTCTGCCTGCTCAGGAAAATCATATGTACACGCTCCTACGGTTGCGATCGTGAGGAGTGATATTAAAAATTTATTTTTCATAGTCATGATTATTCTAAGGGTTATTTCATGAGTTGATCGAAGGTAACTGAAACGTAATAGATTGCTCCCAGTGTAGGACCTCCATAGTTAAGAACATAGCGTTCGTTACCGATGTTAGATCCACCAATTTTAATAACCGATTTCATTTCTTTTAAACGGTAGCTGACTTGCGCATCAACGGTGCCAATGGCAGGCACGGTTCCTTGTGCAAAAGAAGATTCCCATAAGAAAGCATCCTGCCAGCGATAGGATACATTGAATCCTATTTTATCAGTTACCCTACGATTACCAAATGTAAAATTATATTTATGCTCAGGGGTGTTAAATTCTGCGAGGAAACCATCGGCCGCTAATTCTGCAGCGTCAGTCAACTTGTTCCAGTTATAATTACCACCAATTTTATATCCTTTAGGCAGGCTGTAATCCAACCCGATGGCGAAACCTTGTGCGGTAAGCGTACGATCCACATTGGTAGGAATTGAGAAAGTGTTCTCTTTACCGACTGTTGTTATCGGTGTCAATAAAGTTTGAGCATTACGAATATTTTGTTCAGTGCGAGGATCAAAATTATAAGTAATATCCGTTGCCATACCACTGATATCAATAACTCCAGATGCCTTGCGAATGAACTGAGCTGCAATAAAGTCATTATAGACGTTGCGGTAGTACACTACATCAAGCAATAGTTTTTCCCCAATCAATGATTTATATCCAACCTCAATGGATTGCACTTGTTCTGGTTTAACAGGTGCTACACCAGTTATAGGTCTTAATAATGCAAGATTCTTAGGGTCACCGATGGCAGTTCTGTTAGCTGAATTAGCCGCCACGGCCGCTGTGTACGAAACTACCGACCTAAGGTCATACGCATATTGATAAACATTTCTTGCCTCAGCATATTGAGGAAGACCACCAATCAACCGAGCACTTACTGCATTTAAATCAATGTGCTGATTTTGAGTAGTAGGCATTCTGAAGCCGGTTTGGTAGGATACTCTGAAATTTTGATTGGGGGTGAAAGAATATACTCCGGAAATTCGAGGGTTAATCTGTGCATCAAAGTTTTCATTTTTATCCCAACGAACAGAACCGGTTAATTTAAGTTTGTCGTTTAGAATTTTCTTTGAAGCCTGTAGGTATGCTCCCATTTCCTGGATGGTAATATCATTGCCAACCGTATCTGCGAAGATCGTTCCATTAGAATTTAAGTCATATAAACGATAGCTTCCGCCAATCATGAGATCCATGAATTTGATTTGATTCTTGAAGTTATATTGGCCTTCTACATGGTATAACTTCGTTTTGTCATTGAAGAGTGAACCGGCTGGTATGACTTTAGTACGGGCATCCGCTTTTGCTTTTTCAAATGCTTCGCTTCCAGGTAGATACCTTCCAACATCCGCTCTGCCGCGGCCAAAATTGTGGGCGCCTTCTTGCTGGACGGTCGTGGGTGCGATGGCCGGATTATATTGTCCGGCACCTGCCAAACCTGCCAGATAGGTGAGATAACCTACTGAATAATCGGTATACCATTGCGAGTTGGATTTCCAGGTATCATTAATAAGAATACCCGTTAAATCTGCTATGTAAGAATCTCCCGAGTCTTCAATGGTGGTATAGCCACGAACAAAGAAGTTATCTCCTTTCAATTCTAATTTGTGTTGCTGAATGTTGAAATCCTTCAACGAGTAGCGCTGTGCACCGGTGTAAACCGATGTACCGGCTCCATAGTTGAGCAGATAAACCAACTCGACTTTATCAGTGATTCTATAATTGAAACCGACATTTGCTTTTAGGTTTTTAGCGCCATAATCAACAAGGTATTGCTCTGTATAAGGAGTGCGAGATACAACCTGGTCGGGTAACCATTGAGTGAAAGGATTCAACGGAGTATTTGCCAGAGCTGGGGCAAGAGAAATTTTAACTAACCCAAGACTGTTCGCTACTTCATCTCCAAAAGCATGAACGCGATCTGCCCCGGGATTGAAACTTAAACTACCCTGACGTTCTGGATTTTTATCCCGCATGTTTGTTCCATACCAATCAGTTGCCTGGCTATAGGATACAGCCAATTTAAAAGCAAAGCGGTTATTAAAAGCTTTCGCATAACGCAAAGCACCTTCGAACATGGGTTCTGAAAAACCAGGCCCAATGGGCCCCGGTTGACCGCCATTATCAAGAGAGGAGGCTCCTCCACCAGTATGATTAAGCCCGAGTTTTGCAAAGGCACTCAATCCCTGATATTCAAAAGGACTTTTGCTGTTTACCAATAAGATACCATTAAACGCGTTGGGTCCATAAAGTGCCGATGCTGCACCAGGAATAAACTCAACGCTCTCAACGTCAAGTTCTGATGGTCCATTTAGGTTTCCGATAGGAAAGTTAAGCGCTGGAGCTTGCGTATCCATTCCATCGGTAAGTTGTACGAAACGGGTGTTACCGGTTGAGTTAAACCCACGGGCATTAATGATCTGAAAGTTGATACTACTCGAAGTCATATCAAGACCTTTCATGTTTATTAATCCCTTGTAATAATTGTCTGATGCAGTATTCTGTACCTCCAGAATACCCATTTTTTCGATTGATACGGGAGATTGTAAAATGCTTTCTTCCATACGAGAAGCAGAAACAACTACTTCCTGTCCCAGCAAGGTCTGTTCAATCATTGAAATATTAAGACCGGTAGTTGTAGCGTCCTTTACTTCTGTATCCTGGGTACTGTAGCCAATAAAGGAAAAAACCAGTGTAAATGGGGGAGCCATGTTTACTTTGAGATTGTACTCACCGGACGTGTTAGTAATGGTTCCGATTACCCGCCCTTTTACAACAATATTAACACCGGCCAAAGCGTCACCGGTTCCACCGTCTGTTACCTTACCCGAGACGGTTGTAGTCTGTGCCATGAGTGTTGCTGTGCCGCAGAGCCAAAAGAGTGCGGCAATCAACGCCTTCCTGTAGAGTTTATTCATAAGAATTATGGGTTTAATTCTTAAATCTACAAGAAAAACCGAATATACAAACGATTGTTGCGAGGCTTTTTTCGCAAACGGTTGAGCCTTTTTTAGCTAATTTTATTTTTCCTTTCGGATCAGTTCAACCAGTCGATCGCAAAGCAAGTTTACCTCGCTTGAAATCCGTTCGTCACCCGTTGAAGTGAGCACACTTTGGGCAATTCCGCCCAGGCATTCGATATAGAACCGCTTCATTTCATCGACCGGCATATCCTTGGTCCACAAATCAATACGCATAGTATTTTTTTGCTCACTATCCCAAATGGAAATGGAAATGGATTTTGTTTCAGAGGGTGTGTCCAAAGGTTTATCAGTAGCATTCCACTGAATTCGTTCGGGCACGTTGTTTTCGTCAAGTTCTATGGTGAATTGGATGTTAGATTTTTTCATGGCGCAAATTAATTCTATCCGATACCGGCTTAAGTTTTGAATAATTTTATATCAGGTTTTTTCAGAAAATCATTTCGGGGATTTCTCCTTCAATGATGAGTTTCCCTTCTGTGGCATTTTTTATTTCTTCGACACTTACGCCAGGAGCACGTTCAAGTAATCGGAATCCTCCCTGAGGCAATACGTCCAGGACAGCCAGGTCGCTTACTATTTTCTTAACACACCGGATGCCGGTAATTGGTAACGAACATTTCTTCAAAAGTTTGGAAGATCCTTCTTTGCTGCAATGCTGCATGGCGACAATAATATTTTTGGCAGATGCCACCAGGTCCATTGCTCCACCCATTCCTTTCACCATTTTGCCGGGCACTTTCCAATTGGCAATATCACCTTCTTCGGAAACCTCCATGGCTCCCAAAATAGTTAAATCAACATGGCCTCCCCGGATCATAGCGAAGCTCTCAGCCGAATGGAACAAGGCAGAACCGGGCATCATCGTGATGGTCTGCTTGCCTGCGTTGATTAGATCAGGATCCACTTCGCTCTCTTTAGGGAAGGGGCCAATACCCAGAAGTCCATTCTCAGATTGAAGTACGACATTTAATGTTGATGGAATGTAGTTAGCCACCAGCGTAGGAATACCTATACCCAGATTAATATACATACCGTCCCTAACTTCCTCCGCAATTCTTTTTGCAATACCTATTTTATCCAGCATGGTTATTTGCTTATTGTTCTTTGTTCAATTCTTTTCTCATAGTTGCTGCCCTGAAATATGCGATGAACATAAATACCGGGCGTGTGAATGTGGTTGGGATCCAATTCTCCAACGGGCACAAGTTCTTCTACTTCCGCAATAGTTATTTTTCCTGCTGTTGCCATCATGGGATTGAAGTTGCGGGCTGTACCTCGGTAGATGAGATTTCCGGAAGTGTCACCTTTCCAGGCTTTGACCATTGCAAAATCCGCCCGAAGCCACTGTTCCAGCAGATACAACTTGCCATCATACTCGCGTACTTCTTTTCCTTCGGCCACCTCGGTACCTACACCTGCGGGGGTATAAAAGGCTGGAATTCCTGCGCCCCCTGCGCGTATCCTTTCTGCTAATGTTCCCTGCGGAATCAACTCTACTTCCAGCTCTCCAGAAAGGAGTTGCCTTTCGAACTCAGCATTTTCACCCACGTAGGAGGAAATCATTTTTTTTACCTGACGGGTTTTTAAGAGAAGGCCAATTCCAAAATCGTCAACACCGGCATTGTTGGAAATGCAAGTAAGTTCCTTCACTCCCTTCCTTAGTAAGGCCTGAATGCAATTTTCCGGAATGCCGCTAAGGCCAAATCCACCCAACATGAGTGTGGCAGTATCGGTTATGTCATGCATGGCTTCTTCCGCACCGAAAACAACTTTGTTGATCATAGTATTTTCTTTGAACAAATCTCAGACACCTCAGGTCAAATTCCAAATAGCTTTTCTTCACTGATTATTCAACGCAATGAGCGCTGCGTCTTTGTCTTTATGCAATTGTTCTTTGAGTAATTCCAAATCCTGAAATTTTGAATCCATCCGAAGTAATTTTATAAAGGAAACCTGAAGTGATTCCCCATAAATTTCCTTATCGAAGTTGAAGATGTTTACTTCAATGGATTTTTTTGATCCGCCTACAGTAGGCCGGGTGCCAATGTATAACATACCACCATATTCATTTTTCTCGTGCACCACTCTTACTGCATAAATCCCATCTATTGGTATCAGTTTATCGTGTGAATCAAGATCGATATTGGCGGTAGGGTAACCTAACACGCGTCCTAACTTATCGCCTTTGATAATGCGCCCCGTGATGGAGTAGGGGCGACCTAAAAAATGAGTGGCCGTGTCGATATCGCCTGCCTCCAGCGCTTTTCTGATTTTTGAAGAACTTACAGCAACATGATCGATATCTTGCTGTGGTATTTCCTCGACATCAAATCCATAAGCAGGACTATTAAGTTTTAGTTGTTCAAAACTTCCTTCTCTGTTTTTGCCGAAGCGGTGATCATATCCGATTACTAATTTTTTTGTTCCGATGATTTCAACCAGGATTTTCGTAATAAACTCCTGTGAAGTGATCTGAGAAAATTCTTTTGTAAAAGGTATTCGGATCAAATGATCAATGTTCTGCTGACGAAGCAATTCTGCCTTTTCCTCAAAGGTGTTGAGAAGTTTCAGGGTGAGGTCGGTGGGCTTTAGAATCATTCGGGGATGTGGCCAAAATGTGATGACTACGCTTTCTCCGTTGTTCTTCTTCGCGAATTCACATAACCGATGAAGAATTTTTTGATGACCAAGATGAACTCCATCAAACGTGCCGCTGGTTACAACTCCATATTTTAATCGAGTAAAATCATCAAGACTGTGATAGATTTTCATCGTAATTACGGATTAATTTCTTCAATCGTCAGGGCATCCTTCAGATGAAATTGCCCAATACGTGTGCGGCATAGTTTTGAAAGATAAGCACCAACACCCAATTCATTTCCAACATCTCTTACAAGGCTTCTGATATATGTTCCCTTCGAACAAATTATTCGAAAACTTACAACGGGCAGATTAATAGCTGTGATCTCAAACTCGGAAACGCTCACCTCACGTGGTTTTAGTTCAGGCTCCTTACCTTGACGGGCCAGAGAATATGCTCTTTTCCCATCCACTTTGATGGCTGAGTGAAAAGGAGGAATTTGCTGTATAATACCTGTAAACTTCTTAGTTGCTTCAATAATTGCAACTTCTGATACGGATGATATATCCTTTGCTTCCGATACGGGTGTTTCAAGATCGTGAGAAGGAGTAGTTTGACCAATCACTAAATTGCCTGTATATTCCTTTTCCTGAGCCTGATATTCATCGATTCGCTTGGTCATTTTTCCTGTACACAATATGAGCAGCCCGGTTGCAAGGGGATCGAGTGTGCCGGCATGGCCGATTTTTTTGATTTTTAATCTTCCCCTGAGTTTGTTCACGACATCAAATGAGGTCCATTGCAGCGGTTTATCAATAAGGATTACACGATCAACATTAGCTTCCATCACACAATATTTAAATCTACACCAAGTAAATAAAGCGTTAGGATAATTATGCCCAGGGTTATGCGATAGTACCCAAACACCTTAAATCCATTTTTAGTCAAAAAGGAAATGAAGGATTTAATTGCCAGTATGGCAACTACAAAAGCGGTAATATTCCCCACGGCAAGCATCAGTATTTCATTCTCACCAAAGGAACTTCCGCTTTGATAAAACTTGAGAAGTTTGTAAGCGGTCGCCAGAAACATAGTGGGGACTGCCAGGAAGAATGAAAATTCAGCGGCTGTCTTCTTTGTCAATTTTTGAGTAAGGCCGCCAATAATGGTGGATGCTGATCGGGATACACCCGGCAGCATAGCGATGGTTTGAAATAAACCTATTTTGAATGCGGTTGAGAAAGTGACATTAGTTTCTCCTTGCTCTTCCGTTTCACGAAAAAGTTTATCAATGAAGAGGAAGACGATTCCTCCGAGAATCAGCATAATAGCAACCACCTCAATGCGCTCTAACATCTGATCAATGAAATCATTCAGTAAAAATCCAAGTACGGCAGCCGGCAGCACCGCGACCAACAATTTAAAATAGAAATCGATGGATTGAAAAAAACGTTTCCAGTAAAGTACAAGCACGGAGAAAATGGCGCCTAACTGAATGGCAATGGTAAATGTTTTGGTAAATGGATCAGAAGCGATGCCAAAAAAGGATGAAACAATGATCATATGACCCGTTGATGAGACGGGTAAAAACTCCGTAAGCCCTTCAACGATGGCTAAAATGATGGCATCAAAAAATGACATGAACTATTTTTCCTCCTTGGGGGTGTATAGGATAGCAAAGATTTCCACTACGAAGCCCGCCATTACTACGATAGGACTAAGAGTAATGCCCAGAAATCCAAATCCGTAGGGTTCCGAATCCATAGACATAATAGCAAAGCCGAGTGCTAGCAAGATGACACCAAGAATCATTAGTTGATAATTTCTTTTTCCAAACGGTAGCTTATTCATACTTAATACAATTCATCCAATGATAATTTCAAATATTTACTAACAGCCCGATAGGTGCTTGCAACAGCAACTAAAATTCCCATCAAGACCAGGGTTCCAAACAAAATTATAAGTCGATCGTTATTTTGAATCAGTGAAAGGTCTTCTATCTTTTTAGTGGCAAACAAGAGTAAGCTAATCAACAGACCACTGGCTACTATTCCTGATACCAAACCATGAATGCTTGCCCTGAGTAAGAAAGGTTTTTGAATAAAGCTACTTCGGGCACCTACCAATTGCATACTGCGAATTAAAAAACGCTGAGAAAATAACGCAAGACGCAAGGTATTATTGATTAACAGCACCACGATAAAAAGTAATAAGGCAACAAGCCCTATGAGGATAAGGGCAATCTTGGTTATGTTTTTATTGATCGACTCAATTACATTTTCCACGTAATACACTTCAAAAACTCCACCGATCTTTTCAACTTCTTCCTTTATTTTTTTTAGACTCTCAACATCATGATAATCTTCATGAATTTTTACCAGGTAAGTGTCCCGTAAAGGATTTTCGCCAAGAAATTTCTTAAAGTCCTCTCCGGTTTCTTTGATGAATTCTTTAGCAGCTTCGTCTTTGGACACAAACTGTATTGCATTTTGATTTTTTGATACAAATGCTTTAGATGCGATACTTTTTTCTATTTGACCCCGTTGTGTTTCGCTGATTTGATTTTTCAGATAGACCTGAATTTTAACATTCTCCCGAACCAACCTTTCTAACTCTTTTGAATAAATAACCAGTGACCCAAACACCCCAATCACAAATAGGGCTAAGGTAATGCTGAATACAACGCTAATGTATGGATAGCTTCCTACGTTCTTCTTTTTGGTATTGAACTTCTTGGCCTGACTACTCATAAGCCTCAAAGATACGCATGATTTATTCTATTTTCAGTGTTTAGGCCTTTAAAATGGCACAAAAGAAAACCCTCCGGGTAGGAGGGTTTAAGGCTTCAGGTATCCACCTTTTAATTGGACCGGAAGGTTTTTATTTTTTGTATCAGAACCGGATCTGAAATCTCTTTGAGTAAAGTTACTTCTGTCTTTGTTTCATCCAGCAAATAATACGATGCTTTGTAATACAAGAATAATGAACGCGATTTCAGTGCATTTACTTCAATGATTTCATAGAGACCGTTATCAAAATTGCCATACAAAATCAGTTTTCCGTTGGCAAACTGGTAATGAGATTTGAATTTTTTTTCTGATGAATTTATGCTGACTTCAATCTTAGCAACGGATAGGGTGGAGTTGTCACCGCTGGTTTTCGCTGGGCTAATTTCATTCTCTGCCAACTCTCCTGTAGGGTCTATTACATCAATGGCCGGCTTGATTTCTTTTGTATTTGTACTGACGGGCTTATCCTCTTTTTTTGCTTCACGGTTATCTTCTTTTTTATCGATTGGCTCAGCACTGTTTAACTCTTTTACTGTGCTGTCAACCTGAATATCAGAATTCTTTTTCTCAGTCTGTCTGATTGAATCAACCAGTGAAGACGATATCTGATTCGTATTTAAATTGCTATTTTTATCATAGTAAAAATACAAACCGGTGGCAAGAACAGCTGTTCCGATCAAACCCGCAGCTATACGCAAGGGCGATAAGTAAATGGTAGGCGTGGCAACGGGTACTTTGTTAAGCATCGCTTTTAATTCAGCCGCCCGTGCTTCTTTAAGACCTTTAATGATCTCCTTTTGTAATTCTACGTCTGCCCTGAGGGCAGAATCCGAAGACATTTGCTGCTCAAAATATTTTCGTTCCAGCTCATTGAGCCGGTTTGTTAAATAATCGTCAATTAATTCTAGATTGCTCATGTTGTATTAGTCTAAAAAATCCCGCTCAGAATACTGAGACTTAACGAGTTCATCCAATTTTTGCTTACACTTATATTTTTTCGTCTTTGCCGTATTGGTGTTGGCGAAGCCCAATTTTTCAGCGATTTCCTGCATTGACATTTCATCAAAATAATAATACATCAAAACTTTTCTGCAGGTTTCACCCAATTGGTTCAGACACTGCGCTATAATTTTATTTCTCTCAGGAGCATCCATATCCATGCTTTGAGCCGAATCTTTTTCTTCGTTCGACAACCTCTTTTTACGATCAAGTTCCTTTCTCCACAGATTCTGACAAATGCTATAGATGTAAGTACTTATTTTAGCTGTCATAACAAGATTACCAGATCTTGCCTTTTGCCAGAAAACCACGAGTGCATCCTGATACACATCACGGGCTTCTTCTTCCGTTCCACTATTGGTGATAACCAACTTAGTCATCATTCTATAGTACTTCTTATAAATGAGCTCAAGTGCCTTCTCATCACCATTTTTGATCCTTTCAAAGACCTCCTTTTCGTCCATTTCTAAGCTCGACTTGAATACTCTCAGCGCCACGTTTGGTAACCTTTAGGTAATATTAGTTGACAATTAAAGGGGTTAAGATCGTTATTTTTTCGTTAGGTTCTTTAGTCTTCCTTCTTCCAGGTTTCAGTTCTGTAAAACGGACCCAGATATCCTCTTAATTTCAAGTCCTGTTCCTCGATCCATATCTTGCAACGATAGACTTTGCCGTTCTTGGGATCCAGAATAGTTCCTTCGGAATATTCCTCACCAATCTTTTTCATGTCTTTCAATATCTCCACCTATGATCTTCTTATTGAATCGGGGGTCTTCAGCATCGCATTCTGTGCAGACCGGATCCGGGTCTTCAGTAGACTTCCGAAATAATTTCACAATCCTTCCGTAGTATTTCCCATCTTTTTTGAATACCTCAACAATTGACTTTATTTCGGGTGTTTCATCATCAAAAGATTTCCACTTTCCCGTAATGTCCGACTGAGCGAACGTAAAATTATGAAATACAATAAGGACAAGGAATAAGGACAAGGCTGAGGAGTATAATTTTCATGTACAGGATTTAGAATACTAAGATAATAAAAAGAGTCATGCTTGCGGGCATGACTCTTTTTCAAAAGCGCTTGAATTAACTATTGTTTTACCTGAGTAGATTGTTCTGCTTTTACAACCACTTCAATTTTATTTTTCTGAACTTCTTTGGAAGCAGAGGCTGCCTCATCAGGTACGAGAAGTGGTGCGATCACTAGAGCCACCACCGACATAAGTTTTAAAAGGATATTTAGAGATGGGCCTGATGTATCTTTAAAAGGATCACCAACTGTATCTCCAACCACAGCGGCCTTGTGCGGATCTGATTTCTTGTAAAACATCTGACCATTGATCTCAACGCCTTCCTCAAAACTTTTCTTAGCATTGTCCCATGCACCACCGGCATTGGATTGGAAAATTGCCATCAAAACACCTGTAACAGTAACACCGGCCAAAAGTCCACCGAGAGCTTCTACGCCTAAACCAGGCATGAAGGCAACGGCAACAGGAACCACAACCGCCATCACACCGGGCAGAACCATTTCTCTTAGAGCTGCTTTGGTTGAGATTTCAACGCACTTACCATACTCAGCTGAACCATCGGCATCATGAAAAGTCTTTTGCTCATCGGCTGACCATTCGTTCACTGGCTTGTCGCCATTCTTCTTCATCAAAGCAAGTGCTGCTTTCAGTTTTGGGATTTCGTTGAATTGTCTTCTCACTTCTTCGATCATGGCCATAGCCGCACGTCCTACAGCACCCATAGCAAGGGCTGAGAAAACGAATGGAAGCATACCACCAATGAATAGGCCGGCCATCACGTTAGCTTTTGAAACGTCAATCGTGCTGATCTTGGCAGTAGTCATGAAAGCGCCAAACAAGGCGAGGGCGGTGAGTGCTGCAGAGGCAATCGCAAAACCTTTTCCAATGGCAGCAGTTGTATTACCAACCGCATCCAATTTATCGGTACGTTGCCGAACTTCTTTAGGTAGGTCAGACATCTCAGCGATACCACCTGCGTTGTCAGAAATTGGACCATAAGCATCAACCGCCAATTGGATACCAAGATTGGAAAGCATACCTACGGCTGCAATTGCAATACCATAAAGACCTCCAAAATGAAAAGCACCAATGATAGAAGCCGCAATGATCAGAACGGGCCACATGGTTGACATCATACCAACACCAAGTCCTGCGATAATATTCGTAGCGGCACCTGTTGATGACTGTCTTACGATAGAAAGTACAGGCTTCTTGCCCATAGCCGTATAATACTCAGTAATCAATCCGATGGCAACACCAGCAACTAATCCGATAATGGTAGCCAGGAAGATACCGGTTGATGTATAATGATTTCCTAATTCTGGATCAGCCCATGCATAGAGAGGATCCTTAAACCACCACTCTGTTGGAAGCATCCACTTAATGATGAACCAGGAAGCGATGATCATTACAATGGATGAAACAATTTCACCCATGTTCAATGCAGTTTGAGGGTTGCCTCCTTCTTTCACTTTCACAAAGAAGGTTCCGAAGAATGACATCACAATTCCAACACTTGCTAATACAAGCGGAAGAAGCACTGCAGAAAGTCCGTCAAAATTGTCAATAAAGCCAGGTACCATGAAGGCAGCTCCAAGCACCATCGTACCAACGATTGAGCCTACATAGGATTCAAATAAGTCGGCACCCATACCAGCCACGTCACCTACGTTATCTCCAACGTTATCTGCGATGGTAGCAGGATTCAGAGGATGGTCTTCAGGAATACCAGCTTCAACTTTACCTACTAAGTCAGCACCTACATCGGCTGCTTTTGTATAAATACCACCACCCACACGCGCAAAGAGTGCTATCGATGAGGCACCAAATGAAAAACCAGTAATTATGGTAATCACCTGATTCAGACTTGCTTGTGAATCTACTCCGAAAATTTTTGAATAGACGATAAATAAAATACTTAGACCCAGCACACCAATACCAACTACACCCATACCCATTACAGATCCACCGGTAAAGGCCACTTCGAGGGCTTTGCCAAGACTCGTTCTGGCAGCATTGGTAGTTCTTACGTTTGCTTTAGTGGCAACACGCATTCCAATGAAACCAGCAAGGGCAGAACAAAATGCGCCAAGCACAAATGAAACCCCCACTAATGGTGAGGATGTTTCACTACTAGCTGTGACAGCAAGTAATACGGCAACGCAGACCACAAAAATTGCAAGTACTTTATACTCAGCTTTTAGAAAGGCCATAGCACCTTCTGCGATGTGGCCGGCAATTTTTTTCATTTTGTCGGTGCCTGCATCTTGTTTAGCTACCCAGGCACTTTTCCATACAACATAGAGCAACCCCATAACTCCAAACAGGGGAAGTACATACAATAAATTTTGCATACAGATAATTTAGTTATTAACACCAACCAATGTCCGAATTCTATCGGGCAGGGCTTCAAAAAGCACCGCAAAGATATAATATAAGAAGAGCCAAAAAATTAAAATATTTAAAATTTGAAGGGATAAGCTAGCTTTTCAGACTGAAAAGAGCCTCCGTAAACATAGCCACAATTGTTTTCTGGCCGGCTCATTGTCAATTAGTTCTGAAAGATTTTCAGAACAGATAAATGATAGGCCATCCGATTCCAGAACCTCATACATCGAGACCCCTGCTGGCAAATCTCCAAAGTATATGAGTTTACCTGTTTTGTCCTTAAAGGATATGATATTAAGAGTTGGCTGTGAAACCACTGTAATTGAATCTATTGAGATTTTTAAAGCAGAGACAATTTTGGAAAGGAGTTCGCGCTCTTTTTCCCCAACTTGTTCCCAGGCTTTGTTAATAACAACGATGGGCTTAGGCTTGAACTGGAAAATTTCTTCCTGATATGTAGTTACAAATACCTCCTGAACCATTAGTCCTCCAATTCAAAGATTGACCTTAACTCTTTAGCCTCCGATGGTTTCATTCTTCCCGCCAAAATTAGTCGCAATTGCCTTCTTCTCAATGCACCATCATATAAAGCTCTTTCGTCTTCATTTTCAGGTTCAATCTCAGGTACTTCAACAGGTTTTCCTTCTTTGTCCACAGCAACAAATGTAAAGTAGGCGGTATTGCTTGCCACTTTTTTTCCTTCCGGGATATTCTCTGCCTCCACATCAATTCGAATTTCTATGGAGGAGTTAAAGGCACGGGTTACTTTCGCCCTGAGCGTTACAACATTTCCAAGTTGAATAGGGGAGCGGAATGAAATATTGTCGACTGAGGCGGTGACCACTGTACTATTAGAATGCTTTTGCCCCGCAATAGCAGAAACAATATCCATCCAGTGCATCAAACGTCCTCCCATTAAATTGTTAAGTGTGTTCGTGTCGTTCGGTAATACTAATTCAGTCATGCTTACCAATGACTCGCGGGGATATTTTTTCTTTCTTGTCATAATGCAATCGATGGATATTAACTACTTAGTGTTAGTTCGTCTTTATTGTTTACAAAAATCACAAAAAAACTTTGCAATACATGAAGTCAATTTGCTTCTTGCATAAAATAGTTATTAACGTGTTGATTCAGAACGCTAACCATATCATCCAAACGACCTCAATTTCTTTTGAGACGATTGCTATTACAACTATTACGGGGTAGCGCCCTACCTATCTGCTTTTCTCCTACATCGTTGAGTTCTCATTAAAATAAACAGGCTGAAAGTCTCTTTCAACGTAAATCATTTTTATTAACTAATTTATGAATGTTTTAA
>Ga0163149_10001181_pt1 | contig 33885 bp, 22 predicted proteins | sample OliLakLV19MP5G1_FD_148604 | JGI IMG/M metagenome (GOLD analysis project Ga0163149, IMG submission 148604) | Freshwater microbial mat bacterial communities from Lake Vanda, McMurdo Dry Valleys, Antarctica - Oligotrophic Lake LV.19.MP5.G1 | ecosystem: Environmental > Aquatic > Freshwater > Lake >... | reverse complement strand
TGAAAACAATTTCAAAATATCTCTAATCTGTATTGAAGAAATTGATATTTAAACTAAAATTGCAGACAATGAAAACACCAATTGAAAACATCGAAGTAATTCGCAGAGCAAAAAATCTTAGTCGAGAAGACGTTGCTAAAAAATTAGGAGTAAATCTTTCTGCTTACGGAAAAATTGAACGAGGAGAAAGTAAATTGACATTAGAAAGGCTTTATGAGCTTGCAACAATATTTCGTATGCAACCCGAAGAAATACTGATCTACAACAAATCAAAAAAAGGAAATGTAACGTATGTGCCAATTGAAGCCCAAGCCGGATTTTTAACCGGACATTCTCAAGAGTATTTAGAATGCAAAACGTATCATCTTCCGTTTATTGAAGGGAAAGACCTCTATATGATTGATGCTATTGGGGACAGCATGTATCCAACAATTTCACCGGGAGACCATATTGTTATTGAACAGGTAGAAGACCCAAAAACTTTACAATACGGAAGGGCATACGTTTTAGTAGCTAATGAAGGTTGCGTAATAAAGAGAATACATAGCCACGAAAGTCCGAAAAAATTTATGCTGAAATCAGATAACCTGACTTACGAACCTTATGAAATAGGTAAGGACGATATAATTTCTATTTGGCTTGTAAAAAACTATTTATTGAGGACAAATCTTGCTCCGAAAAATCCGATTATGTTTGCTGAAAATATCAGTCCGCAGCAGCATAAAAAAACCTCTAAATAGGTTCAAATATTCAGGGACGGAAAATTATCTTTTTGAATGGATTGAAATAAGAATTTGAAAGGTTATCTTTGTATCTGAAAAACGTTCTTTTTCATTGTTATTAATGGCTTCGTAGTTCAACGGATAGAACATTGGTTTCCTAAACCGAGGATAGAAGTTCGATTCTTCTCGAAGCCACAACGAGATTTTTGAAGACAATTTCAAATCAGATTTGGGGTTTAGTCTCACAAATATCTCACAAATGAAAATCGGGATATAATTTATTTCATTGATTTTCAGTATATTAACTGGTGTTGGGAAAGAAAAATTTGGAGTTTCCTAAATACTTATCCCCTCTTCTTCCTATCAAAAATTAGGATCTGCAAATCTTTCGTCTGTTATTAACTCGTAATCATTAAGTGTTTCCAGGAACCGCACTATATCTGACTTTTCCTGGGTTGTTAAGGGAATACCGGTTGCTAACAGCGGATCGAGTGTTGAGTTATGGACAATGCCTGTTGAATAATGATTAAGCACCTGCTGCAAGGTATTAAATCTGCCATCGTGCATATACAAACCCGTAAGTCCGACATTTCTCAAGGAAGGAACCTTAATTTTCATGGAATCGGATTGCAGCATGGTAATATTCATTCGGCCCGCATCATTAAGTATTGGATCAAATAATAATCCATTGTTACGATAAGTATTATCAGTAAATAAAGGTTCAGCATGACAGGGCGTACATTTTTGTCGTACAAGATTTAAGCCGTTCAATTCTTCTGCACTCATTGTTCCTTCAGGTTCACCTCTCATGTATTTATCATAGCGCGAATTGGATGAAGTAAACATTCCCATAAATTGTGCCATGGCCTTGAATACACGTTGACTGTTAATTGTATCATTTCCAAATGCATCAATAAACATTTTTTTGTATAGCGGATCTGCTTTTAATTTTGAAACAACATTATTCATTGACTCATCCATCTCAACAGGATTTGTAATTGGGGCCAGGGGTTGCACTTCAATATGGTTTACTCCACCATCCCACATAAAATTTGTCTGCCACAATAAATTAAAAAGTCCGGGTGAGTTACGATTACCAAAAAGGCCGTCAATGCCATGACTTACCTTATGTTCAAAATGTGCAAAGGCTGCGAATTGCTGGTGACAACTCCCGCAGGAAATTGTATTGTCCCTCGATAAACGTGTTTCGTAAAATAATTTTCGCCCGAGAATAAATCCCTCTTTTGTAAGTGTATTACTACTGAAATTATAGACCGGCTGCGGAAAATTAGATGGTACTACTAATCGAATATCATCTGAAGGTAATTCCGGCTTTACTGGTACATCGTGCGTACATGAGCCAATGAACAATGTGGTTGCCGTAAAAAACAACGCCGTTATTCCTGCTACATATAATTTCCTGTCGAACATTAATTTATTAAGAGATAATTCTAATTATGGATATGTTCAACACTAAACATATCAGCATAATTATCCGCAATCATTTTTGCTGCAGTACCCGGCATATGAATTGTATATGTAGTTGCAAAATCAATATTGGCTGGTGCAACAAACCATTCAGCCAAATCAGCAGCGATGTGTATCACAGGCGTCTCGGTTTTAGTAACGTTGGCGATTGCTCCGTTAAAAGAAGGACCCACGGTTCTTAGGACAGAATTTACACCTGAGAATCCACCTGTGTGATAAATAAGGTTATGAGAACTACCTCCTGATTGCGGCGATGTTCCTTCGAACTTTGCCATAATATAACCAGAGCTCCAGCTCCAGAACATTCCATTCGCAGGATCGAGCGCGCCGGTTTGTACACCTGAAACATTGCGTGTGCTGTCTACACCAATCATAAATGATATCCCAGTATAATCTCCAACAGGAATATTATCAATAGTAAATGTAAATGATCCCGGGACCGATTGATCAATGAGATGATAACTCTCCGGTTCGGTAAAAGTGCCATTTGCACTGGCGAGTTTAATGTTGCTTATATAATATTTAAACATAGTCACCGTAAATGTGTCACCGTTTATAGCATAATTATCATCGGAGTTTAACTCTAACACACTATCACCTACCATATTTTCAAACTCAATAGCAATAGAACCAAATTCCGGAACAGGAGGTTCTTCTACCGGATCTTTCTTACAGGATACAACAGCGAATGCTGCTGCAAAAAATATAACAGATAAAAATTTTGTGTGTGTCTTCATAATCATAGTTCTCAATTTTTCTTCTATAAATTTACAAAAAATAAGATAGAATCCCATACCGTTAAGAAGGTATAACACCCCTGTAACCCTTAATTTACAGCGCTTTTCAGCCTTTTTCTAACCAGGGCAGCATAATCAGTATTGTGTATTTTACTTTCCAACCAGCTAATAAAATCGAAATATTCCATTGCTTCCCGTTCCGTTGGTGTCTCAATAATTTCTTCTAATTCACTTTTTAATTTTTTAAACGCGCTCCTAATCTTCTCATCTGTATCTAAACGCTGCATACGCCGGACAAATTGTAACAGCGCGCCTTCAAAGCGATGTAAACTATTTCTTGAAACCAAAAAGCGATAAACCGATTTTACAGAATATTCCATCAAATCTGTATTTCCTAACTCATAATGCACTATAAGCATCAATATCCGTGCAAAACAAACCATATCGTTGCGGTAATCGATATTTGGCATATTTACTATTTTATTCAAATGCTTTAATGCTAACTTAAAATGACCGGCTCCAAAATATAAAAGGGCTGCCTGGTAATGTATCATCATCCATTTATCGTGTGCAATTGACACTTCAAGATCATGTGAGTTAATAATATCGCTCACCTGGTTTAGCTTTTTTACCCCTTTTTCAAAATCAACCGACATGGCATAAATTGCCATTTCATAAAAAATCTCATTGTATAACAATTCTTTTTTCAGCACTTCAGATCTTGTAGGGATATTTTTCAGTTTTGCAATCGCCTCAAACGCTTCCTTAAATTTTCCCATTGTCAAATAACTATTGATAAGGTTGAACAATGCAATTTTATATTGCTCGGGAAACTCGGCTATCTGGTGTGGGGTTTTTTCCATATGACTTACCATTTCCAACACGTATGAAAAAGATTTTTCCAGATTACCCATGGAAGAACTATAACCCATGTTTACATGATAAAATGAATAAAGTGCCTGGAAAGAGCGTGCATTTTTTTTATCCTTTAAGAGCGGCGTATTCACGATTTCTTTCACCTCTTTCATCACTCCTTCACTTCTTACCGTTCCAACTTGTTTCATTTTTATATACCACAGCAGGGAAACATGTTTGTACTCATTATAATTATGATGATTCTCCAGTTGTGTAAGAATATTTTTGTGCAATTCGGCAGCTTGTTCTTTGGTAGTAGTTAAATAATTTCGTGCAACAATTAATCTTATTTCCCATTCATAAAGATCAAGCATAAGCAAATGCTTTTCGTACTTAAGCGCCAGCTGCTTCGATTTTTCAATGATACGGTCACACTGATCGTACAAACCTTTTTTGTACAACACTTCAATATAGTGTGAATTGTTTTTTAATTCGGCCTCAACGCTGCTATTGAAATTATATGAATCAAGACTTCTTAAAACAAGGTCGTATAACCCTTTTTTGATCACTGCAAACTGACTAATATATTTCTGCGTATCACGCAATTTCGTCTCATCATAATTCTTTTGTTTCTCAATAGCATCAAACAATTTTATGTAGTTATTCTTTTCCCCTATCGTATGACGGGAAGCAAAAATTTTAAAATACCTTTTTTCCGATTGGGTCATCGATTTTACCAATTGAAAGAGGTCGAGAGAAGGAGACTTTGACATATAATCTATTTAAGCTTATTAAATGCTAAATTAATACAATTTTGGCAGTTTTTAGCTATTTGACTATTAATCTAAGGCTATTTTTATCTTCCAATAAGGGATCTACTCCATTATGTTTGTTTTAGGCAAGACTCATATTATGCAGGCATCCAAAAACATCCTCAACACTATCCTGGCAATACTGGCTGTTTTTTATTCGTCTGTATCACACGCGGCCAATAATTTACCGGGAAATAATGGTGTTCGATTTATCGAAAACAAGGGACAAATTGCCGATATGAACGGCAATACAAGACCTGATATTTTGGGTGTTGCAACTGATGCCGGAACACAGCTTTTTTTACGCAGAGATGGAATCAGTTATGTGATTTATCAAAGTTCTGAACAACTAGCTGAAAAAGAAGGCGTAGAAGAGGAAACAGATCAGACATTATTCGGGAACAGAGTAGATGCTAATTTTGTTGGAGCAAATATTAACCCTTCCGTTTCTTTTAACAATCCAACAACAGAGTATTACAATTATTATTTACAACATTGCCAGGATGGGATCACTTTTGTTAAAGCATATAATAATGTTTACGTAAAAAATATTTATAACAACATTGATGTATCTTATTACGGAGAACATAAAGGAAAAATAAAATATGATTTTATTGTAAACCCGGGCGGAGATGTAAATAATATTAAAATAAATTATTCGGGGGCACAAGCAGTTTTATTGGAAAACGATCGTTTAACAATACAAACATCCACAGGCAATATAGGCGAATGGATGCCAACAGTTTACCAGGAAATAAACGGAGAAATAAAAAAGATCGATGCGCATTACACGCTTGAAAATACTGTTGTAGGTATAGAAGTTGGAGCTTACGATAAAAATTTCGCTCTTGTAATTGACCCTTGGGTAACATATTTAGGTGGTGTTGCGGAAGACAGAGGTTATGGTATAACAGTTACCTCAGCAGGGATTTCAACCATAACAGGAATTGCATCATCTGTAAATTTTCCGGTAAGTGTTGGCGCATTACAGGTTGCTTTTTCCGCGATAAGAGATGCATTTATTTCCAGCTTCGATGCAAATGGCAATATGGTGTTCTCTACAGTATACGGAGGCATAGGCATTGATGAAGGTGATGATGTGGTAGTTGATAATAACACGGGCAATATTTATTTTGCTGGAAGTTTTGCCTCTGCCGGAATGAGCACACCGGGTTCATTACCAAAACAAGTGGGTCTTGGAGGAGGGGCTGATATGCTGGTAGCAAAGTTTACTGCGGCAGGTGTTCGTCAATGGGCCACTTATTATGGAGGTGTTGGTACCGAAAGAGCCGTGAGCATTGCTTTGTATTCTGGTGGCGACCTTGCCATTGCAGGTATGAGCACAGGAAGTTTTCCAACAGCAAATGCCTTTCAGAATATTTATGGAGGGGGTAACACCGATGTGGTTTTTTTTCGTATTACCCCTGATGGCCGCACTGTTCCTTGGTCTTCATATTATGGCGGGAGTGGTATTAATGGAGATTTTGTTGGAGACATTGATATAGACAATTCAGATAACCTCGTGATCAATGGATCAACTGTCTCAACAAATAATATTGGAACGCTTGGAGCTGAGCAGCCAAATTATAGTGGTGGTTTCTCGAATGATGCTTTCGTCGCGAAATTCAATTCGGTTGGCTCGCGAATATGGGGAACTTATTTAGGAGGTTCGGTAATTGGCCTGGGGGGCGGCGCTCCCGACGTTGGTACAGGAGTAGCATTTAACAATGTAGGAGATATAACCGCAACGGGTACAACAGCCTCCCTTAGTTTTCCGACATCAGCAGGAGCTTTTCAGGGTGCTTTTATTAGTTCAGGCACTGCGACAGCCGCTTGGTATAACGCTTTTCTTACAAAATTAGATGGCCGAAACGGGAGAATAATCTGGTCAACTTACCTTCCATTTACTGAAGGGTATAGTGTAGCCATTGACAAAATAAATGAATTGGTTTATCTCCAGGGCGGAACTTATGCTGCAAACTGTCCCATTAATTGGGGCTGCGCTTTTCAACCTAACCATATGGGCAGCGAAGATTTTTATATTTCAAAACTTGATAACCGTAATGGATACCCGATATGTAATACGTATATAGGAGGCAGTGATCACGAAGACAATCCTCCAATGTCAACTTTGAGAGGCGGCGCCTTGGCCTTGAATGGTTATACAATTTATGGAGCGGGATCAACACGCGGCACAAATTTTCCGGTAACATCAGGAGCATATCAAACCAACTGGGCCAGCAGTGGATCAGTATATGATGCTTGTGTTTATTCCTTTTGCGGTTTTAGCTGCGGAAATAATACGCTTGCACCTTCGTTGTCTGCAAGTAAAACAAATTTATGTAAAGGAGATGCCATTAATTTTTCTGACTTAAGTGTATTATGTGATACGGACAGTGCAAAATTTTTATGGAGTTTTTCCGGTGCTGTACCATCAACATCAACAGACCAAAATCCAACAAACATCAGGTACAATAATTTTGGATCGTTCAATGTAAAACTTTTGATCACCACTCCATGCGGAACAGATTCAACTACATTCAGCAACTATATAAGTGTTGCGAATCCAACTGCTATGATAACTTCAGTAAATAACGTATCCTGTTTTGGAATCAACAACGGAGGCTCTACTGTTGGAGCTTTCGGCGGAACAGCTCCATATAATTACAGCTGGAATACTGGCGGTGCTGCATCTTCTGTTACAAATTTAGTTGCGGGAACTTATTCTGTAACTATTACTGATTTTTATGGATGTACCTCTTCTACAGTTGTAAACATTACACAGCCGGCAGTATTGACCGCGACCGCAGTTGTTACTAAATCCGTTTCCTGTTTTGGCGGAAATGATGGCGCACTTTCTGTAAATGTAAATGGCGGAACCCAAGCATACTCTTATTCCTGGACCACATCAGCAACAAACGCATCAATTTCAACTCTTGTTATAGGTAATTATTTTGTGACGGTTACAGACAATTATGGATGTACCGCTGTATCACAAGCGGTTAATGTTTCTCAGCCAGCCATTTTAACAGTAAATCCGGTTGGCGCCAGCGCATTATGTAATGGTCAATCTTCCGGATCGGCTACCGCAACTGGTAATGGAGGCGTTGGAGGATATATATATACATGGAGCACAGGATCAGCTACAAATACCGCAGGCAATTTAGCAGCAGGAATTTATACTGTAAGTGTTACCGATGGAAACAATTGTGTTTCTTCAAATACAGTTCTTATTGCAGAGCCAAGCATACTGTCATTAACAGTAACACCAGCAGATGCACATTGCAATCAGAGCGACGGATCAGCAACAGTAAATGCAAGCGGAGCAACAGCGCCTTATTCATATTTATGGAACACCGGTATTACAACACCTACACTATCTTCAATCGCAGCCGGAACTTATTCTATTACCGTTACAGATGATAATGGTTGTACCTCTGCTTCCTCGGTACAGGTAAATAACCTTAACGGCGTAACGGCCAATATCCAGGCGTCTTCCCCTGCTTCATGTAATGGCGCTTGTGATGGTTGGGCAACAGCGGTGGGGATTAGCGGGAATGCACCCTATAATTATTTATGGAGCAATGCAAACGCAAGTAATAATGCAAACAATTTATGCGCCGGAACTTTTTCAGTAACAATTACTGATGATGATGGATGCACCGCAACTACGACGGTTGTTATTTCGCAGCCTGCAGCAATTACTTCAACTCTTACAACAACAGCGGTGAATTGTTTCGGTGGTAATGATGGAAATATTTCTGTCGCAAACATTTCAGGCGGTACCGCACCATTTAATTATTTGTGGACCAACGGTTCTGCGGGAAATTCTATTTCAAACACTTCAGCAGGAACCTATTCAGTAACTATAACCGATGACAACGGATGTTCAGGTGTTTTCTCCGGAACGATCACATCACCAACGCAACTCACAGTAAATGCATCACCTGCAACAGCGGTATGTTCAGGAACTGCAGTTAATATTACTGCTGCCGCAAACGGCGGAACTCCTGCATATAATTATTCATGGAGCAATGGACTTAATGGCGCTTCTGCTTCTTTTACTCCAGGTGTATCAGGAAATTTTTCAGTAACAGTTACTGACGCTAAAAATTGCACAGCAATTGGGAACGTATCAGTAACCGTTTGGGATCTCCCTGTTGTTACATTTAATTCTGACAATGTATCAGGCTGCGGACCACTGTGTATTAATTTTGAAAACACCACGCCAAATTCACTTACTTCTGCATGGTCATTTGGAGACGGCACCACAGGTTACGGAATAACTGCAGACAATTGTTATTCCCTGCCCGGCTCTTACAATGTAAGCTTAACCGTAACTGATATTAATGGATGCAGTAATTCATTAATAAAACCAAGCTATATCACTGTTCATCCGGATCCGGTTGCAGCTTTTGTAATGAATCCGCAACCAACTACAATTTTAAATACAACCATTTTCTTTACAGATAAGTCTGTAGGAGCAACCGCATGGAACTGGTCCTTCGGTGATTTGATAAATTCATCCTCTTCCATTCAGCATCCTTCATTCACCTACCCCTCAAATGATACAGGAACTTATGCGGTAATGCTTACAGTCATAAATGAATTTGGTTGTGTGAGTACCAAACAAGATATCGTTATCATAAAAGGAGATTACGCCCTATATGTTCCAAATACTTTTACTCCAAATGGTGATGGGAAAAATGAAATTTTTATCCCAATAGGGGTTGGAGTGCAGAATGACACTTACGAAATGTTCATTTTCGACAGATGGGGTAATCTTATTTTCAAATCAACGAATCCTTCAATTGGCTGGGATGGAAAAATCACGAGCAATGAAACTGCACAACAGGATGTATATGTCTGGAAAGTGAATACCCGAGACATCGATAACAAATTGCATCGTTATACGGGGCATGTTTCTATAGTGAGGTAATTCTAAATTATTTTGTTAATTATTCTAAAGACTGGGTATCCGGTCTTTTTTTGTCGTGGCCAATACTACAGTGCATTATCTATGCTTTATCGGTTGAGCTTAGAGAGCTTAATAATAATGAGTATATATTTGAATATATTATTTAATCCGAAAATAATCAATTAACTTATTGAAGTTAAATCCAATTCCTCCAACATTAGGCTCCAATATTAATCCATCAATTAAAGCATTGCCAAACCCTTTTTTCATTTCTTTTTTTACCTTAAAATCGCTTAGGTCCTTCTGCCTCAATAATATCCTTAAATAGTTTATCAATCAATATAGCAGCTTCTATTGTTGATTTACAGAACTTCCTTAGAGGTAACATAACCATCTTAAAATCCTTTTCTGTTTCTTCCTTTTGTCTGCTATAACTCTCCTTAAATTTCGATGGATGTCTGTTTGTTATAAGAATATCCGGAAGCAGTTCTTCTGCATTATCACCGTTTATACTGTGCCAGGAAAGGACTTCATCTTCAAAATGTATTCTATCAGTTCCAACAATTACAACTGCATTGTTAGCAGAAGCTATTTTTGCCATATTGTCGAAGTTCTTTTTCAATGCTTCTCCCAGTGGCTCATGCCAACCATAGTCTAGAAGGTAGATATAATAGTTCCTTTGTACGTTGTCTGGAATATTCTTTAAGGATTGAATATGAAGTCCCATTAATAAAAATTTATATAGCGATTATTATCTTATTTTTCTGCATTATTCAGTCTTCAACTTAACAATGAAACTGAAATTCAAACCCTTAATTACAACCCATTTACACAAATCTAATTCTTTTCTGCTCCCTTAAAAATTCTTAGTTTTGCAGGCACAACTGACAACTTATAACTAACAACTCAATATGTACGGCAATTACAAAGAATTTTTAGAAAAGGAAATACAAACGATAAAAGATAACGGATTATTTAAAAGAGAGCGGATTATTACTACCCCTCAGGGAGCTGATATAAAAGTAAAGACCGGTGAAGAAGTAATAAATTTTTGCGCGAATAATTACCTGGGATTATCATCACATCCTAAAGTTATTGAAGCGGCGAAGAAAACGCTGGACACGCACGGTTATGGAATGTCGTCGGTACGTTTCATTTGTGGTACGCAGGATATTCATAAAACACTGGAAGATAAAATTTCTAAATTTCTTGGCACAGAAGATACTATACTATACGCTGCTGCATTCGATGCAAACGGCGGAGTGTTTGAGCCATTGCTGGGAGAAGAAGATGCGATCATATCTGATGAATTAAATCATGCATCCATTATTGATGGTGTACGCTTGTGCAAAGCACAACGCTATCGTTATAAAAATAACGATATGAAAGACCTCGAGGAGCAATTGAAACAAGCGCAGGCACAGCGTTTCAGAATGATAGTTACAGACGGTGTTTTTTCAATGGATGGTTATTTAGCAAAACTGGATGAGGTTTGTGCGCTCGCAGAAAAATACAATGCCATGGTAATGGTGGATGACAGCCATTCCACAGGCTTCGTTGGAAAAACAGGAAAAGGCACACACGAACATTGCGGTGTTATTGGTAAAATAGATATTATCACCAGCACACTAGGTAAAGCATTGGGCGGTGCAATGGGCGGATTTACCTCGGGCCGTAAAGAAATTATTGACATGTTACGTCAGCGTTCAAGACCCTATTTATTTTCAAATTCGCTGGCACCCTCAATTGTGGGAGCAGCAACAGCTGTAATGGATCTTTTAGATGAATCAACTGCATTGCGTGATAAAGTAATGAGCAATGCACTTTATTTCCGTGAAGGAATGACAAAAGCAGGATTTAATATTAACCCGGGAATCCATCCTATTGTACCCGTGATGTTGTACGATGCGAAACTCGCTCAGCAATTTGCGGATGCATTATTGAAAGAAGGAATTTATGTGATAGGGTTCTTCTACCCTGTTGTACCAAAAGATAAAGCGCGTATTCGTGTGCAGATATCAGCAGCACATGAAAAACATCATTTGGACAAAGCTATTGCAGCGTTCACTAAAGTGGGAAAGACATTAGGGGTTATAAAATAAAAATATCTTAAAAACAACGCTCATTACCGCGCGACAATTCAATATTGCAGTTCAAATAATTGGGCTCCTGTTTTTTGGTTCTCTTTTTGTACTCGCTTTTGTTTTTTACAAAGAAAGGATGCTGGCCTATGATTCGGCAAACTACAGTTTAAGCATTGCGCAATACCAACAATTTATTTTGCCACACGGGCGCTGGAGCTCTGTGTTCACCCAGGCACTTCCATTACTCGCGCTTAAAATGGGATGTTCAATCCAGTTTTTCCTTAAACTCTACTCTGTAAATTTTGTATTGCTGCATTACACTTTATTTTTAATATGTACGCTAACATTTAAAAATAACAAAGCAGGTATTGCGATGATGCTTGCCATGTCACTTGGGTTCCGGTGGATGTTTTATTATGCGATATCTGAATTACTAACAGGAATGGCATTTTGCGTTTTACTTTATGCTGTTATCTCTTCATTCAATTCATCCGATACATTAAAGAAGAAGATCCTGCGTTCCCTGCTGGCTCTTTTCCTTATATACACTATTTCTTACTTTCATCAGCTCGCTCTCCTTCCTGCACTCTTCGTGTTGATCTTTGCAGGCCTTGAGGAAAACGATTCAAAGATAAAACGCTCATCATTATTTTTGCGCTTAGTATCATTTGGTCCTACATCAGAATAAAGTTCTTCAGTGTTGATGATTACACACATGGAAAAATTTTAAGTGCTGAAATTTACCGTGAACAATTGTTTCATTTATTCGATCTGCCTTCATGGGGTTATCTTACAGCCTACTTACTCGACTTTGCCAAATGGATGTTTTACCTCGCTGTTGTTTGTATTGCTATAATGGCATACAAACGCAAATGGCTGATGCTGCTCTTTTTTGTTAGTTATTCATTGGCTTATTCTATCCTTGTTGTACTTACTTATTATAAGGGCGAATCGGGATTAATGATAGAAACCTATTTACCACCGCTTGGCTTGTATACCGCCTTTATTTTTATTTTATTATTCAGCGAAAAAGAAAAACCTAAGCTGATGCTTGGGATAACCCTTTGGTTATTGTTTGTAAGCTGCAGAAATATTTATGTATCATCAGAAATTCAATTGCGGAGAACAAATTATATTGAAAGGATAATTGCCTATGGAACAACACTGCCCAATAAAAAATACATACTCAACGAAAAAAATCTTCCCATAGATTTCCTGGTCGTTCCCTGGGCATTGCCCTTTGAAACGCTTTTGTATTCCTCGCTTGAGTCAAAAGACTCATCAGTAACATTTGCGTTTTGCTCTCCTGTAAATCAATACGGTTCGCTTGCAAAAAAAACCAACGGCATCATTGGTCCACATTGGGCGCCCGAATGGGGATTTCACAATAATGAACATTTTTATCTTCCTGCAACAGAATATCTCAACGTTAACTCGTCACAGGCAGACAGTGCGTTTCAACCCAGTAACTATAACCCATCAAATTTAAAACTCATTCCTCTTGATAAAAACGTAACTGTTCCTTATCATGGATCAGCATACGCATTTGTTCGCATCATCAATACCAGCGGAAAAAAAATACATTCTATTCCTGACAGCGCTGAGCCTGTTTTTATTAGTTACAAAATTTATGATTTGCAAGGCAACATTGTTGAGCAAGAACTTTTACGAACTCCGCTTGATGTTGATATTTATACCGAATATGTTCAAGGCGTAAAGATCAATAGTCCAAAAGATAAGGGAGACTATTTACTTGAGATAGATATGATACGCGGAGAAAATAATTGGTGGCATTGCCAAGCGCGCACTAAACTGCATATACCGGGCAAAAGTATTTTTAGGTGGATGTGAAAAAAATTAATCCACCATCAATTTCCTTGTAACCTTTTTCTCCCCCGAAGTGAGTGTAAGAATATAAAGTCCTTTGTCGAAACGGGAAATATCTATTGTCTGCCTGTACACATTTGCCTCTGGTAAAATTTCAGAATACACTTCCTGGCCCAGCATATTGCTAACCGAAATTATTACATCTTTTGCGCTAGTTAACTCTGCATCCATCTGGAATATTCCGTTGCTTGGGTTAGGGTAAACACTTATAATATAATCTGCATTATCTTCTTCGACCCCGGCCGTTGTAGTAACGATAGAACTTTTAGGATCGCCAACAACTATTTGCATCCATGAAATTGTTGGGGAAGCCATATAAAAACTTTCTGCAAGATTGTAACCTGCTGTAGTATTTGTATACCTCGAAAATAAAAGAGCAGGATCGGCAACTGAAAACAAAAGCGGTTCATAAACAAAACCCGACATGCCTGTTACACCTTCTGCTATCCAATCGGCAACCAATGATTGTCCGTAAGAGGTACCCGGCAAAAAAGAACGAGCGGAAGTTGATACCGCTGTCTCTGCGATGGATGCTTTGGTCCATGTATTTCCTGGAATAGCAGCAGTACCATTATTTGCAGTTACATCATTACTTCCCCAGCTCCAATAACCCAATACATTTGTTTTATTTTGTAAGTACGTTGTTGTTGTATCAAAATAATTGCTCCATCCGGCTGAAGTAAGCAAACCTTGTATTACAGGAATATTAGTATTGTGAGAAGAGGGTCCGTAACCTGTTGAATAAGGAACAGCATCCAGCACAAATTTACCGATACTTTTGCTTACATAAGTTTTTGGTCCGCTATTATCTATTAAGTTAAAAACATCGGCCTGAGTATAGCCGGTTAAACGCGTTACCAGGTAAAATCCGAAAGTAGCCGAACTAAAATGCTGGTTCTTATTATAGTAGGAATGCTGCAATACTGCACTTCCTCCAATTACTGAATTGCTGGGACCATTCACCAGCATCAATTCACTGTCGACCGAAGCATTCCGCGGGTCGGGGCTAAGTAATGAGCCGCCGTAACTCACTTTAAGCGGAACTCCTTTAGTTGTAACCAGGTAATTTGCAGTGAGCCCCTTCCACGCTAATGAATCTTCTACCTGCGTACGAATAGATGCCCACTGCGCAGGTGTGATCTCCTCATTATTCGTAATGTTTAACCTTATAATATTGTTTGAAGGAATATTCCTTTTCTGCATGAAATAATTTCCAATATTAACCGACATGGTATCAGTAGAATTTACAATAACTACAACATCATTGTAATTAACGGCCTGTGCAAAAATTATATTCTCAGAAAAAAATCCAACAACAGCACATACAAATGGAATAAGTTTTTTCATTTTCTAAATTATTTATTAAGCATTTTTAAATATCGAAAACGCTTTCCACTTACTCAAATTTAAAAAACAATAATTGTTTGGATTCTAAGGAAGAGAAAACACTATGCGCCCACCGGACTCAGGTTATTTAGTCTGTAATAATGTTTTACATCCGAGATGCCTGAAGGGTTCTTCACATACTCCTCAAACTCGGCCCTGAAATGCCTTATAGCAGCAGCTACGGGCCATGCAGCAGCTTCACCAAGTGGACAAATAGTTTTTCCTTCTATTTTTCCTTGTATATCCCATAAAAGATCAATGTCTTCTATAGTGCCATGGCCATCTAAAATTTTGTGGAGTATTTTTTCCATCCACCCTGTTCCTTCTCTGCAAGGAGAACACTGGCCGCAGCTTTCATGGTGATAAAAACGAGTGAAGTTCCAGAGATTTTTTACAATGCTCACGGTCTCATCCATAACAATAAATCCTCCCGAGCCAAGCATGGTACCGGTTTGGAAACCACCATCACCTAATGATTCGTAACTCATTAAGCGAGGCTCGCCATTAGCAGTTTTCAAAATAAGGTTTGCAGGAAGAATTGGAACAGAAGAACCTCCCGCCACAACAGCTTTTAATTTTTTTCCGCCTCTCATTCCACCGCAGTATTCGTCGGAGTTAAGAAACTCTTCTACCGGTAATCCCAGGTCAATTTCATATACTCCCGGTTTATTAATGTGTCCGCTTGCAGATATTAATTTTGTTCCTGTACTTTTTCCAATTCCTATTTTTGCATACGCTTCCCCTCCATCATTCACAATGGGAACAACTGCAGCAATAGTTTCTACGTTATTCACTACCGTTGGACAGCCCCAAAGTCCTGCTATTGCAGGGAAAGGGGGCTTTATGCGCGGATTGCCGCGCTTACCTTCCAATGATTCAAGCAATGCTGTTTCTTCGCCGCAGATATATGCACCTGCTCCTATTTGTACGTGTAAGTCAAGAGAATAATCAGTTCCTAAAATATTTTTTCCTAACCATCCATTCGCATATGCTTCTTCAATGGCTTGTTCCAGAATACGAGCCACATAAAAATATTCTCCGCGTATATAGATGTACGATGTGTTGGCTCCCAATGCAAAACTTGATGTGATCATTCCTTCTATCAACAAATGCGGAATGCGCTCCATCAAATACCTGTCTTTAAAAGTGCCCGGCTCCGATTCATCGGCATTGCAAACCAAATAACGAGGCACCCCCGGAGGCTTTGCCAAAAAACTCCATTTCATCCCTGTCGGGAAACCCGCGCCACCACGGCCTCGCAGACCTGATTTTTTTACTTCTTCAACTATTGACTCAGCAGTCATTTGTTTTAAAGCTTTCTCTACCGAACGGTATCCGCCTTTTTCCTTGTATACAGAATAGCTCGCTATACCGGGAACATGATCATGCTCTAATAAAAGTTTACGTGCCATAATTATTCAGTTCTTGATTCCGCTTTATCCGTATATGATTTTCTTTTGCCTTCTGATTTCATTTTATCAAGTAAGACATCCACCTTATCAAAAGTTAAATTCTCGTAATAATCCGCCCCTACCTGCATCATTGGCGCTGTACCGCATGAGCCAAGGCATTCAACGGTTTTAAGGGTGAACATTCCGTCAGATGTGGTTCCTCCATTTTTAATATTTAATTTTTTCTCAATGTGCTTGATCATATCTTCTGCCCCCATCAACCAGCAAGAACTGGTACGACAAACTTCTATCACACATTTTCCGACAGGCTTTAAATTGAACATGGAATAAAAAGATGCTACCTCATACACCTCTATAGGTTGTATTTTTAATATAGAAGCAACAAGATCCATTGCAGGGGCACTCAACCAGCCATCGAACTCCGCCTGCGCAATATGCAGAATAGGAATAACAGCAGATTTATGCTTGCCTTCGGGATAATGGCTGATAATTTTATTTACCACGGCCATTGTTTTATCGTTAAATTTTATTTCTTGGGTAGCAGCCATAATTACATCTTTTTATCTTCCCCATTACCTATTGGGGCTAAAACAAATATAAAAATAATTGTTGAGGTTTTTTTCAGGGAAATAGTACCATAAAATTTACTATTTCGTGGTATTTAATTCTTAAAAGGCTGGTTATCTCCAGGTAAATTACCTGATCAAAGAAACATTGGCAGACTTAACCATTGTTTCATCGTTGAGACGAGTGACAACTGCTTTATAACTGAATACATCTGTATCCAACATCTCACCCCTGAAGGTTCCATCCCAGGCATTGGCGATGTCGTTCGTCTCAAATATTTTTTCGCCCCAACGGTCATAAATAGCGAGATAAATTGTTTTGATACAACTACCCATTACCATAAAATTATCGTTTTGTCCGTCAGCATTGGGAGAAAATGCATTCGGAATAAAAATATCGCCGCAAAATTCTTCTACATACACGATCATAGAATCTATCGATGAACATCCTGTTTCATCGGTAACCGTTACATAATAAATTGTTGTTACACCCGGATTGGCGACAGGGTCTGCACAGGTGACACAACTTAAACCGGTTGATGGTGTCCACTGATATGCTCCGCCGCCACTTGCTTGAAGAGTTGTAGAAGTATTTTCAAGAATTGTTACACTTGCCCCTGCATTCGCAATAGGTATTGGGACAACACTTATTGAAACAACTGCGGTGTCGTTGCATCCGCCTTCTGTTGCTGTAACTGTATAGCTTGTACTTATATTTGGTGAAACATTTATTGCAGAAGTATTTTGCCCACTGCTCCAACTGTAATTACTGGCTCCGGATGCATTTAAAATTACACGCTCCCCTTCGCAAATGCTTGTGTCATTGCTTGCGGTTATCTGCGGACTTGGGTTAACAGTAACAATTATTTGTGAACTATCAACGCACCCCATCTGAGTTATTCCTTTAACTACATAGGTGGAGGTATTTGTTGGTGACACATTTATTGAAGATACACTAAGGCCATTACTCCAAACATAACTACTTGCACCCGTTACAGAAAGACTAGTTGAACCACCTTCGCAGATACTCACATTGGAATTGGTAATTAATGCCGGCAGAGGAAAAACGGTTACATCGGTTACAGCAAAATTACTGCATCCATTGTTGTCGGTGCCGATTACCGAATAGCTTATTGTCGAAGATGGATTTATAGCTATACTTGTTCCCGACAAGCTCCCGGGCTGCCAGGTATAATTAATGGCATTTCCATTTACATTTAAACCAACAGTATTTCCCAAACAAATTCCGGTATCACTTGAAACTAAAATTGTTGGCAAGGAATTAACAATTACAAAAAATGAAGCTGTATCAAAACAAGAACCATTGAACACCGTAACGAAATAATTTGAATCAGAAGTTGGATTAACAGAAATTACTGCTGCGCTTTGTCCATTATTCCATTGGTAAATTGCTCCTTGGGCGGCAGTCAATATCACGTTGTTTCCAGAACAAACATTGTTCAATCCTGAAATAGACGCTACCGGCTTTGGACTCACTGTTACATTTACCGTTACAGTATCACTACATCCATTCGCATCAGTCCCTGTTACCTGGTAATTGTTATTCGAGGTAGGTGATACAATGGTTGAAGATGTACTTGCTCCGTTGCTCCACAAATAATTGATTGTTCCTCCCGCAGAAAGCGTGGTTACATCACCTACACATATTGTTGTGTTGGGACTCGCGATTACTTGAGGAATCGGGTTTACACTCACACTTGCAACGGCATCAGCAACGCAGCCATTATTATCTGTTCCCGTTACTGTATAGGAGCCTGATGCTGTTGGAGCAATAGTTATTGATGAAGATGTTGATCCGGTATTCCACAAATAGGAAACTGCACCTGTCGTTGTAAGTGTTGCCCAAGATCCCGCACACACAGATGTATTAAAGTTTCCGGAGAGTACAGGCAAAGGATTTACTGTGAGTTTAATGGTCGCAGTATCGCCGCAACCTCCTGCCGCCGTACCAATAATGGTGTAAGTTGTACTTGATGTTGGTGACGCGTTTACAATATTACCTGTTGACGTATTTAAACTGGCAGCAGGTGTCCATGTATAATTTAATGCGCCTGTTGCAGAAAGCACGTAAGAAAATCCATCACACATGGATGAATTGGGAGTTGTTAATAGAACAGGATTTCCAACAGTAACAGTTGTACTGATTTGTGAAAAACAATCTAATTCAACCACAGTATATACGGTAGTTACTGAAGGGGCATGTGAAACTACCGGTCCTATTGAAGGAGATGGAGATGACCCCGTTGATGTGCTCCAGTAATAAGAAGAGCTGCCTCCCGCCGTTAGTGTTACAGAGTTTCCGGGGCAAACAGTTAAACCTGGCGAGATAGTTAAATTACAATTGATACAAATCACATTTCTTTGAACAGGGAAATCGCCTGTTACTGTTGCCGAAGTTTGATCAACAACAATAATGGTTGAAGTAATATTTGTTGCTGTTGCTGATAAGGGATTAACCACAGTTAGCGTGGGCAGAACCAATGGCAACGTTACATTTGCCTCATGACATCCGGCTTTAGCTATCCCGCTTGTATCTGTTACCGTTAGCTGCATTGACGTAAATGTAGCGCCCGCAATAACATAATTTCCACTGCTGGCCTGACTCACCCAGGTTCCCCTGTCTTCACTTGCCGAAGGATCCATAATTCTTTGCCAGAAAATATTTCCCGAAGGACTGATCTTTGTCAAATAAGTATCATACAAAATCCGTCCTACTATTCTTGAATCATAAAACCCTGTCACCACAAAATTATCATCCCTGTCCTGAACAACACCTTTTGTTTCGTCGTGGTATCCAGCATTTCCCATAATTTTTTCCCACTGCAAATTTCCTACACTGTCCGTTTTATAAATCATCATATCATGGGTAGATGCTGTCCAGTCGCCGCGGTAACCACTTATTACATAACCTTTGTCTTTGGCTTGTATCACACAATATGGTATATCCGGTGTAATTGCTATTCCATAAGTTTTTGACCATTGCACTACACCATTGCTATCCGTTTTTATAAGGCACGCGTCTCCTGTTCCAACCGTGCTTGTCCCTGCAAGTATAAATCCTTTATCCTTTGTCTCCTGAAGCGGCCCGCCACCTGAAACATTATATTTTTTCGCCCACAGTAAATTCCCGTTCACATCTGTTTTAAACAAACACATTGCAGAACCTGATCCATAAAGAAATGTTACTGCAAAAGCTAATCCACCACCGGTAGTTTGCAATATTGTAGGAGATAATTGTGGTTCATATGAGGTTACAATAACCCTATCGCTGCCCGGAACATCGTATGTCTTCGCCCATTGTAAATTTCCGGATTTATCTGCTTTAACTAAATATAAATATTGGGCCTTAGGGCCAAAACCATTGTTTTCATCAATGCCCATCATAATAAAACCGCTGTCAGTAAGCTGGCGCGTACAGTAGGGATATTCCTGCCCCGTTGCAGAAGAAAATCTTTTGGCCCATTTAACTTTTCCTCTTTCATCAGTTTTAACAAGACCATATTTCCAGTTATCCGCTTCGCCACATAAAAAATAGCCGCTTTTGTCCATCAACTCTTCCGCTGAATATGACGCACTTATTACACCGGAAGTATAACTTAATTGAAATGTTGGCGCCTGGGGAAAACCCTGGAGAGATAACATGAACAATAAAAAAAACAACCACCTGAAAACGATGCTGTGAGGGTATCTTTTCATTATTATTGAATTGTGAGGTTATATCAAACTAAATAATTTGAGCCTGTACGACCAATCCTCTTTATTAAAAATCGTAAATTTCCATCGATGAAATTATTACTTTATGGGTCTAATTAGTGCATTTTAAATGCCTTTTCTGTATTTTTCTATTACCCTATAATGCACTTACTTCTGCAGATTAGACATAAAATATTCAAGACAAAAAAATGCTTAATTTTACCTTAACCAAATCAAAATAAAATGCCCATACTCGTTCTCTTAGGAATTATTGTCCTTATAATTATTTACGGTATTTCTCTTTTTAACAGGCTCGTGTCTTTGCGTGTTAACCGTGAAAATGCTTTTGCTGATATTGATGTTCAATTAAAACAACGCCTCGACCTGATACCACAATTAGTGGATACAGTAAAAGGATATATGAAACACGAGGACAGTGTGTTATCTAAAATAACCGAAGCAAGATCTAACGCAATGAACGCGACTACCATAGAGGGCAAGATTAGTGCAGAAATGCAGATGTCAAGCGCACTCCAGGGATTCAGGGCTACTGCCGAAGCTTATCCTGACTTAAAAGCGAATCAAAGTTTTACACATCTTCAAAGTGAAATTTCAGATATCGAAAACAAACTCGCAGCTTCAAGAAGATATTTTAACTCAGCAACCAGGGAATTAAATATCGCTGTTGAATCATTTCCATCATCTGTAGTAGCAAACATGAAAGGCTTCAAAAAAGAAATTATGTTTGAAGTAGCTGTAGAAGAAAGAGTAAAAATGGAAGCTGCTCCTAAAATTAATTTTTAGCTTAAGATCCATTGGCATACGTCGGCCTTCAGTCACAAATTTGGAGCAACAACAGGAACTCCACTCTTTTGCTATTCATGTTCCCTGCCTTGTTGCTTTCGCTTACATGGCTTTTTTGTTTTATACTTTTTAAGTATCAAAACGAGGGGGACATAACAACAATAAATAATACCTTTTTTATTGCGCTTCCCTTTGTGATCGGCGCTGTACTCATCTGGTTCTCCATTGCTTATTATTCTCATACCTCCATGGTCGGAAAGGCCACCAGTTCAAAACCATTGGAGAGAAAAGAAAATATGCGGGTTTATAACCTCGTTGAAAATCTTTGCATCGCAAAAGGAATGAAAGTTCCTCAGATCAATATCATTGAAGATGATTCACTGAATGCATTTGCAAGCGGCATCAACGAAAAAACATACACAGTAACATTTTCCCGTGGCATCATTAATAAACTTGACGACAAGGAACTGGAAGGCGTGATTGCACACGAGTTAACCCACATTGTTAACCGCGATGTTCGTTTATTAATTATATCCATAATTTTTGTTGGCATATTTGCGTTTGTTGCAGAAATGGCATTTCGTTCGGTAAGAACAGGGAGACGGGGGAAAAAAGACGGAGGATTTATTATCGCAATTATTGTGGTTGGTATATTAGGATACGTTATTTCTCTTTTATTACGTTTCGCATTGTCACGCAAGCGTGAATACCTGGCAGATGCCGGTGCAGCAGAATGGACAAAAAACCCAAAGGCGCTTGCTTCCGCATTAAGAAAGATCGATGATGATCCAAGAATAGAAGCAGTAGTAAGGAAAGATCTTGCGCAACTTTTTATAGACAACCCGCTTGCAGATAAAAAAGAAGTTGGATTCACTTCATTTGCCAATTCAATTTTCGCAACACACCCTCCTATTAAAAAAAGAATAGAAGTCTTAGAGCAATTTTAATTACCACTTACCTCATTTGGTTTTTTAATATTTATCGGTATCAATAATTTTATACTCATATTCCTTCCCATATTGTAAACTCCCGCTCTCCCGGTAACATTGTTTTCATCCGAGTATTTTAAGCGACTCAAATGACTTTGGTACACAGCATTCGTAAGATTGTTTATACTGAAATAAAGAGAACAGATCATATTCTTCTTTGAAACAAAATCCGTTCCCATTCCAAAATTGACCAACAAATAACCAGGAGTTCTTGTTTCAGTACCATAAGCCGAATAAAATTTATTCTGTGAAAAAAATTCATCGATACCAATTTTGAAATACATATTTTCAAAAAACTTTCCCGCCTTTTTAATGTCGGCCCTAAGATCAGAAGTTATTTTTGCAGGCGGAATCATAGGTAAATATTTTGTTGAATCCGTCGCATTTTTCTGAACCGCTTGTACATATGAAAAAGAAGTCTCGAAGTGTAACCAATCCAATGGATGAGGATGCAAATCAATTGCAACTTCACCACCAAACAGTTTAGCATTGCCCTGCGTAAACTTAAATGCGGGAATAGGATTACTGAAATCAACAATTGAATCGCCTCCGAAAATACTATTGAGCTTAGTGATATAAATAAAATTATTGATGTAATTATTAAAAACATCCAACTCCAATGAAATATGTTTCGCATCCCATCCAAATGCATAATCAATCTGCCAACTTGTTTCTGCCTTCATGGACGGATTTCCGAACTCATATCTTTCTGCACCCTCGTGCTCACCATTTGCACCCAACTCTGCAATATTAGGTGTACGGAATCCTCTGGATAAATTTAACTTAGAATATACATAGTCAGAGAATTGATATGTTGCCCCGATGCTTCCAGTCACATTTGAAAATGTAGCATTAAATCCATTAAACTTTTTCACATGAAAAGGATTGTTCTCAGTGGTAGGACTTCCCAGTGTATCTAATAACAATTCGTCTCCGGTAATTTTCCGTATATCGTAACGCATACCACCGCTGAGATCTATTTTTTCAAATGATTTTTTTGATATCACAAATCCACCGATATCAAACAATGAATATGCCGGCACCAAAAAATCTATACCTTCATTCTCAGATCGCTGCGACATTCCGTTTACGCCAAAAGAAGTTTGCAATTGATTTTTTTCAGGGAAAACATAACGCGCATCATAATTAATTGTATTCATTTTAAAATACAATTCGAAATCATCCGGATATATTACATCAACATATTCCTTCCTGCGATTTTGCTGAAACCCAAGTACTGTTTTTAAATTTCCCTTTTTGAGGTAAATGTTATTGTTGAGCACTATTTTAGAATGCCCTACATCCTGCTTTGGAATTCCCAATGTGTAGGATTTCATTTCCTTATCAGAGACAATCGTATCAATAACACTTTCATTATCCGCTGCAAATTCTTTAACAAACCTTCCACTCGCACTATCACGCCCTCCTTCTACAATCCCCGGAATAAGATGATACGCACTAAACTGTATATGCGAATAACCCCACGATTTATTAACACCTACAATTCCACTCATAGTTGTTTCCTTAAACCCTGAACCAAAAACATAACCATCGTATTTGTTCTTGTATGCATGAGCCATTTTGCTGCTATAACGTGCATCCCAGACAAAGCCTTTTAAATTTCCCGCCACATTCCCCGAATAAGCAATTAAACCATTATTGGTTTGATAATTTCCCAATACATTTCCTTTGATTGTCCCTTCATTTAATGAGGGGGCAGATATCATGTTAATTACTCCAGCCATAGCGTCTGATCCATAAGATAAACTTGCCGGGCCCTTTAGTATTTCTACTTTACTTACCGCAAACTCGTCAATTTCAATTCCGTGCTCATCACCCCATTGTTGTCCCTCTTGTCGTATTCCATCATTCACAACAACCACCCTGTTGTATCCTAAGCCGCGAATAACAGGTTTCGAAATTCCAGAACCGGTTGTTACCTGCGAAATACCGGGCTGATTGGCGATAGCATCGATAATGTTGCTGGATGAGTTTTGAAGCAATGTTATTTTTGGTACAATTGTAATGGGTGTAGGTGTTCTGTTTTTTTCAACCGAGTGTGACGTACCTGTTATAACAATTTCATTTATTTCTCTTACAGAAAGTTCCAACGCAAAATCTTTTGTAGTTACCGCAGATAAATCAATTGCCTCAATAATTGTTTTATGCCCTATTAAGCTTACCTGTAAAAGTATTTTTGATTGAGGGAGATTTTCTATACGATATGTTCCATCAGCCCCAGATAGTGTACCAATTTTTAAATCGGGAAAATATATAGTAACTAAAGGCAGAGATTCTCCTGTTTCTTTATTTGTGATTTTTCCTGATAACGATGTTTTACCTCCACCTGAAGGCATTGTATATGCTGAAATTGAAATACACACCAGTATTCCAACAAATATTTTTAATATAGTTTTCATTTTAGTTTCTCTAAATAATTTATAATACTACACACCTCTCTTATGAGAGGCATTTTTTTCAACAAAAAATTAGGAAACTACAGGAGGGGCACGTAAGGAAGTAAATTCTTTTTCGCGGGAAGAAGTTTTTTTCTCGGTAAAATTAAAATTTTGAACCCTTAATTCAGCTAACAAAAAATCAGCATGAGTAAATAAAGGGGGATCGCTGATAACATTAGTGAAATCACAAAGCTCACAATTATGTTCTAACTCATGAAAATGTTTGTCAATGGATGAGCAATGGATATCATCTGCGTGCTCTAAAGCATGTATTTCCTTTTCCATCAAAGGAAAAAGAAACACAAGTAAAGTAAAAAGGGAAAATATACTTTTCAGCTTTCGCATGAAACAAAGGTATGTAATATTTGCTCCTGAGGTTGTGCTGAATTGTTAAATAAACTAAATCTCAAAGAATGGCTTTTTATGTCATTATCCGTAGGGCATATTTTTCAGAAATAAAAAACTATTGTGTTACATCAATATTAACATCCTGCTGGGAGTTTCGCCTGCTCCATTTTATCTCATGTGCGGCACCACCTGTTACTCTAAAGGGTCCAGCGGTATCCATACCTACCCCATAAAAAAAGTATAATCCTTTTTTAAGCCCCCGGCAATTCACATGATCCTTCCCGTTCTCACCTATAAAAAAAGTATCGTATTTCCCCGGATCTGTGCCGGGGGAGGTTAGTGCATTAAATTTTACAAATACAGTATCAGGATATCCAGGTTGGTTAGGAATGATAATGTTATTATGTTTTAGGAACACAACAATTGTTGCATCTCCGTTCAGGCCATTGCTGTTTTTCTTGCAGGAAAACATCGCTGGAAATAATGCGACCGAAAAAAAAAACCAGGATTTAGCTTTCATAAAATTAGAAAATCGATTTCTGGTTATCGCTAAAAGTAGTGCAAACACAATAACCATACAAGTACAAAATGGGTGAAAATCTTACATCCCGTATCGTGATAGCATATTATTATGTGAGTCCAAAAAATTACATGAAATGCGATCCTTGTGTTGGTAGCGTCGGTGATGGCAGATTTGCAGGAAGCAGGAGTTGACTGGTTAAGCACAAGGACAGATTCTAAATGGGAACAAGAGGAAACGGCGATGTTTAATGTCCAAAACATACAAATGAATATAAAAATATGCACAGGAAGAAAGTTCTGATAGCCCTATTAAGGAAAATGGCAGTGGCGTTTTTTATAACTATTAATAACAATAATGGGCCGCAAACACCAGTACTAATCGCTTTGAGTCATTTATATTGATCTCCAGTATAAACTGGATAAAGTAAAAAAAAATAATTGGAAGCAAATGCCTGACCAGCGAAGCGCCATAGGCTTTAATTTTTATATTTGGTGTAAATAACAAATAAAATGAAAACTACATTATTGATCCTTTCTGTAATTATGGCCGTTGGAATTTACAGTTGTAAAAAAGACACTATTGATCTGTCTGCTGCAAATGAAGTTGATTATTATAGCCTTTACACTTCTAGTAACGATACATTGTGCCAGGAAGGCGTTTTTGCTCCTCCTTATTTTACGCCTAATGGCGATGGGATAAATGACAATTTTTTTATTTATGGAAATCCGGATTGCATTAACTCCTTTGACCTAAAAATTATTAAGAATCGTTCAAAAGTTATTTTTGAAAGCAACGATATACAATTTGGCTGGGACGGTAGTTACAAAAATGATATCGCAAAAGAAGATTCTTATAAGTATGAAATAAAGCTTGTAATGTCAAATGGAGAAGCCGTTGTTAAAGAAGGGACATTCAACCTGGTCGTTTTTTGAAATACGTTCACCTATCATTGAGGAAAGAGTTCCAGGATCACTCAGAAGGCTCTGTACCAGCCGATCTGACATTAAGACCCTGTACTTTTTTTATATATTGCCTCTGCCGTCGGAGTCCGCCAATTATTTCTACTACAGATGAACAAGACATTTATAAAATTATTTTTTAATACTTTCCGCAGAAATTTTACAAAATTCTTTTTTAACCTCGGGCATTCGCATTAGCTGAAAACATTCCTTATCTATCCAATCATAATATCTTCTTTTATTCATATTCACCGCCTTCTTCAGATTTGCCTGCCATTCAACATCAGGTAAACTTGTATGATTTTGCCCTGCTTCCGTTTTAATAAATAGAAATTCAAGGTCTTCATTTTTAGTGTCTTTTTTTATAAAAGGAAGAAGCGTTGTGGTGGTCCATGAACACCTTCCATAAAAATTAAACAATAATCCCAATTTAATTGCCTCTGCTTCTGTAACAATTCCACTTTCAAAATATTTTTTTATGTACAAAAGTGGCTTGTCTATCTTATCGTACTCATGCCTTAACCAATGATGATAAGCAGAAATTATATTATAATTTAAAAGCATCTTTGTAACAAGTAAAGAATCACCTTTCTCTTTCATTAAATAAGAGTCTTTCATTTTCCTTTCCAGCACCGATATGGGTATAATAGTATCACCATAATCTCCCAGGAATTTTAATGCCATAATACACAAGTTAAATTGCAAGGGCTTATAGGTAGAGTCTATCTTTAATACTTTCAACGCCATTTCCCGTATTTCATGTGTATAAATTAACTCGGGATCAAAAGTTGCCAATGCAATAAAATTAGTCCAGTGAGGAAGAAACTTTTTTTCAAAAGGCAAATTGATTTGTGTAACATCAGCATTAGTTAATTGGCGGCTGAAAACCGACTGAAGTAATTTTTTTTGATAAGTAAAAGACTTCAGGGAATCGCCTGCAAGGACAGCTTTTTTATACGCACCCAATACCTGGTATGGATCAGAATTTTCATTAATAACTGTTTCTATTTCTATATTTAATTGCGCCACCCGCGTTTTCTTTAATAAATAATCGATGGAATCAAGGGTAGACTTATCTCTCAATACATTTTTTATTTGCTCTTTAGTGAAGAGCTTTAAGTAAGAAAATTTTCCCGTTTCGATTTGTTTGTAAAATTCTTCCCAATTTTCCTTCGATTCAGTTTCGGTCGCGGGAAGTGTACCTGTTACTTTCTGAATTTCATTTTTAATTTCATTCGCCCGCTCTTCCTGCAATTTTAAATTTATTTCAGTCGGGCCATCAATTGAACTAAACGTTTTTATGGATGCACTTTTTATAAATGGCTTGTAGATCAACAGCTTTCTATTTAAAAGTTGTTGCTGCTTTTCATTTAACTTAGTTTTTCCTCGCTCAAAAGGAATATTAAACGATAATACTCCTGCAAAAACATCCTCAGGTATTTTTTCATTTTTCAACTCTAACCATTTCGGCAGCAACTGAAGAACTTTAAGATTCTCTCCTGGTACAGGTACAGGCCAGGTATAACTGCAAGCAGCATTTTCTTTGATCATACCATAATTAATTTCATAGTTGTATCCATTAAACTTTTCGGGAACTGCACAAAGAGCCCCGAAGAAATTTTTATCGCCCTGCGCGAGATTGCGCTTATATAGGTCTTTAAAATAAACAGGGGGCAGCATGCTGCCATCATATATTTCAGAGCCATGGAGTAAATTATTATTGGCACATAAAAATTGCTGGCGCAATACAACGTCAAAATAAATTGCATCTGTAGGCTTATTAAAAAATAATTTTATCGCCTGGAGATCTTCCGATTTAAGATAGATGGAATCAGTTCCCATTATTAACTGAATTGCCATTATAGCCTTTGATGCATCTTTCGTATTAAAGCAGTCACAATTTTTTTTATTGTTTGGCTTTACATTAAAAGAATTTAGAGGACTTTCGAGCCCCGCAGGAGGAACGTAAGGATAAGCTGAAAAAACCTGCGCACAATATAACACACTGCTGTCCAAAGAAAAAGCAAACCCCAATCCCGCAACATCATATCCGGGAGTAATCATGTTTTTGTAATGGCCAGGAGAATGTTTCCAACCCTGGAACAATTCTTCAGCTGCTTCTTCGTAAGTATTCGCAGTAGTTGGATTCTTATTGTATTTACTCGTCATCGGTTTTTTCAGATAAATTTTAATGCAATTTTCTCCAACCTGGTCATGTGTTCCTTTATAAAACACCACCCTGTCATGCGGGTTTTCCTTGCCTTTAGTTTTTTGGGTGTGGCTAAGCTTATTAATTGACAACATATAGACGGACTGATCATTAGCGGCAAACTTAAGTATTGGATCTACGCCCAATGTTCCGCAGTTTTGCTCTTGTCTTAACTTGTTTAATTTTAAATTGTATGCAGTTTCAATTTGCGCATAATCTATTTTAGAAAGATTAATTTCAGGAGACTGGTTTTGCGCCAGAGTGGCAAAATTTATCGCGAAACAAATAAAGAAAATTAAACGGAAAGGTATCATCGGACTTTACGCACCAAAGATAGTTTAATTGATAAAAGTGACGATAATACTTGTTCTACTATGAACAGTTTATGGATACTGGAGAATTACTTCGGCAAATACGCAGAATGGTCTGTACCAATTTCCTTTACTACAGGGATTTCAACCGTTGCCATAGCTGGTTTAACATAATGGTTTTGAAAACGTTTTATCCTCTTTGTCAATTTAGGATGTGTCGACCACTTCTCTGCAAACCATGACCAAAAACCATATTCAGTAATCTCCTGTTCAATAAATGCTTTACTGTCTACCCTGCTCCACAATCTTTTTCCTGAAGCCAAAACCAATAATCCTGTATGTGCTCCCTTAGGATTTAAAGCGGCACCAATATTGTCACAGGTATATTCGCAGGCGCGTGAATAAGCACGATTAAAAAACGGAACAAAAAATGAGGGAAAAAACAGAACCGACTTTGTCATGTGGTTCCTCTTAATATGACCCAGCTCATGACCTATTACAAATTCTACGGTGTCTTTATTATTATCATACGCTTCTTCTAAAATATCAGAATAAATCACCACATAATTGCTTCCAAAAAAACTGGTTGCGAAAGCATTTAAAAATCCACCGCTTTGAAGAATGTAGACATCTGGAATCTTTTCCATTTCTAAAGCACGACATTGTTTTAAAACTATTTCATGAATATCAGGAAACTGCTTGTTGCCAACTTTAACAGCATTGCCTTTTAAATACCCGGTGAGTAACCCCATTTGAAGAATTATATACAACACAATAGCTACTGTATAAAAAGCAATAGGGATAAGTGCCAAGGCGCTTTTGGTCGCCAAAGCAAGTACGATCAAAAAAAAGATGCTGACATAACCGAGTATTCCCAAGATTACCTTAAATACAAAGTAAACCTCCTCCTTTGTATGCACTTCAAAATTGACTTTTCCCATTTGTAATATTATTCAGGCAATATTAACAATATATAGAGCAAGAAAAAAAACTTATACTTAAATCAACATCAATTTTTAATGACTGGTATCACCTTCCTTCCTTTGTCATCTCCAAACCATACCTCAACAAAATACACTCCGGCAAGTAAATGTGCAACTGAAATGGTATTGGAAGCACTTACATTTTTTCTGATTGCAATTTCCCTTCCAAAAGCATCAATCAATCTAATGGTTGTGCCTTCGCTTATTTTACCGGATATAATTAATTCATCATTAAACGGATTTGGAGAAACGTTAACTTCATCTGCCTCAATGTTATGAATAGAGTTTGGTGTCGTGAATGGAAAAACACCTAATCGAATTGAAATGTAAGTAGTATCACATCCGTTATAAAGTCGGGCTACATATATCCCCGTATCAGAAACAGTTACAGAACTAAAAGCCAGGTCACCCATAGGTGCGAAATAAATACCATTGCGATACCAATCATAGTTAATATAAATACAATTGGAATAAGGCCACAATAAACTATCCATTTGAGTTTGCATCCTTAGCGTAGCAGGTGTTAAATGTGTTACAGTAGTATCATGCGTATAAATAATAGTATCCGGATCAAAGTAAACACCAAATTGTGCGCTGATAGCATTAGTAGAAAAACCACAAAGATTTTGACTGTTTACCTCGACTGTGTATTTTACATTTGTACAAATTTCATAAATAGGCATATCAAAATAGGTATGAGATGTATAGTGGTCGCCGGAATGTGCTTCTCTGAATTTATACTCTGTATTATAAGGAACAGAATCCACTACGCAATGTACATAACCCCAGTCAAGTGTTTGAGCATATTGGTCAATATCAAGACGTGCGCAGGTTGGCGAAAGCACCAATGAAGATGGCGGAGGAGGAAGCGCCTTAAGTGTCTTCACTTTTATTGAAGCCGAATCAGAAGAAATACAACCCAAAGCATCTAATCCCCTGACATAAACTGTTACAACTGTATTAGTACTGGCAAATGTAACTCCCTGTGTTGCTGTATTACTATTTAACGAACCCAAAACCTGAGATGGATTATCCACAAACCATTTATAACCAGTTATAGGTGGATTAGAAGTAGCTGTAAAAGTCAGCACGTTTCCTCCTGGTGCAAGCGCGGTGTTTGTGCAAAGAACTGTATCTCCTGTAATTGCCCCTATTCCAGTTGGTGCAGGATTAACATTCAGGTTAAAAATCAGCGAATCCGAAATCGACGCCGAATCGGCTACTAATTTTACCTGGTGCGGACCCGCAGTCGCAAATACAAGTGCTGAATTGTAGGACGAAGCCTGAAATATTCCATCTATGTACCATTTGTAATTGGTGTATCCAAAAGAACTATTATGTGTATTGCTATTTACTCCTTCGCAAAAAGAGTTATCAAGTGTTGCGTAAAGTTCCCTATAAAATCTTGTATGATATATCAGAGGAACATAATCCGAGAGCGGATCAGAATCAGTAACAAATACAGATTTCCCGGATTTTGAAAATGCTACAGCGTGAGGCTCAGTATGCAAGGTAGTTGCCACCTTTGTCCAGCATTCTCCTCCGTTTATAGTTTTAAACACATCACCATGATATGCGGCCGCATAACCCACATGGGAATTCAACATTGTTATAGAGTGCTGTAATGCTGATGGCGAATACTTTAACATATAGCTATCCCAGGTTATTCCACCATCAAAAGTTCTCAATATATAGTCATCGGAAGAAATACAAAATAAAGTATCGGGAGAAATAACTGCCATTTCCTGAATTGCACCAACCACCGGAGGGGTAATAGTTGTCCAGGTACTTCCTCCATTTATTGACTTCTTAATTCGTGGAGAACTATATGCACTCGTAGCACCGCCTGCTGCATAAATCAATGTATCATTTACCATCTTAATGTCTGTAAACATCATTGATCCAGAGGAGAATATCTGAGTAACGTTATTCCCTCCATTAGTTGTTTTATATATGGCGGCTGTAGTACCATTTTGTGCGTATACACCGGTATCTTTATTAATATAACTAACATCCATAATAGTATTAGAGGTTAATGCTATAGTAGAAAAAGTTTGTCCGCCATCTGTTGTTTTTCTTACCGGGCCAGTGATATATCCAATATTCGCATCAACAAAATCAATTCCATATTCTGTGAACCCCGAAGGACCACCAATAGCTGTGCGCGTCCAGTTCATACCGGCATCAACGGTTTTAAGGAAATCGCCTCTATTTGTAATTCCATATCCAATGCTATCGGTCACAAATTCCAAATCACTTATAAATGCACATGATGCGTTTGTACATTTCCATGGAATTGCAGGATCCGCTGGAAAAAAATTTTCGGTTATCGGTGTACCAGCAATATAAATCATCAACGTATCATAGTCAATACAGTTATCGCTGTTGAAAGCTTTTAAAATAACTTGCGTGTCAGAAAATAAATTTTTTGTGCGCGCTGATTGTCCTTGAGTATTAAATACCGAAGAAGGCAGCCAGTTATAATATTGTGAGGTAGGTTGTGCAGTTACCCGTGTTTCCTGCCCATAACACTGATAAATATCTGGGCCTGCTGTTGCTACAACCAAGTCTCGGTAATCAACATATTCGGTAGCAGCTGTGGTATCTGCACCATTAGAATTACTTACGATAAGCTGTATTGTCTGATTACCTACTGCAGAAGAAAAATTGGTGGTATAATTATATGTATTACTTACGGGAGTGCTATTTAAATACCATTGATATGTATAATTTGAATCTGATTTATTATTGGCCGATAATATGGATACTCCGCATTGCAGATCAACACTTAAATTAAACAATGCGATTGGTTCAGGGTGCATATTCGCCATATCTAGCACTAACAAAGTCCTACTGTTGCACAATGCGTACAATTTATTTTTTCTTATCTCAAGTTTATTTACGAAATAATTTTTGGTACTCTTAAATTGTTGCCAATGATTTCCTCCATTATAAGAAATGTAAATACCATGCGTAGTTCCGGCAAAAAGTGTATCTGTATTCTTTGCAGCAATACAATTTATACTATAGAAAGGAGCGGTTATTTTTGAAAAACTTAATCCCCCATCAACCGATCTAAGTATCCGATCTGATTCGTCAGCGATATACACAACACCACCTCCCGGCGCAGAAATACTTTTGTAAATGTACCCAGCATGATTTCCCGTATCTGCCACCCAGGCATTTCCACCATTGGAAGATCTGAGTATTTTATTTACTCCAGCGCAAATGAGACTGGAAGATGAAAGATACTTTACATCATATAACTCTGCCGTAACAGTAGTGGTAATAGCCGACCACGCTCCTCCGCTGTTAGTACTTTTTATAATATCACCATTTGCACCACAAATAATGGCATTCGATCCGTTTGCATCCATCCCTCTGAAATATCGCGGTACCGGCTGATTACTATTTAAATAAGCCATGCTCCATGCACTTCCGGCATTAGAGGTTGACAAGACAATTTCATCATTGGTAAAATTATACGCGCCTGTAATAAAACCTGAATTGGTGTTATAAAAATGGAGGTCCTGAATTCCTGCCACTAAAGCCGTCGCAGTCCCCCCAGATACAGACTGCCATACAACTCCATTATTAAAAGTCTTTGAAATTTTACTGCTCGAGCATATATAATACGTAGAGTCATTAATAAAACTTATACCCTTTAAATCCTCTGCAGTTGCCAGAGGTAATAATATAGTTTGAAATTGCGCTCTAGC
>Ga0163149_10001179_pt1 | contig 33890 bp, 23 predicted proteins | sample OliLakLV19MP5G1_FD_148604 | JGI IMG/M metagenome (GOLD analysis project Ga0163149, IMG submission 148604) | Freshwater microbial mat bacterial communities from Lake Vanda, McMurdo Dry Valleys, Antarctica - Oligotrophic Lake LV.19.MP5.G1 | ecosystem: Environmental > Aquatic > Freshwater > Lake >... | reverse complement strand
TTGTAGGTCTATTTACAATTATAATTGCTTTTTGGGCTCTCAGGCTTATTGATGAAACCTTTTCCAGGGATCTTAATTACGTTGAGAAAGATCATTAGCAAATATTCTCCAGCCTTTTAACGAATCATTATCTTTCTTACATGATCAATGTGTTTAGCGTTAATCTATTTAACTTTAACCTTTACCAATATCCCTAGTCAAGATTAACGAATGACCTTGCGATCTTTCATTGTTTATAGTCTTTTTCTATCCCTGGTCCCTTCTGGGTTATTTGCGCAAAATCTCTCCGTTATTGATAGTTTAAAAAGGAAACTCCAAACGGTGGATGAGCGAAGCCAATTTGATATCCTCAACGCAATAGGGTTTGAATACCGATACTCCTATCCGGATAGTACCATACACTATTGCACGAAAGCATACGAATTAGGAAAGGATATAAATCTTCAGAAGAATCTATCAAGGCCACTTAGTTTTTTGGGTCTTGCCTATACAAACCGGGGTGATTATAAAAGATCGTTGGAGTTTCATGAGTTAGCCATTCAAATCGCTACCGAACAAAGTGATTCTATGCAATTAGGTCATAGTTATAACAATTTGGGTCGGATGTTCCTTGATGGTGGCGATTGGGTAAGGGCATTTTCAAATTTCTTAAACTCTAAAAAGTTTTTTGAGTCTCTGAATGATAAGCCGGGCATGGCGTATGTGTATCGAAGCCTGGCCAGTCTGTATAAGGCACAAAATGAATTTGAAAAAGCGGTCGAGATGTCTGAAAAGGCCTACCAGATAAGAAAGCAAATTGGAGATAAACGCGGTATTATTTCGTCCTTGATTGAATTTGGCTTGTTATATGAATCGAACGGTGACAAGGATAAGGCTCTGGATAAATTCAAACAGGCTGATGTTGTAGCACAAAGCATCCATGATAAAGTAACGACTGCTGAACTGGCCATGGCCATTGCGGAAATACAGTTGACTGAGAAGGAATTTGATCAAGCTTTAGAGAAAGCCAATGTTGTGCTGGCAACTATCTCGGAGACCACGAATCAAAAGTTATTTATCAGGGCCTTTTTAATAAAAGGTAAATTCTTAATTCATCAACGACAGTATGCTCAAGCACTATCCATTTTAGAGCGGGTTTTGACGGAATCGAGAGAATCGGGAAACATCATTTATGAGCTAGAGGCTCTTGAATTAGGGGCTCTCTGTTATGCAAAACTTGGCCGCCTCGATAGAGCACAGCATTATCGTAATGATTTTGCATTATTAAATGAAAAAATAAAAAACACGGATCTTCTTATAGAAATAGACCGCCTTCAATTTCAACTCATGATTGAAAAAATAGAGGCGGAGAATAAAGTTTTAAAAACATCACAACTGAATAATGAAACTTTGATTGCCGAGCAACGGTTTCAAAACAGTGTGTTGTTAATAATTGTCATCTCTTCCCTTCTCATCTCGGCCCTTCTTGTTTTATATAACACAAAGCGAAAGGCAACAAACCTAAGGTTATCACAGCAGAATGAAAAAATAGAGACTCAGCAGAAAGTAATTTCTGAAGCCAACGATATCCTGATAGGAAGAAATCGCGAGTTGAACGAATTGAATAATGAAAAGGATTCTTTAATGAGCATTGTTGCTCATGATTTGAAGGCACCGCTAAATCGAATAACCGGTTTGACCAGGTTACTTGAGATGGAAGGAGGGTTATCCTCACGACAAATTGAATACGTTGGGATGATCATGGTAGCCACCAAGTCAGGCTCAGATTTGATTACCGATCTTTTGGATGTAAACTATTTGAATGAGTCGGATCACAAACCTTCCAGCGTTCTTGTTGATTTAAAGATGCTATTGGAAAGCCGTATTAGTTCTTTTAAGGTATCAGCCGATTTTAAATCAATTCAAATTGATTTTTCTCATTCGATCCAATCTGAATTTTATTCTGTACCTGATTACTTAAATCGGATTGTGGATAATTTGTTGTCGAATGCCATTAAGTTTTCGGAAAAACACTCGCGGGTAGTTATTCATAACACGATGGAGAATGGTTGGGCAATAATTTCCATTCGTGATTCGGGGCCTGGCTTTACAGATGAAGACAAGCAATATTTATTTCAGCGATTTAAGAAACTATCAGCAAGGCCTACCGGAGGCGAGAGTTCTAATGGCTTAGGTCTTGCCATTGTGAAAACACTGGTGGACAGATTACACGGAGAAATCAAGTTGAATAGCAAAGTAGACGTGGGGTCAGAGTTTATTGTTAAAATCCCATCAGCTTCCAATTAAAATGGCAGTTAGTTTTTCAAAGAGCATTAAACTAATAGCCATTAATCCAATCTAATTGGAAAATTAACTACTATGAAAAAAGCAATTTTTATTTTTTCGTTACTCATGCTCGCTGGATTTTCAGTTTGGGCACAGGAACCGGGCACCCCCCGGTCTGATGCCAGACAAAATGCCCAACGGGTCAGAATTCACGAGGGCCGGGCAGATGGTGACTTAACTAAAAGAGAAACGTCTTTGTTGAACAAAGAGCAACGACACATACGCAGGTCAGAACACAGGGCTAAAACAGATGGCAATGTAACGGTTGCAGAACGGAGGAAACTAGACAGGAAACAGGATCGTGCCAATCGTCATATTCACAGGGCAAAAAACAATGGAGCAGTCAAACCTGATTAATAAAGAAAGGCACCGTTCGGTGCCTTTCTTCTTTAGATACCTGACAATGCTTGCTCCAGGTCTTCAATTAAATCTTCGGAGTCTTCAACTCCTATGCTTAACCGAATGAGCGAATCGGTTAACCCGTTTTTAATTCTCTCTTCTCGTGGAATGCTGGCGTGCGTCATGGAAGCCGGATGATTAATCAAGGACTCAACACCACCCAATGATTCCGCTAAAGAAAATAGCACAACACTTTCCATCAATTTAGTTGCGTTTTCGATGCTGTCATTTTTGAGTGTGAAAGAAAGCATGCCGCCAAAATCGCGCATTTGTTTTTTTGCGATGTCATGATTAGGATGATCGGTGAAGCCTGGCCAATATACTTTTCCCACCTTGGCATGTTCGCGCAAAAAGGTAGCAATTTTTCTTCCGTTGAGGCAATGTCTCTCCATGCGCAAGTGAAGGGTTTTTATTCCGCGAAGCACAAGGAAAGAATCTTGTGGACCAGGCACAGCACCACATGAGTTGGCAATGAAGGCAAGATCTTGCTGTAGTTTCTCATCGTTCACCACCAGCGCTCCCATAATCACATCGCTATGGCCACCCAGATATTTGGTTACCGAATGCATAACGATATCAGCACCCAGGTCGAGTGGGTTTTGCAAATACGGAGAAGCAAACGTGTTATCTACCGCTACCGTGATTCCTCTCTTTTTTGCTAATGCCACACAGGCTTGTATATCAATGATACGCATGAGTGGATTGGAGGGTGTTTCCAGCCACATGAGTTTGGTCTTTTCATTCAAATAGGGATCTATGTTCTTAACATCCGTAAGATCAATGAAGTGGAATTTGATTCCGAACTTTTCATACACCCGCCTGAACATACGATACGATCCTCCATAGAGATCATTACTGGTGATCACTTCATCACCCGGGCTTAGTAATTTTATAACCGCATCCGTGGCTCCCATACCCGATGAGAAACAGATGCCATATTTACCATTTTCCAGTGCGGCAATACTTTTTTGCAAGGCATTTCGCGTAGGGTTTGCCCCACGGGCATAGGCATACCCTTTATGCTTTGCCGGAGATTCCTGCACATAGGTTGATGTCTGATAAATAGGGGTCATGATAGCACCGGTGGATGGATCGGGTTCCACACCGGCATGCACTGCTTTGGTTCCGAATTTCATAAGTTACTCAGGTTTAATTATAGTTTGAAACAGCCAGTTTGTTGTGTGAGCTCACCGCGTGGCAGTTTCATTAAGTTGATTTAATCTGTATTTTTTAAACAGTTATAAACACCGACAAACTTGCAATTTTTTTCGCGATATTCTTACATCTGGAAATTTGAAAGAGAAGAGGAAATTAAGTATGACCTGTTTGTTCGGCCTTCCCAATTAGCCCCGCTCCGGCTGGTAACGTTCATTACCATTTTCGGCATGTCTATTTTTTTAGTGATTGATGCCTTTAAGGATGTAGATTACTCAGTGGTTTTAGTGACCCGCACCTGCGTGTTGGCAAATATTTTCTTTTTTTTGGCTTTCATTTTTTATTCACAGGTAGTGAAGATGGATCCTTTTTATTACAGTGAGCGTCCGCATCTGTTTTCAATTTTTTTTATATCCATATCGTGGGCATGGTGCTCGAAAGCAGAAGGCGCAAAATTTTTTTACTGTTCAATTTTTTGTTCGCCTCAACGGAGGTGATATTTACTTAGCTCCATCGGAAGACGGAACAACTACATTTTGCATTGAAATGCCGGAAGCTTTTGATCAGGTGGTGTCTTCTTAAACCGACCGGGATATATCAAATTTCTCCAGGTAGTCGGCCACACGTCTCACCATACTTCCTCCCAGTGATCCATCCACAACACGATGGTCATAGGAGTGTGACAAGAACATCTTATGACGAATGGCAATAGCATCTCCGTAAGGCGTTTCTATGACGGCTGGTTTTTTCTGAATGGCGCCAACAGCAATAATACCTACCTGCGGCTGCACGATAATGGGTGTGCCCATTACGTTGCCAAAAGAACCTACGTTTGAAATGGTGAAGGTGCCACCGGTAAGTTCGTCTGGCTTAAGCTTATTTTCTCTTGCTCTTTTTGCCAGGTCATTAACTACTTTCGCCAGGCCAGTAATATTATATTGATCGGCATTTTTAATTACAGGCACAATCAAATTGCCCGAAGGCAGCGCAACGGCCATACCGATATTAATGTCTTTCTTTTTGATGATGCGATCGCCATCCACCTGAATGTTGATCATTGGATAATCTTTGATCGCCAGAATAAGTGCTTCTATGAAAATTGGTGTGAAGGTAAGCGAGTCACCTTCACGTTTGTGAAACTCATTCTTCATTTTGTTTCTCCAGAATACGATGTTGGTAACATCGGCTTCCACAAACGAGGTAACATGCGGAGCGGTGCGTTTTGAATCGACCATGCGCTCTGCAATCATTTTGCGCATGCGGTCCATCTGGATAATTTCATCACCGGCATTAATCGAGGCAGGCACTAATGGTGACGAAGTCTTTTGCTGAACGGAAATGGTTTGGCCCAGTTTGCGGTTGTGCACATACGACAAGATGTCCTTCTTAGTAACTCTGCCTTCGGCACCACTTCCTGTAATGGCCTCTAATTCCACCACCGGAATACTTTCTTCTTTGGCGATGTTTTTAACCAACGGTGAATAAAATCGGGAAGCTGTTTTAAATTCGGAAACCACCGAAGTCGGAGATCCATTGGTAACCACTGAAGCCGTGACTGGTTTCACGGTCTCCTTAGGCTGAGCAGCCTTCGTTTCTTTTGCCGGTGTAGCAGACGGTTTGTCTTCATCGCCTTCAGTAGAAATGATGGCAATGGCTGTGCCCACCTTTACTACTTCGCCCTGCTTGGCTAAAATTTCTTTTAGAACCCCACCGTGTGTGGATGGCACTTCGGTGTCTACTTTATCAGTGGCAACTTCCAACACTGATTCATCTTGTTCAATCTTGTCGCCTGGTTTTTTTAACCAACTCAGGATAGTAGCCTCCATGATGCTTTCGCCCATTTTTGGCATGAAAAGTTCTACTAGCGCCATGCTTCAATCGTTTGATTTGGTGGCAAGTTAGCATTTTTGACGTGTATTCGAACAAGCCATTTTCAATTTGGATTTTGGTTCCTTAAGCCAAAGGAGCCGGCCATCAAAGGGAAAATGAAAGTGAAAGATTAGGCGTTTGCCTCATTCTGAAAAAGATTCGTATTGCTTGCACGCGAATATCAAACCTGATTTGAATCGTTTCAATCACTGATCAATATCATGTTTTTCTGATACAGAGAGGGATAATTTCGTTCAATCAAAATTTAAACATTATGGACACACAAATATTGGAAACCCCCAAAGACAAAAAGCAAAAAAACATGAAAACAAAGTTTGTATACTCATTCCATGATGGTGACGGAAAGAATAAACAAATTCTTGGAGGCAAAGGAGCGAACCTTTGTGAGATGACACAAATTGGCCTGAATGTTCCTTCAGGCTTTGTTATTTCTACAGAGGCTTGTTTGACTTTTCTGGATACTCCCAACAAGGAGTTGCCAGCTGGTCTGATCGAAGAAGTTCGTGAACAGATTAAACAAGTTGAAGTTGCATCGCGCAAGAAATTTGGTGACCCTGTCAATCCTCTTTTGGTTTCCGTTCGTTCCGGCTCGGCTATGTCTATGCCTGGCATGATGGATACTATTTTGAACCTTGGATTAAATTCTAAAACATTGAAAGGTCTGATTCAGCAAACCGGTAACGAGCGTTTCGGTTATGATGCTTATCGCAGATTCATTCAATTATTTGGTAAGGTAGCACTGGGTGTGCCTGATGAGAAATTTGATAAGCATTTTGAAGAAGTGAAAAAACGTGCCGGTGTAAAAGTAGATGTGGGTTTAAACACCGAAGATCTGAAAGATATCAGTGAGCGATTTTTAGGTGTAGTAAAGGAATACACAGGCAAGCCTTTTCCGGAAGATGTTTTTGAACAATTGGAGATTGCGATAAAGGCAGTTTTCAATTCATGGATGGGCAAGCGTGCGATTGACTATCGCAGAGAATTTAAAATCACCCCTCAAATGGCCAATGGTACTGCTGTGAATGTGGTAACCATGGTGTTTGGAAATATGGGTAACGACTGCGCTACCGGAGTTGGTTTCACACGCGACCCCGGCACAGGAGAAAATGAAATGTTCGGAGAGTATTTAACCAATGCTCAGGGCGAGGATGTGGTAGCGGGTATTCGCACACCAAAACCAGTATCTCAATTGGCTACTGAAATGCCTGAGTTGTACAATCAACTTGAAACATTGCGAAATAAACTGGAGACTCATTACAAAGAAGTTCAGGATTTTGAATACACCATAGAAAAAGGGGTTCTCTTCTGCTTGCAAACCCGCAATGGTAAAATGAATACCACTGCGTTGGTGCGCACTTCGGTGGAGATGGTAAAAGAAGGATTGATTACGCGCGAGCAAGCTTTGCTGCGCGTGAAGCCTGAAGTGCTTGAGCAACTACTTCACCCAAGATTAGATGCTTCACATAAAGCAACACCACTTGCTCAGGGTTTGGCTGCATCACCGGGTGCTGCCTCGGGTCATTGTGTGTTTGATGCTGACCGTGCCGAATTGTTGGGCAGAAATGGTGAGAAAGTGATTTTGGTAAGAGAAGAAACCAAGCCCGAAGATATTCATGGGTTCTTTGCATCACAGGGAATTCTGACAAGCCGTGGAGGTAAGACTTCACACGCTGCTGTGGTAGCCCGCGGTATGGGCAAACCTTGCGTAGCAGGTGCCGAAGGTATTCAGGTTGATGTGAAACTTCGTCAGGCAAAAATTGGTGATAAGATTTTGCATGAAGGAGATTACATCACTATTGATGGCGGAAATGGAAATGTATATCAGGGTGTGATACCTACCGTAGAGCCAATATTCTCTGAAGAATTGAAAGTACTTCTATCCTGGGCCGATGAAGTTGCTAAACTGAAAGTGTTTGCCAATGCTGATACACCAGAAGGTGCAAAGAAAGCGTTGAGCTTAGGTGCTATGGGAATTGGTTTATGCCGCACCGAGCGTATGTTTAATGGCACTGATCGCTTGCCTATCGTGATTGAAATGATTTTGGCTGATACAACGGAAGAAAGACAAGTTGCCTTGGATCGGTTGGAAGTAATTCAACAAAAAGACTTCAAAGAAATTTTGTTGGCGATGGCACCACGTCCAGTAACCATCCGCTTATTGGATCCTCCAATTCATGAATTCTTACCCTCCGAAGATGTGCTTAGAGATGAAATTGAACACCTGAAACATCTGAAGACAACCGTAAGTGGTGTAAACAATCTGTTCTCCAGTCTTCGATTACTGAATGCTGACGTGGCCATTGCTGATAAATCGGTCGCTCCTTTCAATGGTAAAGGTGAAGAGTTGATTGAACAAGCCATTGAGAAGAAAGAGAAGATGCTTAAGAAGGTGCATGAACTGCACGAAGTGAACCCAATGCTTGGTCACCGTGGTGTACGCTTAGGTATTACACTCAGTGAAATTTATCACATGCAGATTAAGGCGATACTCGAAGCCGCTGCGGAATGTCAGCACATGGGTGTTGAGGTAAGACCAGAAATCATGGTGCCTCAGGTATGCAACGCGGAAGAGCTTGTCGAGGTAAAAAAATCAGTAGATGAAATTCAAGGTCAGATTGAAGCCGGAGGAAAAATAAAACTCAACTTCAAGTACGGAACCATGATTGAAGTGGTGAGAGCTTGCCTGGAGGCAACTGAACTTGCTAAAGTGGGTCAGTTCTTCTCATTCGGTACGAATGACCTGACTCAGGCAACATTCTCATTCTCTCGCGAGGATGCTGAAAATAAATTCCTCCCATATTACATCAGTCATAATATTTTGAAGGATAATCCTTTCGAAGTATTGGATGTAAATGGTGTGGGTAAGTTAATGAAGATGGCTGTGGAGGGAGGTCGCCTTACCAATCCTGATCTCAAGATTGGTATCTGTGGGGAGCATGGCGGTCACCCGGAGTCCATTATGTTTTGTCATAAGATAGGCTTGAACTACGTATCGTGCTCTTCGTTAAGGGTGCCGATAGCCAGATTGGCGGTAGCACACGCAATGTTGGGTGATACTAAAAATTCGAGCAACTAATCCAGACATCTTTTAATGGGGGCAGGGCTGAGCGAAAGTTCAGCCCTGTATTTTTTAGGCGATTTTTGAAAGGCACATGGGTGATTAATTGTAACAGCTCTGGCTGTCGAATCAAGGGCGCTTGCGTTTAGCGCCAACTCAATCATCATCAGATCATCATCAAATCTATTCCAGAGAGACGCTAATCCTACTTTGTCATGTTTCATCCCTACGGGATTCAAAATTTATATTCTACCCCAATTCTACCAACATCTAGTCGCTACGTGACTGCATAGATGCCGTAGGCATCCTATATCGGTAGAAATCCAGCCAGACGTTTCTATTCAAAGTGCCATCGGCACGAAATATTTTAAACATGACAAAGTAGGACTAATAATCCCATTCTGTAATTTGAGGGATTTGAATTTATTGATTGCTATTCTATAGGATAGCCTTGGCGGATCGGGGAGGAGCCGTAAGTTTTTTGGAGTAGTCTTTAAAAAATGCAATGGCCTTTTTAAAATTTTCTTCTGCCAGATCACTTAGTCCCTGATGCAACTCCCAATGGGTTCCTTCTATCGCCATGATAAATCCTCTTGGATATACATAAAATAATTCCTGGGCAAGCCAAAGCACCGTTTCGGGATTGAGCTGATGAGTAGTAAACGCGGAAGTAGGAGCTGGTACACAGTTGTAAAAAGAAAAACCTTCTTCCATTGGCTGATGAGAAGCATCTGCGAAGATTACTTTTTCGTATTTGCTAACCAGTTCTGCATCTTCAATCTGTAATTGATAGCGGTATTCAAAATCATACAGGTCATCCCGGTATGAAAATTCGTCAATGAATTTCCAGCCCAGGGCATCATCTGCACGGCCATAGTTTCCTATGCCGATTATCAGCGTTTTCTTAGTTTGATTTATATCGTTCATCGATTAATTCACCGCTATGGTTATACAATTCTAATTTTAATGGCATCTGGCCGAGTGCCTGCGTGGCACAGCTTAAGCAGGGATCATAAGCACGGATGGCCACTTCCACCTGGTTGAGCATGCCATCCGTGATGGCACCTTTTTGACTGATCACATTATTGGCTACCCACTTCACGGCCTGGTTCATCGCCTCATTGTTGTGCGTGGTGGATACAATCAGGTTGCACCGGGTGATCATTCCTTTTTCATCTACCTGATAGTGGTGTGTAAGCGTACCCCGTGGGGCTTCAATAATTCCGATGCCTTCCAACCGGGGTTTTCCTTCGCGCACTAAATCATTGCTTAGGATATCATCGTCATGCAATAATTCATTCATGACTTCTGCACAATGTAAAATTTCAATCAATCGTGCCCAGTGCGAGTAGAGTGTGCTGTTGTTTACTTTCTTTCCCGTGAAGGCGACAAAGGCCTGTCTTTCTTTTTCCGCTAACGGGGTTGGGATGGCATTGCATATATTCATCCTGGCCAACGGACCCACCCTGTTCCAGCCTTTTTCACGACCAATCTCCTTCAGGTATGGAAACTTCATATACGACCACCGCTCAACGCCTTCCAAAAAGTATTTCTGATAATCGTTGGTGGATACATCGGGTAACGTGATGTTTCCAATACTGTCAATTGCTCTCAGTTTGCCGTGGTAGAGTTCGAGGTTTCCGACATCATCCACCATTCCTAAGTGGCCGGATGGAAACGCAGCAAACGTATCGAGTAACACTCTGTTCTTTTCATGATACCCTTTGATAAACCCGATGATTTCCTGCGACCACTCGATCATCGTTTTAATGTTCGGTATATCTTTTCCATTTAAGAAGTATTCGCGCTCCTTCGGATCAAACGTTTTATGCATGCCTCCTGGCACGGCAGCCACGCCATGTATTTTCTTTCCGGCTATGGCCTGAATAATTTCCTGCCCAAACTTGCGCATCAGAATTCCTTTGCGGGCCAGTTCTTTATTTTCAACGGCCACTGCGAATACATTTCTTTTTTCTACTGGCGCATCCATTCCAAAAAGTAAATCGGGTGAAGCAAGGTAGAAGAAGTGTAATGCGTGAGATTGAAAAATCTGTCCGTAGTGCATTAGCTTTCTCAACTTAAATGCCGCAGGCGTTAAATCTTCCGGATCAATGCCAACGAGTTGATCAATGGCTTTCGCTGCCGCAAGATGGTGACTCACCGGGCAAATGCCGCAGAGGCGTTGCACCAGCACGGGCGCTTCCCAATAGGGATGGCCTTGAATAAATCTCTCAAAGCCTCTGAACTCTACAATGTGAAAGAAGGAATCTTCAACTTTGCCGTATTCATCGAGGTGTATGGTTACTCGTCCGTGACCTTCCACGCGGGTTACCGGATCGATGGTGATTTTCTTTTTCATGTGTTAATGTTTAATTTTTTTAAAGTCACATGGAGTGGCCTTGAATTATCATGCCGTTGGGTGTGCCGTTTAGTTAATGGCCATTTCATAACTAATCGTACTTAAATTCAGAATACAACAATGAATAATCCTCACCCCACAATAAACTCTTCACAACTTTCCAGATATGGTTAGGTGAAGGCGGGCAACCCGGAATTGTATAATCCACTTTTACAATTTCGTTGCAGCCATAGACGCGATCCAGAATCTTTGGCAAGTCTTCATGATAAGGAACTGTGTTTTCTCCTTGTTCGCTGGTGACGCTGTTCAGGTAGGCTTCTTCCAGGCATTCTCCCAGCGGAATGGTATTTCGCATGGCAGGCAACCCACCCCATATAGCACATTCACCCATCACCACGAGGATATCACACATCTCCCTGAATTTTTTTAGCGTTTCAATATTCTCCGTGTTGCAACATCCGCCCTCCACAATGCCCAGGTGGCATCGTTGTGTGAACGTTTTAATATCCGTGAGTGGAGATTTGTTGAATGAAACCAATTCTGCGATATCAAGAATGTCCGTGTCGATATCCAGCATAGACATGTGACATCCGAAACAACCCGCCAGCGAAACAGTAGCAATTGTTTTCTTTTCGAAATTGGCCACCTTCGGTTTTTCAGTGATCGTGTGTTTGAAATTCTTCTGAGAAGACTCCATATCAAAAGTCCGGTCTCCAAAAGGTTTTGATAAACTTTTTCCCCTCACGATTATGGCACCCGTTGGGCACATCTTCATGGCATTCTCTGCTTCACGCTCTGATAGTTTTGCTTCCTGTTCGTAGTCGATGCCTACCATCGTTTCATTACCGCGATTGATGTACATAAACACGCGCTTGCCATCGGAGGTAAAAACTTCTTCAACACACCTGCGGCATTTGATGCACCGGTTGTGTTCCATCACCATACGTTTGGGCTGGTAGTCAATCAACCTATCCTTAAACAAGTGAGGGAAGCGTGTAGTGGAAATTCCCAGTTCATAGCCCATGTGTTGCAGGTCGCAGTTACCGCTTTTTTCACAAGCCGGACAGAAGTGGTTGCCTTCGGCAAACATCATTTCGATCAGGGCTTTGCGCATATCCACCAGTTCGGGTGTATATACTTCTACTTTTAAACCCTCTCGCACGCTCTCGGTGCAGGCGGGGTTATACCTTCCATTTATTTTACACGTGCATGTGCGGCAGGTGCCAAGCGGAGGATCAATGTGTTTGAAGTAACAAAGTGACGGTATAAAGACTCCATTTTCCTTGGCGGCATCCACCAGGTTGGTGCCCTGTTCAGTTACATATTTTTTTCCGTCAATCCAGAATGTGCAAGTTGCCATGTGAATCAGGGTTTATAGTGTTCATATTCCGCTATAGCGGAGAGGTGATCAAATTTTCGGTATGTACTGTTGTCGGTTGCGGCAAAGCGTGAAGTGAAATAATCATCAAACTTTTCGAGTGCCTGGATGACGGAGTTGCTGGCGGTTTTGCCAAGGCCACAACGACTGGTTGCTTTCATGATAGTGCCCCAGCTTTTCAATTCTTTCAGATCGTTCATGTCGGCCAATCCATTTTTCAGGCGCTCCAGTTTGCGTTCAATAATAAAGTTGCCAGCGCGGCACGGTGTGCACACACCGCATGATTCATGTTTGAAAAACTCTGAGAAGTTGATTAGGATATGCACAAGGTCGCGATGACTGTTAAAGATCATGAATGCACCACCGCACCGGATATCTTTTTGCGCCATTAAATCCAGCATGGAAATTCGTCTGTATTTTTCTTTGATGGAAATACATTCACCAGACGGCCCACTAACCTGAATGAAGTAAGGATCTTCGGCACCGCATAAGTCAAGCAACTCAGCTACCGTCATGCCCCATTCAATTTCATAAATGCCTGGCCGCTGGCAATCACCGGAGATGCTGATTAGTTTCGTTCCGGGCGAACCGGGCATGCCACGTTTGAGATATTCAAACGAACCCATTTGTATGAGGCGCGCAACGGCTGCAAAGGTTTCAACATTATTGACAACGGTAGGAAGTTGCAGATATCCTTTCTCTACCGGATAAAACCATTTGGTGCGAGGCTCACCGCGTTTTCCTTCCATGGATTCTAGCAGCGCGGTTTCTTCGCCACACACATAGGCTCCTGCTCCAATCTCAACCCGTATGTCAAAGTTGAATCCTGGCAGGCCACCTGCATCAGGACCTAGCAACCCGCTTTCATGGAATGCGGAAATTTCATTTTCCAGTTTATGAACCAGCCATTGATATTCACCACGCAAATAGATGACACCATATTCGGCACCCACGGTGTAGCCGGCAATGATCATACCTTCCAGCACGGAGCCGGGTTGATTGTTCAGCAACACTCTGTCTTTAAATGTGCCGGGCTCACCTTCATCGGCATTACATACGATGAACTTCGGAGTATCCTTGTACGATCGGCAGGTATCCCATTTTTTCCAGGTAGGAAAGAATGCACCACCGCGGCCTGCCAGTTCTGAAATGCGTAGTTGTTCAATTACTCCTTCGGGCTTCAACTCATTCAATTTATTTAATGCCTCGCCTCGTGTATAGGGTGCAAAGAACACGGTGCGATTATTGGCAGGCGTAAACCGGATGTTATCCAGGGGTGCATCACAAATTTCTGCTGCTGATTTCCCTTGCTTTAACTTCTGAATGATTTCTTTTACCTTCACTGCATTCAGGTTGGTGAATGGATAGAAGTCGATCAATGCTGCGGGCTCCTGATCACTCAGACCAATACAGGGTGTTGCGTACAATCCAAATGTTCCGGTTGGGTCTGTTGAGCCAGTGCGTGCACCGGTTTCGCGCTCAAAACTTTCTTTGATTCGTTCAAAGCCTTTCAATTTTGAAAGGATGCTGTTGTTTAAATAGATCGTATGCTTTCCTGCTGGTTGCTGATGAAAGAAATGATAAAAGGTAGCTACTCCTTCTATTTCAATTTCAGATAGCTGATGTTGGCTTGCCAGTTCCTGAATGACTGCCTGCGAGATGCATCCATCCTGTATTTGATGCTGCCAGAGGGTGGACAATAACCTGGATCGCACAGGCTCTGCAGAGTAGAATTTTTTGTGAGTGGTTTGCGTGCTCATAAACAACCTTTTTAGTGGTGTGAAGATGAGACAATGTTCTTTTAATAAGTATGACGAAAGTCATGCAAACGATTGCTAATCAGTAATATAAAAAGACGAAAAAGCTTGGGGCTACAACGCAATTTTTGTGTTAGGGAAAGAATTTATTCTGGTAAACTCAGTCGAATCAAATTCAGCACTGCCATGGAGGCCATACGAATATTGATCGTGCGATCTTGCGATAGTTGAAGCTTCTTCGTTACAGTGTGATGTTTATCAGAGAACGCGATCCAAACCGTGCCTACGGGTTTATCAGGCGTGGCACCGCCAGGCCCTGCAATGCCGCTGGTGGCCACACCAATGTCGGTGTTGAATTTTGCTCTCACAATATTGGCCATTTCAATAATGGTGGGTTCACTCACTGCACCATAGTTCTCCAGCGTTTCTGGTTTCACGCCCAGTTGTCGCATTTTTATTTCATAGGCATAAGGAATCATACTGCCCAGAAAATATTCAGAGCTGCCAGGCACGCTGGTAATCAAATGAGATAAGTAACCACCGGTGCAACTCTCTGCCACGGAGAGCGTGAGTTTTTTTTTGCGTAGTATTTTTCCAACTACAACTTCAATGGACTCTTCGCCAAAGCCATAAATAAATTGACCGATTCGCTCCTGAAGTTTTTCAGTCAGTGCGTTAGATTCACTTTCCAGTTGGGCAAGCGAATTTCCAAAACTGGTAAGCCTGAGTTTTACTTCACCTAAACTGGGTAAGTAGGCAAGTTTGATATGATCGGGAAGTGATTTCTCCCACTCTGAAATTTTTTCAGCTAAGAATGATTCACCTATTCCGATTGTGCGAATGACTTTATGATGGATCACCGGCAGTTGATATTTTTTTGCAATGCGCGGCAACACCTGCTCGGTCATCATCTTTTTCATTTCATGTGGCACACCGGGCATCGACATAAATATCTTATCGCCTTTGTTGAACCACATGCCCGGTGCCGTGCCCACGGGATTTGTAATTTTTTCGCACGCGGTCGGTAGTGCTGCTTGTTGTCGGTTGAGTTCCGTGAGTTCTCTTCCCCGGCTCTTGAAAAACTCAGTCACCTCGGCAAGTGCTTCTTCATTAATTTTTAATCCGCAATTAAAAAATTTCGCAAGCAAAGGTTTCGTCATATCATCGCTGGTGGGGCCCAGGCCTCCGGTGATTAATATTACATCCGCACGTTTTTCTGCTTCCGCGAAAGCGGTGAGAATTTCGTCTTCTGCATCACCTACGGTTGTTTTACGAATAACCTTGACACCAATTTTATCTAACTCTACACTCATCCATTGGGAGTTGGTGTCAACAATTTGTCCGTAAAGTATTTCATCACCAATGGTGAGTAGTTCTGCCAATATTTTTTTCACGCGAGTCTGTTTAGCATGTGGGGATGTAAAGACCTAAATGGCCTGCAAATTAGGCCTTCTGAAAACACACTCCAAATTCATTATAGTTGATTGGTAAGGTAGACTTTTCATACCTTAGCTGTTTGTTAACAAACTTATGAATAGAGTCATTATATTAGTTTTAATTGGTTGTATGGCCTGCACCAGCGCGCAAATCAATCAGACAATTTCGGATGCTAACAGGGCCTTCGATGGCGGGAAGCCACTGACTACGGCTGAAGTAGGCGCAGGTCTTAAAGAAGCGCTCATTAATGGAATATCTAAAGGGTCTGATTTGGTATCGCAGATGGATGGCTATTTTAAAAATCCAGAGATTAAGATTCCTTTTCCTCCTGATGTAAAAAAAGTGGAGGATCGCTTACGACAACTCGGCTTGGGTGGCGAGGTGGATAAATTTGTGATGACACTCAATCGTGGAGCAGAAGATGCAGCGAAGGAAGCAAAACCAATTTTTATAGCGGCCATCAAGCAAATGACCATTGACGATGCGTGGGCCATATTGAAAGGAGAGCCAGATGCGGCTACTCAATACTTAAAGAGAACGACCAGTACTCTACTGAAAGAAAAGTTTAAGCCGGTAATTCAAGCATCCCTGGGTAAAGTAAATGCTACGAAATACTATAGCGATATCATCAACCGATACAATAGCATTCCGCTGGTGCAAAAGGTAAATCCCGATTTGAATGACTATGCCACTGACCTGGCCATACAAGGTCTGTTCACCATGATTGCGAAGGAGGAGAAAAACATACGACAGGATCCGTTGGCAAGAACTTCTGAGTTATTAAAGAGAGTGTTTGGAGCAAAACAATAAAATTAACGATCAGCGCATGAGCCTTTTTGAAAAACATCAACCCCTATTGAACAAAGCCATTGAAGCATTGCACAGGCGCACCTTCTTTGCTGCTTTTGCAGAGAATCCTAACCCGGCTATCTATGGTGAAACAGCCGATGCAGACGGCCAGGCAAAATTCAAAGGTTCGCTGGGTAAAAAGTTTGTTGAACTAAAACAAACCGATGAAGCAGATTGGGCAGGGCAAGAAGAGTCACCCTATCTGCAGGATGCGTTAAAAATTTCTTATCCGATATTTTCTGCCGGTGATCTGGTTGGTAAATCGAAAAAAGCATTTCATGTGTGGAGGAAGGTGACCAAGGAACAACGCGCAGGAATATTAGTGGAATCACTTGATCGCGTGAAGGCAAGATTTTTTGAAATCGCTTATGCTACCATGCATACCACCGGTCAAGGTTTTATGATGGCGTTTCAGGCATCGGGCCCGCATGCAGCCGACCGCGCACTCGAAGCAATAGCAGCGGGTTATGAAGAATTGAATCGGTTTCCAAATGCTGTTTTGTGGGATAAGCCAATGGGCAAGTTTAATCTGCAGATCAACAAAGAGTGGAGGGCCGTGCCCAAAGGTGTTTCGGTCGTGATCGGTTGCTCTACCTTTCCTACCTGGAATTCCGTAACCGGAATTTATGGAAGTTTGATCACGGGCAATCCGGTGATTGTGAAGCCTCACCCCGGTGCGATTTTACCGATTGCTATTTTTGTTTCTGAAATTCAAAATGTGTTGGCAGAAAATAATCTCGACATCAACATCTGCCAGTTGGGTGCCGATACATTCAATAAAATGATCACGAAAGAATTGGCAGAACATGAAGATGTAAAACTGATTGATTTCACCGGCAATTCGCAGTTTGGAAATTACCTGGAGGCGATACCCGGCAAAACCGTATTCACTGAAAAGACGGGAGTGAATTCCGTGATTTTAGATTCTTTGGAAGACGTGGATAAAGTGGCTGCTAACCTCGCCTTCTCTATCAATCTCTATAGCGGACAAATGTGCACGGCACCGCAAAACTTTTACATACCGGAAGGCGGAATAAAAACTTCTTCGGGCGTTGTGACCTTTGATCAGTTTGCTGAAAAATTGGTAGCCAATATTAATAGCCTGGTGGATAATCCAAAAGCAGGTCCGTTTGTGTTGGGTGCTGTGCAAAGTGATCGTACAGCAACACGCGTGAAGGACGCAGAGAACATTCCCGGTAAGGTGTGGTTGAAGTCGCGGAGTTTTGTAAACCCCATGTTTGAAAACGCACGAGTAGCAACACCTGTTGTGATTGAAGTATCCGCGGATAAGAAAGAAATTTTCAGCAAAGAACTTTTTGGTCCGATTGCTTTATTGATCAAAACAAAAAATACCGATCAGTCCATTGCACTCGCTCAGGATATGGCGCTTCACCAGGGAGCCATTTCTTGCGGAGCATACACAACGGATGCAACCGTGCGGGAAAAAATTGCCGATGAAATGGCCCTGGCCGCTACACCCGTTTCATTTAATCTCATCAGTGGAATTTACATGAATCAGAATGCCGCCTTCTCTGATTTTCATGTGACGGGTGGAAATCCTTCTGGTAATGCATCGTTCACCAACCCGGAATATGTGAACAAACGATTCACCTGGGTGGGGCATCGGGAGCCGGTGAAAGCGTAACTGAAATTTAGTTGATCACTATCTATTTCCAATGATACCGGATCGTGGTCACTGATGCCATCATTGTTAAAACAGTTTAGTTCTTCTGAGTGGTGATGCAGAAAATTGAATTTTAATTTGGTGTGTTTTAACTTGCACTTCTAGACTTTCGGGTTTTATAACCTCGCTTGTAAATTTTAAGCGCGGCTGCCAATCTTTTTAGCTTAGCTGGAATTTTGTTAAGTGGTAAAACGAAATCAATACAGCCTGCTGCCTGGGCGCTGAGCGGCATGGAGTCAACTTCGGCAGACAGGTCCTGGGCAAAGGTAGTTCCTCCGTTGGCCTTGATGTGCTTGCAGCCCACTGTACCATCGCTAAAATGTCCGGAAAGGATAATGCCGACAGCACGTGCGCCCATTTCATTTGCCAGTGAAATAAAAAATAAATCTACTTGTTTGTTCCTGTCTGTGCGAGGGGAAATTACTTTGAACCGATAGTTATCCATAGTAAGATCTGAGTCGGACGGAATTACGAAAACATGATTCACAAGAATCGACATAGCATCAGCAGCCACGGTTACAATCATTTTCGTGTGCCTCTGTAGTATTTTAGCTAATTGACTATGGGCATTTGGCATTAAGTGGGAAATAACAACAAAGGCCATACCTGTATCATGCGGCATTGCATCCAGGAGAGCCTTGTATGCGTTAAGTGCTCCGGATGAGCCACCAATGCCTACAATCAATTTAGGATGAACTGCTTTCATCGATTGTTATTTATTTTTTTCATTCTGAGCAACATTTTATCAAAATTTTTTTCTGATTGCCGCTAAACGCTAAACGTAGATTCAGCTAAGGTATCAAAATAATTCCACCTTTGCTCTTCTGGATTTGCAAGGGTACATCTCAAATTGTCGCGGCATTCAACCAAAATCCTGAAGGGATGATATTTTTATAGCATACAATGATTATTGCATCAAAACCCTGAAAGGATGACATGATGCCACTCCTCCGGAGTTTGATGATTGCCTGGCTTTTTTTCTATAACTCTTCCAGCCCTTCGGGCTTAAATCAATAAGTAAACCTCCGCGACAATTAGAAATGCACACGTTTGCAATCGGGAAGCCGGATTAGTAGGATTTAGAACCCTCTTCAACTGTGGCTCGACATTACAAATATCGAACAGCTAATGAATACTTTCGGATTTTGTAAATCATTTTTAAATTATAAGCGTAGCTGCCAGGCTTTTTAGCTCAGCTGGAATTTTGGTAAGTGGCATAACGAAATCAACACAGCTTGCTGCAAGAGCGCTAAGAGGCATGGAGTCAACTTCGGCAGATAGGTCCTGAGCAAAGGTTTTTCCTCCGTTGGCTCTGATATGCTTGCAGCCCTCTGTGCCATCCCCATCATATCCGGAAAGGATAATGCCGATAGCACGTGCGCCCATTTCATTCGCCAGTGAAATAAAAAATATATCTACCTGTTTGTTCCTGCTAATGCGAGGGGAGACTACTCTGAATCTATAGTTATCCATAGTAAGATCTGAGTCAGGGGGAATTACGTAAACATGATTCGCAAGAATCACCATTGCCTCAGCAGCCACGGTTACTGACATTTTCGTATGCCTGGAAAGTATACTAGCTAACTGGCTAATGGCGGTGGGGTTCATGTGAGAAATAATAACAAAGGCCATACCTGTATTAGGCGGCAGTGCATCCAGCAGAGCGGTATATGCTTTAAGTGCTCCGGCAGAGCCACCAATACCTACAATGAATTTAGGTTGTGCTGTTTTCACGGTACATTGTTACTACTATTGATTCTTTTTATTAACATTATTAACAGGAACATTTTTATCAAAATCCTTTTTCTGCTTGCCGCTAGACTTAGCTTCAGCATAAGGTGTCAAAATAATTCCGTTATCACTCAAAATAAATTTGTGGATATTGCTATTATGGCTACTGCCGCGAGACTTAACAATGAATACTTCACGGGTGCGTTTTCTGCCCTCATCATCTTCTACCATTCTCACAACAATCCAGGTGTCAATCAAAGATGAAACACCTATTTCGCCACTCGTGTTACTTTCAAAGGATGCAGAAACAAGACTTGTAAAAAACGTAGTGATGCCCCTTGATTTAAAGAGATCGATCATGCGGGTAATCATCGATGAAACTTCACGTTTCTCCCCTTCTCCAATGAGACTTGTGAGGGGATCTACCACCACAGCCTTTGGTTTGAAACTATCAACCAGCTTATAAACATTCAGTAAATGCATCTCCAAACCAAGAAAGGAAGGTCTGAGAGCCACAATCTTTAAGAGTCCCTTTTTCACCCATGGCGCTAAATCAATACCGATTGAAAGAAGGTTTTGAGTGAGTTGCCCTGATGATTCTTCATAGGAGAAGAAAAGACATCGTTCCCCACGTTTACAACTTTCCAGCGCAAATGCCCCCGCAAAACTTGTTTTTCCGCTGCCTGCTGTGCCCGAAGCCAGTATGGTGCTGCCTCTGGTGTAACCTGCACCACGCTTGAACAATTTGTCTAACGATGGAATTCCTGACGACACTTTCTTGCCTGTGCCCGGTTGTTCAAGCCCTGCTGACGTGATCGGAATTACTGACAGGCCTTCATCATCTATAACGAATGGATATTCGCTTGTTCCATGACGTGACCCCCGATATTTAATGACACGAATTCTACGGGTGGCAATTTGGTCTCTGACTCTGTTATCTAAAAGAACGATGCAATCGGAGATGTACTCCTCCATACCATGACGGGTATATGAGCCGTTTTCTCCCGGCTCGCCTGTAACAATTGCTGTGACCTGTTTTTCTTTAAGCCATCGGAAAAGTCTTTTTATCTCTAAGCGAAGAATGCCAATATCGGTAATGCCTGCAAAGAGAGATTCCAGCGAATCTAAAACAAGGCGTTTGGCACCAATAGAATCAATGGCTTCTTCCAGGCGAACGAATATTCCTTCAAGATTAAAGTCGGTCTCCTGAATATCTTTGCGGTCTAAAATAACGTGTTCGAGCAGAATCTTTTTCCTCGAAACAAGGTCTGGCAAATCCATATTGAGAGAAGCCACGTCTTTATAAAGTTCATCTTCTGTCTCTTCAAACGACATGAGAATGCCCGGTTCTTTATAATCGGTTGCGCCTTTGATTAGAAAATCAATCCCGAATAGTGTTTTTCCGGAGCCTGCATTTCCGGAAATTAAAGTGGTTCTGTTTTTCGGAAGCCCGCCTTCGGTAATTTCGTCAAAACCTTCAATGCCGGTGGGGCATTTGGGTAATTTATTTCCCTTTGGGGTAATTTTTCCCTTAATAGTTTTTGTCATTTGATAGTATTTTGTCAGTTTCCTTAGAAAGCAAGTTTGCTGAATAGGAACTTTCAATTTTGCTGCCAGCAATTAATATGTTATTGGGGTTTCCACAGAAAATTTTTTAATCGGAAATTATTAAATTATTAATGCTGTTGCTTTTACTGGTTTGTCAATTGTGTATAGATCGATTAATGTTTCCTCTGTGGTCACCGCATGACCGCTAATGGTTTGCAGCTTGGCAAAGGGCGATACTTTCACCACAAAACCTGATTTGAAAAACTAAACCTCCATTAACCACGAAGCTGTCTTTGGAACACAGCCTGTCCCGATTTTTCATAGGGAAAACCCCGCCTTTTGGGTAGGCGCTGTGTAATGAATATGGAAGATTATCCAAAGGCTGCAAGGCCATTATGTGCACCACATCGATGCGCATTAGTAAACTGCAAGCTGGTTGGGAGCGATCAGGGCAGTGAAGAAGGCAGAAATACAAAGATCGGTACTGCAGAACATGAACATATACCCAGGCAGGTTGGTGCGGGCAAGCCATCATAATAGCCTAGGCTCAGGAGTATTAGCCCGTTCATATAGATGCAGCAGCGATAGATGGAAGGATAAGTGCTGTGTCTGTCAGAGTCTGGATTATTTGGATTTTATTAAACCCAAAATTTTATTGTATAGTAGGTTTTCATCAACAGGTTTTGCAATGTAGTCGTTCATGCCTACAGCCTTACACTTTTCTACATCAACAGTGGTTACATCGGCTGTCAATGCAATGATTGGGATTTGCAAATTCATTTTATTTCGGATATGCTCGGTAGCTTCAAATCCATTCATTATTGGCATCTGCAAATCCATCAGAATAATATCGTAGGAATTGGTTTGCAGTTTTTCAATAGCTATTTTTCCGTTGTCTGCAATATCCCATGCGAAGTTGAAATCATCCAATACTGTTCTCATCAATAATTGATTCAGCTTAACATCTTCAACCACCAATACTTTTAAAGGTTTAATTTCAGTTTTGTATTGTTCATCTTCTTTTTCTTCCCGATAGCTATCGGGATCAGCATTGGTTTTTTGAAAACTTAACGTGAAACTAAAAGTTGAACCTTCATCTACTTTACTTTTTACTGAAATAGCTCCACCCTGTTTTTCTACCAGTTGTTTAACGATGGCAAGTCCTAAACCCGTGCCTCCATATAAACTTGAAGTGATGGCGTGTGCTTGTTCAAAGTTTTCAAAAATAGCTTCCATTTTATTTGGCGGAATTCCAATGCCTGTATCGGTAACTTTAATTTCAAGGGTTACTTTTTCTTCGTCTTCGTTTAGTAAATCAACGCTTACTATGATTTTACCTTTTGCAGTAAACTTTATTGCATTGCTCAAAAGGTTAATGAGAATTTGATGTAAACGAACCGAATCACCAAGCACTATTTCGGGAATTCTGGAATCATATTCCTTTGCTAGTTCTAAATTACTTTCCTGAATTTTTGTTTCAAACAAATGAAGAATGGTAGTTATTGTGTGTGATATTTTAAAAGGCGAGTTTAGAAATATCATTTTTCCTGCATCTACTTTTGCTAAATCAAGTATGTCATTAATAAGAACGATTAAAGTATTTCCGCTTGATTTTATGGCTTGTAAATATTCTTTTTGTTTTTCAGTCAATTCTGTTTTACTCAACACTTTTGTAAAACCAATAATCGCATTCATGGGAGTGCGGATTTCATGACTCATGTTTGACAAAAATTGCTGTTTTGCCATTACAGCATGCTCTGCTATTTCTGTAGCAGTTTCAGCTTTGGTTTTTGCCTTTAACAATTCTTCAGTATTTTTTTTCTGATCATCAATTTCGGTATTGGTTCCTATCCATCCTATAATATTCCCATCACTATTTTTTTGAGCAATACAATGACTTAAATACCACAGGTAAGTTCCATCATGCTTACGAATACGCTTTTCATTTTTGAAATCCATTCCTGTTTTAAGTGACAGATGCCACTGTTGTAATTCTTGCTCCATGTCATCAGGGTAAATAATTTTCTGCCACCCATCGCCTTCCAATTCTTCAAAAGTTAATCCTGTGTAATCGAGATAATATTTGTTGAAGAAATTCTTCTTACCGTCTGGCAAGGCTGTCCATACCATTTGGGGGGTAGTTTCTGATAGCGTTCTGAATTTCGCCTCGCTTCGTTTTATTTCTTCTTCAATTTGTTTCTTTGCGGTTATATCCTGCGCTGCCAAAATACCATAAAGCGGCATTTGGCGAGATTTATCGAAAAATACCTGCTTATTTACTTTTAAGCACCGCACCTCGCCAGAAGGAAACAAAACGCGGTGCTCTGTTTCAATCAGTCCATCACCATCAGGATTTAATGATTGGTCGATAAGCTCCAATAATTGCTCTTTATCATCAGGATGAAAAGTATGATGCAACCGAGTGCGGCTAATCGTTAAATTATCAAGCGGCAAACCATACATGGCCGCGGCTTCTGCAGATAGTGTTACTAGGCTGGTCGTGTAATCAATCTCTGCCAGCGCTATATTCGCAACGTTTAGCCCTGTCTGCAAACGTTCTTTACTTTTGCGTAACTGATCTTCACTTTTCCTGATTTTTTCTTCTACCAATTTTTGCTCAGTAATATCCATCATGATGCTTAAATTGAAATCAGCCTTTATGCGAATTGCCTGATATTGTACAAATTTGTGGGCACCGTTTTTTGTAATAAAGTCAAATTCACCAGCTTCTTCACCTTTGCTGATATATTCTTCGAAACGGTTGGCTGCTCCATGTTTTGCAGTTGTTTTTAAATCGCCCACATTCATTTGCAATAGTTCATTAACCGCATAACCCAAAAGTTCACTTGCTGCGTTGTTAGCAGATAAATAATTGCCTTGATCATTGGTAACCACTATTGCCGCAAGGCTATTGTCAAAAATCGATTTAAATATTTCTTCACTTAATTTTAATTTTCCTTCCGCTTCTTTTTGCTGGGTAACATCTCTTGAAACACAAATGATTTGCTGCACCGGTTCACCGGGTTTGATTACAGGCGATACTATTACATTCCACCATTTGAGTGTGCCTTTGGCAGTGGGGCAGAGTGCTGTGAAATGTGCCGTTTTTCCTTTGATTGCTTTATCTACTGATTCTTTTACCAATGCTTCGTTTTCACTTCCCCAGAGTGTCCACCAGTATTTATCTTGAACGGTCGAAAAATCATCTATTTCCATCTGGCAAAGCCCACTGAAATTCATATACTGAATGCGACCTTCTTTGTCCAAAACTTTTAAGCAATCGGGACTGCTTTCTATAATGGTGCGGTTAAATACTTCACTTTCTTCAATTTGTTTTTTCGCAAACACATATTCGGTTATTTCGGTGGCAAGCAGTGTAATGCCTGTAATAGAATCATCCACATCCCTGTAAGGTTGATACACTAAATTGAAATAGCATTCTTGCTCTTTTCCGTTGCGATTGAGCATGCATTTAATTTCATTTGTTACAAAATGCACCCCGGTTGTATAAACATCCATAAGTAGTTTTGGGAACACCTGATCTTTTATTTCGGGCAAGACTTCAATCAAGGATTTGCCTATTACGTTTCCACCTTTTCCCCAAATAGCAATTATTGTTTCATTGGCAGAAGCGACTATCATTTCAGGGCCTTTTAAAATGGCAATTGCCAGAAGCGATTGCGAAAGGATGTTGCTGAAACGCTTCTCACTTGCTTCAATTCGTTTGCGGGCTTCCACCTGTTCCCAGTGCGATGCGTTGAGTTGTTCCTGTTTGTCGACCAACTCCTGATTTACGATGAGGAGTTCTTCGTTGGTTGATTGCAGTTCTTCTTTTGATGTTTCTAATTCTTCGTTCAAGGTTTGCATCTCTTCGTTGCTGCTCTGCAATTCTTCGTTGGCGCTTTGCAGTTCTTCATTGGCGGCTTCCATGTCTTCGGTGATGGAACGCATGTCTTCGCGGGTTTGCGAAAGTTCTTTTTCTAATTGTTGGTTTTGACCCGAAAGCTTTCGGGATGTTTTAATTGCTTTTCCTGACGAAGATTTTTTCTCTTCAAGAACTATAGGAATTATTTTTTTCTCAAAGCGAATTAAGCAATGCGGATCAATGGTATCGGTGAGCGGAATAATTTCAATCGTAACCAAAGATTGTTTGCTATCGGTCTTTATTGGAATATTTTCCTTAGTCACTGCTGCTTGCTCTTTCGTTGCTTTGTGAATGGCGTTGCGTAATTCAAACGCTAATCCTTCACGCGCCATTTTGATAAGGTTGTGAGTAGGCTTGCCTTGCGGTGCCTGAAGAAATGGTGTGATGTCTCCGTGAATGTGAACGATGTCCATTGCTTCATTCACTACCACACTGGCAGGGGCTTTGGAAATCATGATTGCCTCTGCGCTTTTTCTGAAATCGGTTTGCGTGCCTTCTTGTTTGGTTGCTGCTTTATCTTTTGTTACAAAAAATTCTTCTTTCCGCTCGGTAGCAACGTGCACGAACCGACCCGGCACAGGTTTACGTGAATAAATTTTTTCGTGCTTCTCCACTTGTGTAAACAAATCGGAGGATGAGCCTGCGGTTTCGGATTTTCCCAAAAGAAGAAAACCGTTTTCTTTGAGTGCGTAATGAAAAGTACTGAACGCTTTCTTCTGCAAAAAAGTATCCATGTAGATAAGCACATTGCGGCAACTGATTAAATCCATTTTTGCAAATGGCGGGTCTTTCAAAAAATTGTGTGGGGCAAACACGCACATATCACGAATGAGTTTGCTCACTTCATAACCGCCATTATTTTTTATGAAATAATTTTTGAGTTGCTGTGCAGAAAACGTATCTACATCGGCTTTGGTGTAAATGGCCGCCCGTGCTTTCTTGATTGCTTTCTCTGAAATATCGGAAGCGAAGATTTGAATAGCCCTTCTGCCCCAGGAAGGATTGTTCAAAGCATCTCCTAAAAATTCGTGCAGGGCTATGCCGATGGAAAATGCTTCTTCGCCTGTAGAGCATCCTGCAATCCAAACACGAATGGGGTCATCCGCAGATTTGTTTTTAAACAAAGCGGGAAAAATCGTGTCGGTTAATGTCTGAAAAGTTTTAGGGTCACGGAAAAAAGAAGTAACCGGAATGAGCACATCCTGAAACAGTGCATCCTGTTCGGCTCTGTCGGTGCGCAAAAATTTTAAGTAATCGGCAAGGTTTTTCTTTTTGACAATGGCGATTCTGCGCGCTATGCGCCTGTGAAAAGTCGGTTGCTTGTAATAGGTAAAATCAACTCCGCTTCGCTGACGAAGCGACAAAAGAATTTGTTTGAAAATACCTTCATCGTCTTTTGGAAGTTGTTCTTCTTCTTTAAAAAAATGATTGGTTGTGTAGGAGCTATTGATTTGCAAAAGCTGTGCTGGAATGTTTTCGGGAGATAAAATAAAATCAACTACTCCTGCATTCACCGCACTTTGCGGCATACTGTCGTAAGCTGCCGATTCGGTGTCCTGTGCAATGCTGATGCCTCCGTGTTCTTTTATGGCTTTTAATCCGAGTGTGCCATCGCTGCCTGTGCCTGATAACACAACACCTACTGCAAACTCTTTATGAACATGGGCAAGCGATGTAAAAAAAATATCAATGGTTAGATTGAGAATTTTCTTTTCGCGCGGTGTGAGTTGCAGCACACCATCGGTGGATGTAAGAATTTTGTTGGAAGGAATGATGTAAATGTGGTCGGGTGCAAGATGAATATCATCGGTAATTTCATGCACAGGAATTTTTGTTACCCGTTGTAAAATTTCGGGTAAAATACTTTCGTGCGATGGGTCCAGATGCTGCACCAGCACATACGCCATTCCCGAACTTTCGGGTATCGCTTTGAGCAATCGCTTGAAAGCATCAAGCCCTCCAGCACTCGCACCAATACCTACGATGGGAAAGTTCTGCACGGTGGCAGGCGGTTGAATCTTATTTTTTTTGGTGAAGCCATTCGATTTTTTCAATTTTTTATCCATCCAGCCTGTCAGTTATTATGTTTTGTTTATCCGTTGTTCAAAGCTAGAAAGTTTCAAGTTATTGCTGTCCTAAAATGGTTGCAAATAACGGGTTGCAGCTACCAGATGGGCGGGATTTTTACCACAAAACTTGTCCGATAGCTATGGGGATGAAAAACTACACTTCTATTAACCAAAAAACTGTCCAAAGGAGCACTGAAACCCTCATTGTCGTGTAGCCATGTGTGCGTCCAATATGGCGTTTCATATTCAGAAGTGAATATGAAAAAATTATCCAGAAGGTGCAAGTCCCTTGTGTGCACAACATCGATGTGCATTAGTAAGCTGTAAGCTGGTTTTGGAGCGATCCAGGCAGTGAAGAAAGCAGGACTACAAAGATCTGTACTGAAGAACATGAACTGTATACCGAGGTAGGTTGGGGCGGGTAAGCCTGCACATCCTGACGGAGGCCTTCAGGTGCATCAGCCCGTTCTTGTAGATGCAGCAGCGATGGATGGAATGATAAACGTCTTACCTGGGGGGGTCTCCGGATGTCTGGAACATGGAGGGGAAGTCAGTCCCGATAATTATTGGGGCCATAGAAGTTGATTTCGGCAGATAAATGTGGGAGGCGCACCTCACAGGTGAAAAATCCGTTGAGGGCGTCTACTCGACTATAGCTAGCGTCCAAAACATATTTAACAAATTATTGGTATCCATAACCAATTCTTAATTAAGGTCTAGTTTGTTCAAGCTGTCCATTTTGTCGGCAGGTTGGTTTATTGGTAATGTAAAATAAAAAGAAGAACCTTCGCCTTCTATGCTTTCCACCCAAACTTCACCACTGTTTCTTTCCAAAAAGCCTTTTACTAATAATAAACCAATACCTGCTCCTTTATTTTCAGCTCGTGCTTTGGATAGAGACGACATTTGCGGAGCAAAAAGTTTTTCCATTATTTCTTTCGACATTCCAATGCCAGTATCCTTCACTTCTATAATAAGTTTAGCTTCGTTTCTTTTTGCAGTAATTGTGACTTTTCCTCCCGGTTTTGTGTGCTTTAAAGCATTTGAAACTATGTTTTGCAAAATTGAGAGTAACATTTTCCCATCCGCAAAAACACTTTCGTTTTCTTCAATTTCGTGATGGAGATTAATTGCATTTACGTTGGCAGTTTCCTTCAACTTATCAAAAACCTGATTTATATATTTTACAAGTTCAATTTTTGTGGGAGAAAATACTTCTGATGCATATCTGATTCTTGCCCATTCCACCAAATAGTCTAACATGTTCAACTCATCCACGGATGAGTTATAAAGAAGTTCCAGCATATCCTTTACTGCTTCGGGCTTCATCTTTTCATAATTATCTTTCATATATTTTGCCGTTCCGATAATTGAAGACAGAGGGCTTCGTAAATCGTGCGAAAGAATTGCAAGTACACTTTCTTTATGCGTGTTCAATTCTTCCAGTTCTTTCACATAGTTTTTAATAGAGTCTTCTGCTTTCTTTCTCTCTGTGAGATCGAGTAGTATTTTTACATAACCTAGCATTTCCCCATCTATACCCGTTAGCGGAAAAACTAAACCATAAGCATAAAATATACTTTCGTCTTTACAAATATGCCACCGGTTATCTACGGCCCTGCCTTCTTTTAATGCTTTATCGATTTCTCTCTGAGGGATTCCAGTCTTTTTATCCTCTTCAGTGAAAATGATATCGAAATCCTTTCCTAAAATTTCGTCCGGTTCATAACCAAAAATGGTGACTGATCCTGAACTCCAACTATTAATTTTTAATTCTTTATCCAGGGTAAAAATGGAATAGTCCTGTAAACTATCTATTATCTGGCTATAAAATTCCGAAGTGGGAATATATTGGCTTCTGAGTATTTTGTCATTCTGTTTATCTGGCATTTTTTGAGTTATTAAATTTTTGAAGGGTATTAAAGGTTTAATTCTATCAACTCCTGCGTTTGCAACAAAGGTAAACAATTCCGTCACTACAATGATTCCTTACACGAATTGGCCCTTATTTTTTAAAGCTATTGTTGGCTGCTGGTAAACATTTCTGTCTCCTTAACCAACCTGTTTATTATTAATAGTTTCAATAAAACCAGCTATAAGTGTTTTGACCTCAGCAAGTGTATTAGCATCTGTAATATTATTATCCATGCTAATTTTTGTCTTCACAAAGGGAATGACCATTTGAAGAGTATCAATAATTTTTGCTTCAATAGCTTTCAAGGTTTCCATTAGGGCCTTGTGTCCGGCCACACAGGTTAATTTTCGTTTTAGTGTCCGCTTAAATGATTTTTAGGGAAAGCACCATGTTAGTTTATACCCAAGCTTTTACTTTTTTCTCATGTTCATTAATAAATGTCGATAACTCTCTCGTTAATTCGTCTAGCGATTGGGAGGATTGTTTCATATGCTCTACGATTTTGTCAAATTCGTTGGGCGAATTCTTTGTATTGTCAAGTAAGTTTGAAAATCCCAGAATATGAGCGATGGGCTGTCTTATTTTATGTGAAATTATAAACATCATTTCGGACAGCGCTTTTGAATTTTCTTTTTCAAATCTTTCTGCCCGTTCGAGCTCTGTGTTAGAAATGCTTAACTCTTCAGCCCGCTTATGTTTCTCCTTGTTTTGAAATGTAAGTTCTTTGTTAGCAATGCTCAACTCTTCTGCTCGTTTATGTTTCTCATGATTTTGAAATGTAAGTTCTTTGTTAGCGGTACTCAGGTCTGTCGAGCATTTTTCAAGCGCTTTAATTTTAGCAACAAGTTTTTTATTAACAAGGAAGATTTTTTCGTGAGAAAGGGTCAACGGTGTCTTTTTTTTTGTAATAGTCATATTCTGTAACGATAAAATGATGTTGTCTAAAATTTGGCGTCAGAGCGAAATGTTGTCTCAGAGAATTTTGCCCTGCCGCCATTGTACCTAACGTTTTGCAGCGTGCCGAAGGTGGCGGTTTGGAACACTATGCTTTCTATGCGCGCTAAAATCTGTTTGAAACACAAAAGTTCGTATTCGCAATGTCCCGCCACTTTTGGGTAGGGGCTGTTATAATCCGTTTTTCTTTTGAAGTTGAGCAGGTTAAAGGAGGAGAGTGTTACACAATTTTGGTAATAAGTTATATGTTTCTCACAATAGGAATATGTGGAAACTCACTCAGTATATATTTAAAATGGCAGGCAACGGTTTGCGGCTTGGCGAAGTGGCGGATTTTTAGCACAAAAGTTTATACGAATCATCCCGAAAGTTTTCGGGACTGCACCTTAAACAAATGTTTCATTAGGAGCACGTCAGTTGCCATATTACCAAACCGATGTTAGCGGTTCGTTTCCTTTTGTCCACTAATTTAGATTGCCTTCAACGTACGCATTCAATATTCACATTATTCCTTGCGGGCTACAATGTAAACTTGTTGGTCACCAAGATTATATTCTGTTTTTGTTGGTGAATTATATGTTGCCAAAGTCCGTAAGCCATAGGAGTGCAGTAACCGCTTTATTTCCCCCAATGTAAATACATAGTGCTTAAAAGAATGTTGCTCTGTTTTACCTTCCTTTGTATAAAGAAGATTGCTTATCATGTAACTATCCTCAACATTATAAATGTTGGTTACGTCCATTGTTATATTTCCAACGGTATAAGATTTGTTTTTTGAATAGTTTGATAAGTTTGGTATAATGCTCTCTGCTATCATTCCCGAATTAATAATAAACTTTGCTCCTGTTTCAAGGCTTGCAGCAACCTTTTCAACAAATAATTTCATTCTATCAAAATTGAAGTAGCCAAAGCTATTTCCTAAACATACGGCTCCTGAAAACTTTTCATTTAGTTGAACGGTAAGAATGTCTGATTGAATTGCTTTAATGTTTAGTTTTTCGGAATTTATCTTTTCTGTCAACCCTTTAATAAAAGTTTCAGATATGTCAATGCCTGTAATAGTAAACCCTCTTTTTGAAAGTTCTATTGCATGTCTGCCAAAGCCACAAGGTATGTCAAGTATATGCTGTCCTTGCTGTAGGGTTAATTCACTTACCAAAAAGTCAACCTCTTGTATGGTCCATTCAGATGGAATTGCGTTTTCCCAAAGTTCACAGTTTATTCCCTGGAAAAAATCTTCATACCAATTATCACTAATTTCATTTGCCATAATTTTCAACTTTTAAAAAGTTTACGATGTAGAAATAGCATGACAGCCAACGAAGCGGGGCTTGCCGATGTTGCGGACTTAAAAGCACTAAACTGTCAAGCCACATCAAAGATAATTAATGGCACGCACTTTCAATTTGCACTGCGCCCGCAATATTCCTGTAGCCCTTGTGTGCGCCCAGTCTGGCATTTGCATATTCAGGAAGTTAGCTAGCCTTGCTTTAAATGTAGAACCAAGCTGCAGTTTGTGTAAAGAATGACTGAATATCCTCAACGAACCGAGTAGTATGAGACCCGTACGCTGTGTGGTCATGCCTTCATTACATTTCGGCAGATAAATGTGAGAGGCGCACCTCACCGGTGAGAAATCCGGTGAGGGCGTCTGCCCGATTAGGGGAAGGTTTTCATATTGACTGTCCAGCAGATTTATCTTTAAATTGTCACCGCAAATTATTCTGCTGTTGTCGGGTCAATAATTGTCATGACTTGACTTACTGAGTTTGCAGGAAAGCCACCTTGCTTTGCATGTTCACGAACCATTTCCTCATGGGGTGCTATGTAAACACAGTAAATTTTATCACCGGTCACATAGCTTTGTAACCACTGAATTTGAGGTCCCATGTTGCTTAATACTCCGCAAGATGTTTGAGAAATGCCTTTTAATTGTTCGGGGGTCAATTTACCTGCACCTGGGATTTCTCTTTCAATTACATACTTTGGCATAATGATAAGTTTTAAATTTGTTTCCTACTCGTATGGCTTTTCGGTGTCGCCCCGTTTTTTGAAATGGTAGCTGGTCTCCACTTCTATTTGTAATTATAAAAAATTGTGTGTCGGGTAAGAACTGCCTGAGCAGAAACTTTTTCTGTACTCGTCTGTTCACAGATACAATGTCAGTTAAACTTGCCCATAACGTTTTGAAGCTACCCAAAGGGCGGGATATTTACCACAAAACTTGTTCCGATAGCTATCGGGATGTCTTTGGAACACGAAACCCTCCTAGTGCAAATGTGCTGTGTGCGCCCAGTATCGTGTTTTCATATTCAGGAGGTGAATATGGAAAGATTATCCAAAGGCTGCAAGGCCATTATGTGCACCACATCGATGCGCATTAGTAAACTACAAGCTGGTTGGGAGCGATCCAGGCAGTGAAGAAAGCAGGACTACAAAGATCTGTACTGAAGAACATGAACTGCATACGAGGCATACTTAGACGGATGCGTTAGCACATCTTAACGAAGCCCTTCAGGGTATTAGCCCGTTCCTGTGTATGCAGCAGCGATAGATTGAAGGATAAACGTCTTACCTGGGCAGGTCTCCTGATGTCTGGAACCTTAAGGAGAAGTCAGTCCCGATAATTATTGGGGTCATAGTAGTTGATAGCAACGAGCCGATGTAAAAAATTCGGAGCTCTCACATATCCATGAAGGGCTGAACGTTGAGTTGTTTGGAATGCTGTAAGGAGTACCGATAGCTATGGGTATAGCCTTACATTTCGGCAGATACATGTGAGAGACGCACCTCACCGGTGAAAAATCCGGTGAGGCTGTCTACTCGACTGGGCGTTCGCCTTACTTCTCATTGATTTATTAAGATACTAGTCAGCAAAGAATGATGCAGCAAAGGGATTGTCTACAAGCCAAAGCCAAACTCCGTCTGCGTTTTTACGCATTATATGGGCTGAAGCTCCTTGCATCTTGATTGGATTACCTTGTGGGTCTGTAGCTGTCATAGTCCACTTGTCTAAACGATATATCAGGTCATTGCCAACGGGTGAATTTTTGTGCTTATAAATTTTAATGTCAGGTTTCATATTGCAAAGATTAGCAACCACCTTTTCTATATTGGCAAGTCCACTAATTGCGTTTCCGTCCTTGTCCATATACACTGCTTCATGGTCAAAGCAAGTCATAGCATTTTTCAAATTACCTTCCCGAATGCAATCCATAAAATATTCATCAGCCTCATCTGGGTTTGTCCTGTCAAAATTTTGGTTCATTTCTTTTTCTGTTTAATGATGTAAATGTGCCGTGTAGTATTACGCCTAATGGATTACAGCTACACGAGGTGGCTTATTTAACCTCGGAGCTTTATTAAAAGAACAAAATTATGAGTAAAGAAAAAAGTTTATTAAAAGCAGAAAGTCAGCCATCTTGTTTAGGTGCTGTGTGCGCCCAGTCACGGACAA
>Ga0163149_10001178_pt1 | contig 33896 bp, 23 predicted proteins | sample OliLakLV19MP5G1_FD_148604 | JGI IMG/M metagenome (GOLD analysis project Ga0163149, IMG submission 148604) | Freshwater microbial mat bacterial communities from Lake Vanda, McMurdo Dry Valleys, Antarctica - Oligotrophic Lake LV.19.MP5.G1 | ecosystem: Environmental > Aquatic > Freshwater > Lake >... | reverse complement strand
GTCAAAGTGATCTTTGTTTCTGGTGAGTGATATTTTTTTTGAATAATCAAACTTTGCAAGCCTCAGGACTCCCTTCAAAATATTATTGATCCTTTTTTCGTAAACTTCTTTTACATGAACATCTTTGCTTTTCTTTTTGGACACCAACTTTATAAGACTGAGAATTTTTCCTTTGGTAACTTTTCCGGGTTTGGTTTTTGGGTTGGTTACTTTACAAAGCAAAGCGTATATCTCCTGCAAATCCTTACTCATGGCCCGCATTCTTTAAAAGCCAGGAAACAGCACTTGTTTCGCTCGTAAATAATTTTGTAGGTACAACGGGGCGACTAATGAGCATATAAAAATTTCCTATTATCCTTCCGATAGGTGAATCAATAAGCAGAGCTATGGACGTTATTCCGGGCTCCCGGTTACGCATTGAATAATGATCCCTTGCCTCTTTTGAAATACCTTCGAGATTTCTTATATCAACTAACATCGGATGTTTTGATTCACCAGATATGCGTTTAACGAAGGTCGAATTCTCGATCGCGTGCTTTAAATCAATAGATGATCCGGGCTTAACACATGTCTTAACAAATCCCCTTTTATCAAAGGATGTAAGGTGCACTTCAGATTCTAAAACTATCTCTTCTCCTCCCATCCTGTAGAATGATCTTATATCAAATATAGCACATACTTATTAAAATGGGTAATTTTCTTACAGTTGAAATATTAATCGTCATACATTCGATTATTTTCCAAGGCCTTATTCAGGATTAAAAACATATAACTACATTCGCTTTAGAGAATATTCATGGATAAAAAAATATTACACTTTGCTTTGGTTAATGAATCGTTAAATAAAAAAATTAATTGAAAAAATATGGGGATGGATAACGACAGAAGAAACGATTTTAGAAATAAACTAAAAAAAGAAATAACAGGCCCTTTACGCTATTTTGTAGTGTACAAACCATTCAATATGCTTTGCCAGTTTACTAAAGATGGTGAATATCCAACTCTCGCCGATCTTGAAATAAAACTTCCTAAAGATGTGTATCCACTAGGGAGATTGGATACCGACAGCGAAGGATTATTGATATTAAGCAACGACAAAAAACTTAACAATTTATTGTTAGAACCCTCAATGAAGCATAAGCGAACCTATTACGCGCAGGTAGAGGGAACTCCCGCCCCTGATAAATTAAAAGAATTATGCGATGGTGTAGTTATAAATATAAACGGAGAAAACTACAAAACACAACCTTGTACCGCAAAACAAATTGATGAGCCCGCACTCGCAGAACGAAATCCTCCAATACGTTATCGGAAAAATGTACCGGTTACCTGGATTGAGTTAACACTTACAGAAGGAAAAAACAGGCAGGTTAGAAAAATGACGGCGAAGGTTGGTTACCCTACACTGCGCTTGGTAAGGGCCTCAATAGAAAACTTAACGCTTGCAAATATGGAACCGGGAGAGGTGATAGAGCTTGATAAGAAAAAATTGTATTCGCTCTTAAAGATCAAGGGGTAATTAATCCGCTTCAGGTTTCTTCTTTGCAATATTTCCGCTTTTGCTTTCTTTATCGGTTCCAATGATAATTGAATGTTTATGTAATGTAGTTAATACATACCAGCGCATTTCACTTTTAATGTTCTCTATCTTGGCTATCCTCTTCGAAAAGAAATATAACCTGAATGCTATCATTGTTTCTCCGAAATTTTCAAGTCGTATAAAAACTTCCGGCTCAGTTTCAATATCACCATAATATTTCACAGCCGCATCCATCAACACTTTTTTTACCAATTCAACATCTGAATTATAAGCCACCCCTACCTCAATAAAAAATCTTGTTGGCCTCACGTGCCCCCAATTGGTTACCTTTTCGCTTACGAATTTTGAATTGGGTACAATAACAATCGTAGCCTCATTGGTTAATACTTTTGAAGTACGTATCCCTATTTCCTTAACGATGCCAGAAGTTCCATCCGCCTCTATAACATCACCAACACTTAAGCCGCCTTCTATCAATAAAATTATTCCGGAAACGATATCGTTAAAAATTTGTTTTACACCTAAACCAAGACCGACCAACAGGGCCGCAGAACCCGCAATAAATATGGTCACATCAATACCGATCGCATTAAACGCTAAGGCAATAACAATCACATACAAAAAATACTTAAGCATCCTTGCCACCGCAAATTTTCGTCCTATATCTATCCTTCCCGCCGCGACACTTTTACTCAACAATTTTTTAACGATTTTATGGAATGCGAAGGCTAATAAAATAAATACACAAATGGCTAATAAACCAAGTACGGTTATCTGGATGCTGCCATACTTTAACAATTCATATTTAAGAAATTCCTTCATTTTCAGTCAATTATTCAAATTATTTCTAAATATAGTATGATTTGATAAAAATACAGGCTCTCATGCATCCTTTTGTATTCAAATTGCATCTAGATAGATAGTTGGGCTTGTTAAAACTTGTTTAATTCACCTAAAAATATACATTTGTATGATAGCGCTAGAATCACCCAAAGCACTTAAAATGAATAAAAAGCTTAATTGCCATAGTGAATTTTATTCTGCCCCGGAGATACTTGATGCATTGCAAAAACACAAAGAAAAATTAAAATACGAGTACCTCCCTCATTTTACATGGTCAGTTGGCATGTGCGAAACCGAACAAGAGCTTAAAGATGCTCTTAATCGTTTTTATGAGAATTGCGAAATCCTAAATCGTAAGAAAAACAGGAATTCCTTTGTTTCTTTTGAATCTGCTATACCAGCGGTTATTAAAGAAGTTTATGCTGAGTTAAAAAAGCAAAACAATAAGGGAAAAGAAGTAGGAGATTATAACGATAATGTTCGTTATATCTTCACATTTAAAGCCATGTAAGGCATCAGAACTTTGTTTCTATAACTATTGCCTTCCCTCTTTCGACCGTCTTTAAATTAGACCTTGTTATTTTTTTGCCATTATTTAAATTAGTAATAACGAGGCTGTAATCACCTTTTTCGAAAACATTACAATAAAACTCTTTCGCAAATGTTTTGATAGTGTATACAATTTCATTTGTTGGTTCACTGTAAACCTGCACCAATATATTGGGATCTTTTTCTTCAAATATTATTTTACCAATTGTGTAAGGAGCATTATAAGTATAGTTGTTCTCAATACTTATAGTCATTGGCCAGCCACTAAATTGCTCATGATTAGGTTTTCCGGGAGCAGCATACCTTGGCCAGCACTCAACCGTTATTTGCTGTTTCTTTGTATTGATCTTTACAATTCCGTAACCAGAGACCAAATCATACAACTTATCAGGTTGCTGCATAGTGATGTGAGGATTTGCGGCAGCATGAATCGTAATTTTATTTCCAAAACCATCTTCATAATCACCCGTATAATAGGGAGAACCTTTATCTCTTCTTTTTCCTTCGTAAGGCGGGAACCACCTTCGCGGCCATGCATTTGCTATTGGAGGAACACAAAAAGAAAAACCGGCATCACCCCAGGTATCAATGCCATGCTGCAGCAATACACCAATATGTTGATCGCCGCCAATATGAAATGCAAATCCTTTTCTAAATCCCTGTAGCGCTGTGTTCCTTGCCTGCTGAGGCCATCCATCAGAATCCATGTCTTTCGCAAAAGTGTACCCTTTTGGAATTGAGTCTTCACCGTATACTCCAATGAATTGAATACTATCATCATTTTTAAAACTGGATGGCATTGTTGACACATTCGCTAATTCTGTTTGTGATACCGCGATCTTAACCGATACATTATCCCAATCCTGCGCCCATTGATCAATAAAATTTTCCTGGCTCTTCCCGAATAATTGAGCACCCATTACATCAAAATCTTTCGTATTGTATTTTTCTAACTGAGAGAATCCGTTTACAATTTTAGCAGTAGGAATAACAATTGAAGGAGAAGATTTAAATTTTCGATCCTCGAGTAATGCAAAACTTACTCCTGCATATTTTAATGAAGTGAAATATGTTTTGATACCATAAGGCAAAATGGTTTTATCATATGGATCTGGTAAATGAGCAGTCTGTGTTCTCTCTACCATATTCACGAATGCTGCTGGCATAGTATATCCCCCGCCATCGGCATTCCAGCAATCGATACATGTCTTTTTATAATGATCAGGATAATCGTTTTCATTTTTTAAATATTCCCGTGCTTTAACACCTCCGGCTCCCCATAAATTTCCCTGGAAAACATCATGATCATCCACCAGACAAACGGAAGGAATATTCCTTGTCAGATCTCCATAGGCCCAATACCACAAATACCATTTATACAAATAATCAAGATAACTCGACATCGTACCGCTTTTATCAGCATCTGTGGGACGCGACTCATAAAGCTGATCGCCAAGATTAAGCAGCATGTCCGGTTTTTGAATTTTAAGATTATCTACAAGGTCCTTATGCGGAAACCAAAGCAGTGTACTATCGAAATTATAGGTGGTATTGAATGTGGCATAACAATTACTGTTGCAGTTAAGCGTTGCAACGACCAACTCTTCTTTCTCAGCTGGTTCATGATCTATTTTACCCTCGTATAAAAACTCTTTTTCAGTATCATCCATTTTATATTTAACAGTAAAAGAATGATCGGCTTTTGAATTCCAGTTTTTAAATCTGAACAATGCGATGTTTGTGGTGTCCTCTATTTTCGCAGTTGCAGTCTGAATTTTTTCCGATCCAGTTTCTTTGATCTCAATAATTGCGTCGCGGGAATCTTTAGCCCCCAATGGAAAAAATTGTGTTACGAGTTTTAATATGCCGCTATTGAGGGTGTACTGCACTCCTACTATTGGTCCAAATTTTTTTGAATCGTCCTTAGTAAATTTGCTGCCCGATAATTTTAAATTATTAAACCAATACGATTTACCACTCGGAGAAACCCCTTTGTTGGCAACCAGTGCAAGTCCGCCAAATAATTTTTCTGCAGAGGTGTATTCATAACCACATTCGTTTATATAATCGCCATTATCATTTACCAATGAAAGCCTGAGTAAATAATTTTTTCCAGAAACATTTCCTTCAAGTTTAAGATGATATGAACCTAAACCAGGAACAGATTTAATTGACCTTGCCAAAATTTTCAGACCATCCTCGTTGTTCAAAAAAAACAATTCTCCTTCCCTGTTAACACAAGCTATAAGACCACCATTTTTCCCTGATCCATTATGGATCAATGCTCTCGCTCTGTAATCTAATCCTTTTCCGCAGCCTATGGCAAACCCACAAAAAGAGTTACTATCGACTCCGGATGCGGAATCAATAACACCTGCATCTAACTGAATACTAAAATCCGCCGGACCTTTATTAAACTCAGTTGTTAATACCTGAACGGTTCTCAATGGCAATTTACCATCAACACATTCGAGCCTTCCACCCTTTATTCTCCAATCCTGTAAACGATTGGCCCAGAAATTTTCACCTATAAAAACTCCATCATTCCTATTTTGCCAGTTACTTTCGAAAACAGGATTTGGTTCCCGGACAGAATTTTTACATCCGGCCAGACAAATTACCAAAACAATTAAAAAGACTAAAGATTTATTAACCATTTAATTTGATGAAATCGCTCTTAAATTAACACAAATTATTATCGGCATAAGTAATAATTGAATTAACAGGTGTTAATAAGAATCTTAAAGCCATCTTAAAAAAAGCATTATCTTAATGGTATATTGTTAAACGTGAGAAAGCCTTTATCCTTTCTATTATTACTAATTGTTCCCGCTGTTTTTTCTCAAACTACGGCGATCGATTTTTTTAATGAGGCTGATGCTAAAATAAGTAAGGCTGATTATGATGGGGCAATAAAAGACCTAACCAAAGCCATTGAATTGGATCCTAAGTTTGCGGAGGCATATAGCAACAGAGGCTTATTAAGGGGGGCAATTAAGGGAGATTATCTGGGTGAAATTGCAGATTACAACAAAGCCATCGAACTTAAACCAAATTTTGCCGAAGCATATTGTAACCGCGGTACTGCCAAGTTCAATACCAAGGATAGTAAGGGAGCTCTAAAAGATTATTCGAAAGCGATAAAAATAAAACCAAATTATCCAGAAGCTTATTGCGGACGTGCGGATGCAAAAATGCAAATGGGAGATTATAAAGGAGCGTTAAAAGATTACAACCAGGCAATTTATCTGCAGCCCATGTACACTCGGGCAAGAAGCAACAGAGGACTGGTGAATGAAAAACTAAAAGATTATTCTACGGCATTAGCCGATTTTAACAAAGCCATTGAAATAAAAAAAGATTATGAACCTGCTTATACCTATCGCGGAATTTTAAAAATGAATATGGAAGATTATCACAGCGCAATTCGCGACTTTGATAAAGCCATTGAATTAAAACCAAGTAATTCGAAAGCATATGCCAATCGTGGCGTATCCCGTTACAACATTGGTGACGAAAAAGGCGGCTGCGAAGATCTTAAAAAAGCCGAAATACTGGGTGAAGCAAAAGCAACGGATGTTTACAAAAAGTACTGCGGTAAAACATACGGCAAATAACAATTCTATTATCAGGTAGAAAGCACCTGCATCATTTTTATAAGATCACGATATGGCTGCTGAATATGCTTGATGGCATTTTCGAATGAAGTAAAATGAATTTTTTTATCTACGATCCCTATCATCACTTTTCCTCTTTTTTCTAGTAAAGTATTAACTGCTGCAAATCCTAAACGGCTTGCATTCACCCTATCCATACAGCTTGGGCTTCCGCCTCTTTGAGTATGACCAAGAATAGTGACTCGCATATCATAACCCGGCATATGTTCCTTTACGTCTTCAGCAATAGCAAAAGCGCCTCCGGCCTCATCACCCTCTGCAACAATTACTATTTTAGATGATTTATCCTTACGGCTCTTTTTTAATTTAAGTACTAACCTGTCAATATCTGTTTTTGTTTCGGGTATAATAATATCTTCTGCACCGCTTGCTATCCCGCTTCGCAATGCAATTAACCCTGCGTCACGACCCATTACCTCAACAAAAAATATTCTGTTATGCGATTCAGCGGTATCTCGGATCCTGTCAATAGCATCAACAACTGTATTTATAGCAGTATCGTAACCAATTGTAAAATCCGTTCCTGCTAAATCGTTATCAATTGTACCTGGTATACCAACAAACGGAATATCACAAACCTTACTGAATTCTAATGCGCCTTTAAAAGTTCCGTCACCGCCAATAGCAACTACTCCATCAACTTTATTTTTCTTCAATATTTGTTTTGCAGTTTCCATTCCTGCCTTTGTCATAAATCGTTTACTGCGTGAAGTTTTAAGAATGGTACCGCCTCTTTGAATAATATTTGCAACAGACTTTGCATCCATATTAATTATATCACCGTTTATCAATCCTTCATATCCGTAACGTACCCCAACAACTTCCAGGTTATTATACAGTGCTGTCCGAACAACTGCACGTATGCAGGCATTCATTCCGGGAGCATCACCTCCGGAAGTAAGTACCGCGATTTTTTTTATTTTCTTTTTATCCATTGATTCGTAAAATTCGTACCTATTCGTTATTCGTATCCTTTTCTTTCAGCTTATGTATTTTTTTTGTGCCATCGTAAATACTGAATTTCAAAAATTTACACTCGAGTGCACCATTAAATAAAGTTATTCTCCTGGTTGGTCGCAAGCCAATATTTTTTAACGCCTCCATGTTCGAACTTATTATCCAAACATCGTAACCGGAAAACTTTTTCTTCATTGTATCGCCAATTGTTTTGTAAAACATGGCAATATCCTCCCCGCTATTCAATCGCTCACCATAGGGTGGATTAATTATCGCAATCCCTCTTCCCTGAGGCGGTTCAATATTTTCGATAGCTATTTTTTTAAGTTTAATCGCATCATCAACCTTGGCGTTAACAATATTTTCGCCGGCCACCCTTATAGCAGTTGCAGATATATCAGAAGCATAAATAGCAGGCTGTTCGTTCGAAATTTTTCCAATCGACGACTCAGATATTTTTTTCCACAACTCTTCGTCGTAATCCTTCCAGTTCATGAAACCGAAATTCTCCCTGTAATACCCGGGAGGAATATTACCCGCTATCAATGCTGCCTCAATGGCAAGAGTACCAGAACCGCACATGGGATCCACAAAATTGCTTCGCTTATCCCAGCCGCTTAACAAAACCATTCCCGCAGCAAGCACTTCATTTATCGGAGCTTTCTCAGCGAAAGTTCTGTATCCTCTCTTAAAAAGAGGAGCGCCTGAACTATTCAACGAAACAGTACAGGTATCTTTATAATAATGTAAGTCCACTCTCAATGTTGGATTCTCCAGGTCAACGGAAGGTCTTTTGCCAAACTTTTCTTTTAGTCTGTCTACAATTGCGTCTTTTGTTTTTTGTGCAACAAATAAAGAGTGATTAAAATACTGGCTGTTCAATGAACAATCTACTGCAAGTGTATCATCCGCGCCCATGTAATCTTCCCAGGAAATATTTTTTATTTCATCATACAACTGGTGCTGATCAATTGCCGTAAATGTTTTAACATGTTTAAGAATACTTAAAGCGACACGGCTGCATAAATTAGCTTTATACAAAAAACCCTGATCACCAACGAAACTTACTGCCCGCTTATGGATTTCAATATCGCGCGCGCCAAGCTTTAACATTTCATCTGACAAAAGCTCTTCGAGCCCATGCATGGTTTTGGCAACCATTTTAAAATCACTAATGTTATTTATCATAGTCTCATTCTGCAACACAAAGGTATTGTTAATTAATTCTGAAAACTCAAATTATCTCTAAAATGTAATATGAATACATTTACGCGAACTAAATTTCTCAAATGACTGCCCCGTCGAAACAAAGCCTTACCTCATTACTTATTCTTGGAACGCTTTTTTTTATTTTTGGTTTTGTTACCTGGGTAAACGGTACACTTATAATTTATTTAAAAATCGCATGCCAGTTAAGTGATGCGCAGTCGTATTTAGTTGCCTCCGCCTTTTACTTATCCTACTTTTTTACTGCCCTGCCCTCTTCCTGGATTCTCAAAAAAACCGGGTTAAAAAAAGGGATGATGTTCGGACTTTTTGTTATGTCTGTTGGAGCATTGATATTTATTCCGGCAGCATCAATGCGAATTTACTGGATATTTCTTGTAGGATTATTTGTAATTGGAACAGGACTTTCGATTCTTCAAACAGCTGTTAATCCTTATGTAACTATTGTCGGCCCTATAGAGAGTGCTGCAAAAAGAATAAGCATAATGGGCATCTGCAATAAACTTGCAGGGATACTTGCATCTTTTGTTATGGGAGCAATTGTTCTTTCGGATTCTGACACATTGATAAAAGAGATTAGCCTATTGGATGAAATTCAAAAAAACATTCGTTTGGATGAACTTGCTGCAAGAGTAATATTACCGTATTCCCTTATGGCAATAGTACTTGCCGGACTTGGGTTCATGGTGCGCTACTCTGCGCTTCCTGAAATTGATGGAGAAGAATCCGGGGAAACATCATCTTCAGCTAAAGGAGATACAGGCAGTGTCTTTCAACATCCTCATCTCATGCTTGGTGTAATTGCTCTTTTCCTATATGTTGGTGTGGAAGTAATGGCCGCGGAAACTATTGGAATATATGGGCAATCGCAGGGTATCAGCCTTTCGGAATCCAAAAATTTCACCTCGTATACATTGTTCGCTATGTTTATTGGATACCTAATTGGTATCGCTGCAATCCCCAAGCTTTTATCTCAACCAAAAGCCCTTACCATTTCAGCCATTACAGGAGTTGTTTTTTCAATCCTCGCTATTTTTACCAGTGGATATACCTCTGTTTTGTGCATTGCTTTATTGGGATTGGCAAATGCCCTAATGTGGCCTACCATATGGCCCCTGGCGATTGAGGGCTTAGGAAAACACACAAGTACAGGATCAGCCTTGCTTATCATGGCTATTATCGGAGGGGGTATACTATCACCTCTTTACGGGATAATGTCCGCTAATCCTGCTATTGGCCACCATAGCGCATACTGGATCATGGTACCTTGTTACTTATTTATCTTATTTTATGGGGTTAAAGGCTATAAATTCAGGAAAACTACTTAACAGTAAAAAAGGCTGAATAATGATTAATTTTTTACGGAAATTGTAAAAAAATGTTATTTTTGAAGCTAATTAAGAATAATTAAATAAAGCGAAATGAGATTGAGATATCCTAGACTACTTAAAAGTGTTGCATTGGTTTCCTTTTTTGCAGCAATTCTTACATCGTGTGGTGGAGATGATAACGGAGAGACGGATAATGTCGACTCTACAGCAGTTGGAAAAGATACTACCGGAGCAATAGGACCCATTAGTGTGAACGGAGAAATTTTCAGTATCCCTTCTCCTATTCAAACAGCATTTTTGATAAAAGAAGTTGGAACAAATTATACAAAAGATATTCTTAACCCTACCTCTAATACAGCAAGTTATACGACCAGCTTCCGCAAGGCCCTGAATTTAGGGGTGTATGGAGCTGACCTTGGTTATGTTACTATTTATGATCAAACACAAGATGCGATCGGATATTTAAATTCAGTTAAAAAATTAGCTGATGAATTAGGTGTATCTGGGGCATTTGATGTGAAGACCATAGAACGTTTTCAAAAAAATATTGGCAACAAAGATTCATTGCTTGTACTTGTTTCAGTTGCATACAGAGCAAGTGATGCCTACTTAAAAAACAATGAAAGAAATGATGTGAGCAGCTTAGTACTAACCGGCGGCTGGATAGAGAGTTTATACTTCGCAGTTAGCACAGCTAAAACAAGCAAAAATCAGGATTTGATCAGAAGGATCGGAGAACAAAAAAGTTCTTTAACAAGTGTTATCAAATTACTTACTCCTTATTACAGCCAGCCCGAGTACGCTGAATTGATAGACGAATTAATGGCGCTTTCAACCATATTTGAAAATGTTCAGTTTTCATATACTTACGAAAAACCAACAACTGACGTAAAAAATAAGATCACCACTATAACCAGTAAAACACAGGTAACTATTACACCTGAACAAATAGAATCGATTTCAAAAAAGATTCAGTCTATAAGAAACTTAATTGTTGGATAATATGAAATAGCCGTTATACGGCGTATTCCATATGGCAAAAAAAATGATAAAAATATGCATATGAAAAAAGGACTTATAACCATACTTACCGTATTTGCTTTTACATTAGCTACGTATACATCTTTTGCCCAGTGTGATACTGTTGCTTCACTTTGCGGTAAACACCTGGGGAATGGCTTTATTTCTGATGGTCAGCAATACAGAGCCCTTTTAAAAAGCAATGAAGAAACTGCTGAATTTCATACTACTTTTTATGGAGGAACAACATACAGAGTGGCTGCCTGCAGCGGTTTAAAAGATGGCAACCTGATTTTCTCGGTTTTCGACAGCGAAAGAAATCTTCTTTTTTCCAATATCGATTACAGAAATGCTCCTTATTGGGATTTCAAAGTAAACTCTACATTAGACTGTATTATTGAGGCAAAACTTGATGCTGCTAACCAGGGATCCGGATGTGCTGTTGTGTTAATCGGCTTTAAGCAGTAGTTTTCAAAAACGTTTTAAACACCAAAGAGTTTTTTACTCTTTATAATATTACTTTCTCCCTCAAATGAGTGAACGGATATTAAAGGCCCTGATGCAGTTATTTGCCATCATCGCGAAAGTCGATGGCATAACGAATGATGGAAGGGCTATTGTTCAGTCATTCCTTAAGCAACAGCTAAATCAGGAACTTGTTGATCAATACCTGAAAATATTTGATGAATTTTTAGAAGCTCATCACCAGGCATCTAAACGTAAAGATGGTTCTGCTAAAAGAACTTCCCTTAACTCTGTTAAGATCCTTAAGATCTGTACACAGATAAACTCTGAGCTTACACAGAAACAAAAAGTAGTTGTACTTGTACGATTAATTGAATTCATTAATGCCAGTTTTGAGATCTCTGCTCAGGAACTTGAATTCGTTTCTACAGTTGCAGAAACATTTAATATTGATGAGCAGGAATTTGCAAGGTGCATGGGCTTTGTTACGGCAAAGATCGATGTTGTACCCGACTCCTCGAAGATATTGGTCATTAACAACACAAAAACAAGTCCATACGCAAACAACACGAAGTACATCTACTCCGAAAATATTTCGGGACAGGTACGCATACTATACATACCAAGTGTTAACATGTATGCGCTGCGTTATTATGGTGAGACCGAGTTGTTGCTGAATGGACAAATCATCAATAACGACAAGCTTTACATTTTAACAGAGGGATCATCCATAAGAAGTTCTAAGGTATCCCCAATTTATTATAGTGATATCATTAGTGCTTTCTTAAGTGATACTTCTAAAGAAAAAATAAGTTTCATTGCCAACAATGTTGAGTTTAAATTTAAAGGAGGAAAAATTGGCTTAAGGAACATTAATATTTTTGAAGAATCCGGAAAACTCATTGGTATCATGGGCGGCAGTGGCGCGGGTAAATCAACGCTGCTTAATGTACTTAACAGCAACGAAACACCAAGCGGCGGAGAAATACTCATCAATGGAATAAACATTCATACCGAGGCCGGAAAAATTGAAGGTGTTATTGGTCACGTTTCGCAGGATGATTTATTGATCGAAGAACTTACTGTATTCCAGAATCTTTTTTATAACGCTAAACTTTGTTTTGGCAACCTTGATGATAAAACCATTTCACAAATGGTGCTCGACCTGCTTTCAAGTTTAGGTCTGTACGAAACAAGGGATCTTAAAGTGGGAAGTCCGCTGGAGAAAACGATAAGCGGCGGTCAAAGAAAAAGATTGAACATTGCATTGGAGTTGATCAGGGAACCATCTGTTCTTTTTGTTGATGAACCTACTTCCGGTTTATCGTCAAGAGATTCTGAAAACATCATGGACCTTTTAAAAGAGTTAGCTCTTAAAGGGAAATTAGTATTTGTTGTAATTCACCAGCCATCGTCAGACATATTTAAAATGTTTGATAAGCTGATGATACTTGATGTTGGCGGCTACCCTATTTATTACGGAAACCCTGTTGATGCAGTAATTTATTTTAAAACAGTTATCAACCACGTTAACAGCAACGAGAGTGAATGTTTTGAATGCGGTAATGTTAATCCGGAACAAATATTTAACATCATCGAATCCAAAGTATTGGATGAGTATGGTAATTTAACACACAACAGAAAAATTTCTCCTACCGAATGGTATGATTATTATAGGGAACGAATTGAAAAAAAGGTAGAAATACCTGAGACACATACAAAAATTCCGGAGAGCACATTTAAACGCCCAAGCAAGTGGAGCCAGTTTAAAGTATTTATTACGCGGGATGTAAAATCGAAACTCACCAATAAACAATACCTGGCCATTAACCTTTTGGAATCGCCATTACTTGCGTTTATACTTTCATATTTAGTTAGGTTTTACAATACAGATATTTCAAATAAGATAGGTTACATATTCCGTGAAAACGAGAACATGCCTGCTTATTTATTTATGAGTGTTGTAGTGTCATTGTTTATAGGCCTCACTGTGAGTGCCGAAGAAATTATACGCGACAGAAAAATTTTAAAACGCGAATCATTCTTAAACCTGAGCAGGGCAAGTTATTTATATTCTAAAATAAGTGTGATGTTCGTTCTTTCTGCAATACAAACCATCACATTTGTATTAATAGGAAATTGGGTATTGGGTATTAAAGGAATGAATGTAGATTATTTCTTGATCCTGTTCTCCACCTCCTGCTTTGCGAACATGTTAGGGTTAAATATTTCGGCCAGCTTTAACTCGGCAGTTACTATTTATATTCTTATTCCATTCCTGATCATTCCGCAATTATTATTGAGCGGTGTAATTGTTAAGTTCGATAAATTAAACCCAACTATAACCTCACAAAAAACCGTTCCGTTTACAGGTGAAATAATGACATCGCGTTGGGCATTTGAAGCGCTGGCAATAAGACAATATAAGCGCAATAATTACGAAAGACCGCTCTACAAGTTTGACAAAGATATGAGCATTGCCGATTTCAAAAAGAATTACTGGATACCAAAACTAAGAGCGAAAATTGATAGATGCGAAACCAATTACCAATTAGCTTCTGCAACAGAAGAAACAAAGGCTGATCTTTTAGTGCTTGAATCGGAATTGGCAAAGGAAAATAAGCTGACAAAAACGGTTGCCCTACCTGATGTAAAAATAACTATCGACAAATTTAACAGCGAAGTTGCTGGTAAATTAAGAGAGTACCTGAATAAGCTTAACTCCTTTTATATTAAGCAATACAATAACGCCAGCATGCAAAAAGATAAAAAAATTGGCGCGAGAAATAAAACAGAAAAGGACCGTGAAGTATTTTTAACAGAGAAAAACAATTACGAGAATGAAAGCCTGAGTGACCTGGTGCGGAACGCGAATGAGCTGGATAAAATATTAGAGAAAGACGGAGAGTTTATTCAGCGTGCCGATCCTGTTTTCCTTGACCCTGTAGGATCTAATATTGGACGTGCACATTTCTTCGCACCAAGAAAATTATTTTTTGGAAAATATATAGATACATATGTGTTTAATATGTGTGTTATCTGGTTAATGTCCCTTACACTTGCCATCACATTATATTATGATGTGTTGAGAAAAATCATTTCCTTCCTGGAAGAATTGATGTCGAGGATACCTGGGGCTAAGAAGGAATAATCAGCTTCATTTAGTTCTCGATACATCCAGACTGAAAACGTCTGGATACTCGAACTGACACCCCCTCCTCTTGCTCAAACCAAAATAATCCTGTCAATCGAGTGCGATTCTGCTTTTGCGGAAGAGCGTATCGAGAAGTAGACCTGACATGCTGCCCCTTAATTATAATACATTTTTCTTGCCTGACAGCAGGGTTTACATTACATTTAATTAAGAATTTTAACGCCCGTTGGTAATTGCTTACAAATGGACTTGCTCCAAGCGACCCTAAATTGGGATGATTGGAGCAACAATAGTATTTAGCAACGAGTTATGACGATATACATTATATTAGGTCTTTTACTTTTAGGACTTACTGCATACTTTATTTTTAAACCGAAAAATAATTCCGTTTTGGACGACTATTTTATTTCAACTCAAAGCCAAACTAACGACAGAGTTAAGAATCTAAATCTAGATAAAGCTTCGGAAGACGTATCCTATATTTTAGATACTAATAAACTCTCATTCCCAGACATCAAAAGAGAAACTGAGAACGTGGATTACAAGGAAGATACTGAACGAGAATGGATTATTAACTTAATTCAAATTAACGGAGAGAATTTTAAAAAAGAGGACTTCACAAAAATGTTTGACTATGAGTGGCGGAGCAAATTTAATTCTACTATTTATGGGTTTTCGCAAATTGAAAACAGATGGACTTATGCGGATGCAGGTGGAAGCCCTGAAATATACAGCAAAATTCAAGTTGCAATTGATGTTCAAGATGTTTACAATGAAGAAAACCCAAATTATGAACCACAAAAACTTGAACGTTACATAACTGAATTAGAAAAGCGAATAAAAAAATATCCAACTAAACTAAGAATTGAACAAACGGAAACCATAGACAAAGCCATTTTAAAAGCAAAAAGACTTGTGCAACTGTACCAAGAATTTAATAGTGATGCAATTATTGTTTTGCAAAGTGACAAATATGAAGGATTACAAATGTGGGGCGCATTACAAAGTGTAGGATTAATTTGGGGAGACGGTGACTTATTCCATTGGGGTAATAATAAAGACTATGGACACGACCAACATTTTAGTGTTTGGACAGCGACAGAGCCAGGCTACTTTCTCCCAGAAGAAATTAAAGACGGAAATATGAATCCAAAAAACTTGGTCTTTGGCTTTTCCATTCCACGTAGTGCAGACCCCAAAAATATTTATGATATAATGCTAAACGCCACGAAATATTGCCAAAAGAGATTAGGCGGACAATTATTGGACAAAAACGGACAACAGTACGATGAAGCAAAAGAAAAGCAAAACTTAATTGAACTTTTGGACAAAATGAAAAGTCAAGGAATTATAACGGGCTCGGACAAGGCATTAAGGACTTTCTAACCTAATGGAAAAATGTACAGCACATAACAGCAGCTACAAGAAATTGGTGGTTCAGTGGTTAAATGAAATTTTGTGCTTCGTATCAAGTTTTGTGATGGAAGGCAGTTTAGTGCTTCGAAAACGTCTACTTCTTGTAACCGCCATAAGGTTATGGATCATTGTATAAATTTCATACCAAAAGTCATTCGAATAAAACAACTTAAAAATATAAATCATGGCACTTATCAATCCACACATTAACTTTAACGGAAATGCTCAAGAAGCATTCAACTTTTACAAATCAGTATTTGGGGGAGAGTTCGCAAAAATTATACGCTTCAAAGATATATCAAGCCCTGAATTTCCAGTAGCAGAAAATGATGCAAATAAATTAATGCACATTGCTTTACCAATTGGCAAAAACGTTTTAATTGGTAATGATATCCCCGAATTTATGGGAAAAGTTAATGAAAATGAAAACAGATCTAAGATATCTATAAGTGCAGAAAATCGTGAAGAAGCTGACAAATTATTTAAAGGACTTTCAGAAGGCGGGAGTGTAGAAGTGCCTATTGAGGAAAGTCCTGGGAGTTCATACTTTGGGATGTTTAGAGATAAATTCGGTATCGAATGGATAGTGGATTTTGATTCAAAGCATTAGAGGGAAATATAAAAAACAACGAACGCCTAACACGGGGTGTGCCCCAGATTAACGTAGTTTGTTCGGCGTAGATTGTATCTACGCCGCATATAATTGGTAGCTTATAGCTACCTGATAGCTGAAAGCCAACCTTTTTGATACGACGAAGCAGGATAACGGGATAAATTTTTAGATACTTCTCATATAGGTTAGTGTACGTAATTTAAAAGACTGAATGAATCGATCTTTAATCCTTACTGTTATCAATGCTCTATTATTATTAACTTATTATATTTCTCATGATTATATTAAACATTTACGTTCCGCTGCTTTTGCAAGTTCATTTTTAATCCTCCCATTTTTTATTGGAGTCATTTTTTACTTGAAACGTAAAAACTTATTCTGGAAATCGGTCTTTTATACTGGCTTACTAACTACAATATTACTTAGCATTTTTATGTTTAATAGCTATAAGAATTCAAAGGTTAGTGATTTATATTTTGACTCCGACAATATTCACCAAGGCCAAACCATTGCAGAAGAAAGAACACGAAACTTTATTATGGAAAATGCGTCTAATCCTAAAACTTATATACCAATAAAATTTGGCAATTTAGATGAAGTACAGGTATATAAAACCGATGAAAGGTATGACTTAGATACTATAAAACAAGAGATAGAAAGTGGAAGTCGTAAAATGCTTGACCGACTTTTAGATAAAAAAAATAAACAAAAATTGGGCATAACTCAATTCGCATTGCCTCACATTTATGAACTCATTGATAAAAATGGATTAAAGCACATTTGTTACTCAAGCATTTCATTGGACAGCAATCTAAATATTATCAGCATTGATAATAATGAGGATTGGGTAATTAAGTTTTGGAATGAGAAAATATTTACTTCAGAAAGTTGGGACAAAGAATTTAAAAAATAAACTACGCTTTTACATCAGCAGAAATTACCCTACCGGATCAACGTCACGTTCCCGTACCTAGCAATACTTTCACCATTAGCCATGTCTGCAATTATATTGTATACATAAACATCACTATCACATTCCTTACTTTTAAAACTACCATCCCATCCTTGTTCAGGATTATTTGTTTGAAATATTTTTTCTCCCCAACGATCAAATATTACCAGGTTAAAAAATGTAATACAATTCGACATGACTTTAAATACATCATTTTGCATGTCACCATTTGGTGAAAAAACATTGGGGATAAAAAATCCGCAACTAAGATCGACGGTTACTATTACCGAATCAATACTTGTGCAGCCATGAGCATCCGTGACTGTTACAAAATATGTTGTTGTTTTAGTTGGTGATGCTGTTGGAGATATGCAATTACCACAGCTTAAATTATTTGAAGGCGACCATGAATAAGAGCCGCCACCGGAGGCTGACAAAACAGTTGCACTTCCGTATCTAACACTAACATCATCACCGGCATTCACAACAGGAAGAGGATTAATTCCAATTGATACTGAAGTTGTATCAGTACAAAATCCATTATAGGCAATAAGTGTATATGTAGAAAAAGAAGATGGACTTACATCAATTGAACTGCCCGTACTCCCGGTACTCCATAAATAACTGGTCCCGCCGAAACCATTTAATATAATGGATGATCCTTCGCAAATAGAATCGTTCTCTCCGGCATTAGCTACAGGAATTTGATTCACAACAATATTCATTGACATGGTATCAATACAAGAACCAATTGAAGTTGTAAACGAATACATTGTATTTGAAGTTGGTGCAGCAGAAATAATTGAAGCTGTATTTCCGTTGCTCCAACTATACAATGCACCCCCGGACGCTGTAAGCGTTACATTATCTCCGGCACAAATTAAATTAGCCGATGATACAATTTGAGCAATGGGCGCCTGCATTACATATACGTTAAATGAAGCTGAATCAAGACAGCCCCCAATGTTAACCGTTACTGTATAAATTGTATTTGTTGTAGGAGTGATAATTATTGAACCGGTGCTCATGCCGGTGCTCCAGGTATACATACCACCTCCTGAAGCAACAATAGAATCCAACGCACCCAAACATATGGAATCCTTACCGATTATGGAAGCAACAGGAGGAGTAACAACGGTTACTGTAAAAGATGTATTTGCAACACATCCTCCAATACTATTAACAGTTAAACTATATACTGTGCTAATGGTAGGACTTACAACCATTGATGTCGCTGTTGAACCGGTGTTCCACCAATAATTTAGTCCACCTCCGGCAGCAATTACGGCCGTATCCCCTAAGCAATGTATGTTTTGATAATTTAAAGAAATTAAAGGCGCAGGATTTACGGTAAGGGTAGTAGCTGCAGAGCTTCCGCAAACAGTATCGGAAACAATATACATTGTAGTTGTTGTAGGCTGCGCGATGACAAGGGAATTGGAAGAAGAATTTAACGTTGCCGAAGGGCTCCAGGAATATCCATAGCCGCCGCTTGCAGATAGTGCTTGAGAATTTCCGGGACAAATACTGGTTGCAGGTGTAACAGAAAGAGTGCAAGTATATGAGCAGCCTGTTGTAAAAGGAGTAAAATCTGTAACAATTGTATTATTTGTTTGATCCACCACTGCAACAACAGGGGTAATGATAGAATCTGTGAGGGATACTACAGCAACAGCAGTGAGCGTTGGTATTCTTTCCGGAAGTGATACAGGTGTTTCGCCGCCACAAGTTGTACCCACCTTCCCAAGAGTATTGGTCTTAATAAAAGAATGTCCTCTAAAAAAACTCAAACCTCCAACCAAATAATTTTTATCTACACGTGACTGTGATAAAGCGAGTCCCCTCTCCTCCCTGCCTGCGAATCCTAATCCACGTTGCCAGATAAATGTACCCGAAGGACTTATTTTAGCGAGGTAGGTTTGATAAGAAAGTCCGCCTCCTCCATTGGTTGAATACCAGCCGGTAACTACAAAATTACCATTGTGATCTTGTATCACTGCTGTTGCCCGTTCGTACTCTGTTACATCTCCCCAAACTTTATCCCATTGAAGATTTCCCGCACTATCAGTTTTAATCAATAGCATATCGTTAGTAGCAGCGATCCAATCACCCTGAAAACCTGAAACTATATAACCATTATCATTGGTTTGTTTTATCGCAAACGGATGATCATTAGTTGTTGATATACCATATGTTTTAGACCAGGCAATAACTCCCGCAGCGTTTGTTTTTATAAGGCATACATCTGTTCCAGTGGCGCCATGAGAACCCGCCAATATATAACCACCGTCTTTCGTTTGTCTTACAGGCCCACCCATCATATGGAAACCTACATGTTGATATTTTCTGGCCCAGGAAAGGTTTCCCGATGCATCTATCTTTACCAGGTAATAGCAATACACATTAAAACTTAAAATAGTGGCGCCAACAATATATCCACTATCTGAGGTTTGTTGAATGGAAGGCGGCGTAACCGGATCGAACATTGATCCTAACCGCACGTTACCAAAAGTTTTTGCCCATAACAATACTCCAGCTGAATCTGTTCTTACGAGATAAAGGTTATTAAGTGATACGCCGGCCATTATATAACCCTCGTCTGTTGTTTGTTGTTCTGAATAAGGGTAATCTGCAATTCCAGAAAGTCCATACGCTTTTGCCCATATTACCTTTCCTTTTCTGTCCGTTTTAATAAGTCCATAATCAATAAAATTATTTGGTATTGACCCAGATAGCATAAAGTTACTATCCGCTGTTTCCTGAATTGAGTATCCAACGTCGAAACTTGCAGTAGAGCCATTGACATATGTTTTTTGGAAGGTAGTTTGGCAATAAGTATTGAGTACTGGAAAAATAATTTGCAGAAGTACAAGACAAATTCCAGAGATTATTTTTTGATTTAACGATGATGGCCTAAGAACCATTTTGTCGAAGTAATTGTTTATCTTATTATAATTGAAGCTTATCATTTTCATGAATAACACCACCGATTTTAACAAACTTAATTATGCCTATGCTCCATGACAAACCAATCAGGGTCCATTATCAAAATCCTGACAGCATTATTGTGGTATCATAATGGAGTCCAGTAAGAAATTATGGGAGAGACCATAGCGAACAAAAAACAGAGAATTATAGTGTTTCTTATGATTCAATGCATTCGATAAATAATTCTACACAAAAGAGGCACAAAAATTGCTATTGACACATCATGAAAAAAATCATTCTCTTTACATTAATTCTCTCAGGTTTTAGAATTATCGAGGCCCAGGAAACTGTTCCATACAAAAAACTACTTTTTGATAAGGGTCAATATAATTATAACAACATCCTGTTTACCGGAACGGCATTCGTCAGAAAAGAAACTGATATAGCCGAATATTATCAATACACGGATGGAAAAAAAACGGCTTATATAGCCTTGTATCCAAACGGAGATACGGCTGGTGTTCACCGTTATTCGGGAAACGATATTCACCTCGTGTTTTACACAAAGGATCGTAAAAAAAACTTAGAGTATAACCAACGCGTATTGGATCAAACTTACACCTATGGTGAATGGAAAGATTTTCATCCTAATGGTACATTACAGGTAAAAGGAAATTATGCTCTTATAGATGGGAACTTTGAGCAAAGAGGCGGAATTATTTTTGAACACGCGTCTGTAAGAGATGGCAGCTGGGAATACTATGACACTACTGGCAAACTTATTAAAACAGAAAACTGGAATAATAATAAACTCATAGAGACAAAATATCCGGATTAAAATTGATATTTCAGAAGGAAAATTTTTTATTTAAGTCTATTTTTATTTACGAAACGCTACCGAATCAACGTCACATTCCCATACCTCACTATACTTTCACCATTAGCCAGATCAGCAGTAACATTAAATATGTAAACATCACTATCACATTCCTTACTTTTAAAAGTACCATCCCACCCTTGTTCAGTATCACTTGTTTCAAATATTTTTTCGCCCCAGCGGTCGAATATTACGAGATTTAAAAAAGTAATGCAATTCGACATCACTTTAAATACATCATTTTGCACATCACCATTTGGTGAAAAAACATTTGGTATAAAAAATCCGCAGCTGAGATCTACAATTACAATAACTGAATCCATACTTGTACAGCCATTGGCATCTGTAATGGTAGCGTAATAGGTAGTTGTTTTAGCTGGTGAAGATGTGGGTGAAGGGCAATTGCTGCAACTCAAATTATCAGAAGGTGTCCAGGAGTACGCTCCCCCACCCGAGGCAGATAAAATAGTTGTGTTTCCATATCTGATTGAAACATCATTTCCGGAATCAACAACAGGAAGAGGATTTATTCCAATGGATACAAATGCTGTATCACTGCATTGTCCGTTATACGCAACGAGCGTAAATGTTGAATAAGAAGTGGGCGTAATATTTATTGAACTGTTTGTATTTCCTGTGTTCCACAAATAAGTGTTGCCACCTGAACCGTTTAACATAATTGTTGAGCCCGCACATACCGTATCACTACTCCCCGCATTAGCCACCGGAATTTGATTCACAAAAATATTTACAGAACCGGTATCTGTGCATGAACCAATTGAAGTGGTAAAAGAATAAGTTGCCGGTAATGTTGGTGCGACAGAAATAACTCCGGATGTATTTCCATTACTCCAATTATACGAAGTACCACCGGAAGCAGTGAGCACAACGCTATCACCCGCACAAATGGTATTCATTGAAGATGAAACCCCGGCCGTTGGAGAAAGACCTACATAAACAAAAAAAGTTGAAGTATCCTGACAATTTCCGATAGCAGCAGTTACCGAGTAAACAGTATTTATTATTGGTGAAACCACCATAGAATTATTTGTACTTCCAGTATTCCACAAGTAAGTATTTGCTCCGGAAACAACAATAGTATCCAATGCACCCGTACATATAGAATCCTTGCCGGTTATAGAAGCAATAGGAGAAGAAGCTACGTTTACTGTAAAAGAAGTATTTGCAGAACACCCGTTATTAGCCTCAACAGTTAAACTATATACGGTTCTAACGGTAGGACCTATAACAATTGAGGCCCTTGTTGAACCAGTGTTCCATAAATAGTTTAATCCCCCTCCGGCAGCTATAATATCTGTATCTCCTAAGCAAAGTATGTTTGGATAATTTAAAGAAATTAAAGGAGTGGGATTTACCGTAACAGTAGTAGTTGCAAAACTTCCGCAGACCGTATCAGAAACAATATAAGTGGTAGTTGTTGTAGGTTGCGCAACAACAACCGAGGCCGTTGAAGAATTTAAAGTAGATGCGGGGCTCCAGCTATAACCATTACCACCGGTTGCTGATATTGCTTGAGAATTCCCCTGGCAAATGCTGGTGGGATTTGTAATAGTAAGGGAACAACTTGGAGCCGAACAAGAATCTACAGTAGGTGATAGATTGGTAACAACAGTGCTACCTGTTTCATCTACAACTATTATATCGGGAGTGATCAGAGAATCTGTAAGCGATATTACTGAGGCAGAAATTAATGTTGGTATTATCTGCGGCAAGTTGACGGCTGTTTCCTTCGCACTGCAATTAGCGCCGGTTACTCCCATCAAATTAGTTTTAATTAAAGAATGACCCTTACCAAAGGTTATGCCTCCTATCAAATAATGTCCATCAACCCTTGATTGATAAAGTGCCTGCCCCCTATCCTCCATATTGGAAACTCCATAACCACGTTGCCATATAAAACTTCCCGAAGAATTTATTTTAGCAAGATATGTTTGATATGTTGTTCCCATTATTCCGGTTGCATACCAACCTGTAACAACAATATTGTTATTCATATCTTCTATTACCCCTGTTGCACGCTCATATTTTGTACCATCGCCCCAAACCTTGTCCCACAAAATGTTTCCGACCGAATCGGTTTTTAACAGGAGCATATCATTAGTACTCGCAAGACTTGAACCCTGAAAGCCGGAAACAATAAATCCAAGATCATTTGTTTGTTTAACAGAAAAGGGATAATCACTATCGCCCGGTACTCCATATGTTTTAGACCATGTAATAAGTCCTGCGGCGTTTGTTTTTATCAGGCATATATCTCCTGTATTTCCGCTATGGGTGGAAGCCAATATGTATCCTCCATCTTGCGTTTGTCTAACAGAACCACCTCTCATTGCAAAACCTGTACTTTGATATTTTCTTGCCCAGGATAAATTTCCCGTAGCATTTACCTTGACCATAAAAACAACCTGAATGCCATAACTCAAAATGCTTGATCCAACAATATACCCTCCATCAGATGTTTGGTGAATTGAAATGGGCGGAACAGGAGTAGCTAATGGTATTGCAACCACGCTATCATATGTCATGGCCCATTGCAAGGCACCTGTAGCATTTGTTTTTACAAGGAATAGTTTACCATATGAAGTGCCTGCCATAATGTAACCAAGGTCAGCAGTTTGTTGTGCACTATATGCCACATCACTTTTTCCGGTAATTCCATAAGCCTTTCCCCACAATACCGCTCCATACCTGTTCATCTTTAATAAACCATAGTCCTTAAGATTTGAAGGGACTGAACCGGACGTTATAAAATTGCTATCGAGGGTTTCCTGCACCGCAAAACCCCAATCAAAACTTGATGGAACTCCGTTATTATATGTTTTTTGAAAAGTAGTTTGTGAGTAAATGCTTTGAGCCGAAAAAATAACCTGTATAGGGAGAAGAAATATTTGAAATAGAAATTTACGATTCTTCATAGCAGCAATTGAGTACAATTTAGACCCAAACCCGCCGCCCATCAACCAAAAACTACGCCATTATTAAAAGGCTGATTTTGAAGAATTATTATGAATATACCCGTATAGCACAAAGGGCAGAAAGATTTTCTTTCTGCCCTTTGACTATTATAATCTGAGGGCTATGGCCCTAATTAAAACCTTCTTAATTCAATTCTAAAGTATAGGTATTACCATTAATGGTTACAGTAGCATCATTATTACAACCACTACCAACTGTACCATAATCCAGACTCCTTGTAGGGCGATCCTGAGGAGTAATATCTAACACACCGCTTTCGATCCATGCGCAGGTTGTCGCTTTGACCAATGCTGTGGTAATATTAGCAGTATACGTTTTCCCATTCCTGTTAGTACCATTGGCAGTGCCGGTTATACTGTACTTATCGTCTGATTCATCCTCAGGTGTAGCCATACCCTGGATCTTAGTAATTGTCCTATCACAATCCCAGGACAGTTGCCAGCCATTCGGTTTATGACAAGTTCCATTAATTATCTGTGTTCTGAAAGCATACCTGGAAGGTTTACTTACCATTACTGTTCCATCATACTGTATTCCGCCAACAAAATAGTCGTGAAAATGCACTGTTAATATATTATTACCCTCTACACTATCACTCCATGCTTGATTAATTATTACTTCTAAAGATCCTTTTCTCGATTTACCATCATCACCTACACATCCGGTACCTCCAGCAGTAGTATCGTAATACATCCACATTGTTGTTGGGAACCCATTTGCACTATCTGCAGGATCGACGTAAGTTTCAGGACAGCCTGCACTGAACATTTTATTAACCCCCTTCTCCTGTATTGCCTTTCCGTTAGCACTGGGCGCAACCTTGACAAACTCTTGCTCACAAATTCCATTATCTACTGCTGATTGTGTATCACTGTCAACTTCAGCCTTTTTACAGGAATTGAGAATAAAGCTCACCAGAGCCAAAAAGCATATTGATGAAAGAAGTATTTTTTTCATGTTGTAGTAATTTAATAGTTTGACGAACCAAAGTTAAAATGGTTTAATCAAAGTTAATAAAAATTAGTGGAAAACTATACCGAGATGCCTATTACAAGCACATCATCCACCTGTTCAAATCCCTTGCTCCAGCTTTCTATCGATTCATTCAGGCTTTTTTTCTGATCGCTCATGCTGGTATTCTGAAATGATAAAAGGATATCGGAAAAGCGCTTTAACATAAATTTTTTACCCTTATCGCCGCCAAACTGATCCGCATAACCATCGGAAAACATATATACTTTATCTCCATTTTTAAGAAATATGGTATGGTTGGTGAATTGTCTGGAGAGATCCAACTGCGCGCCACCAATAGAGAATTTATTGCCACTTATCCTTTCCAGCTTATTTTCACTTAAAATAAATAGCGGTCTAAATGCGCCGGCGAAAGTAACCTGACTTAATTTTTCATCAAAACAGCACAAGGCAACATCCATTCCATCGCTGGTATCAATAACATTGCTTCCTTGTTTTAAAGCGGCCTGAACTCCTCTGTGTAACTCATTTAAAATTTTGGCAGGGTCCACGATTCCATTTTCCACAACAATTTGGTTTAACAAATTATGTCCGATCATACTCATAAAAGCGCCAGGCACACCATGACCAGTACAATCAACAGCAGCAATAATCTTTTTTCCATTTTTTTCTGCAAACCAATAAAAATCCCCGCTGACAATATCCTTAGGCTTATACAAAATAAATGAATCCGGGAAATGACTATAAATGGATTCTATTGGTGGAAGAATTGCTTCCTGAATCCGTTTTGCATATTGAATACTGCTTGTAATATCCCTGTTTTTTTCTGCCAACTCTCTTGTCCTTTCTTCCACCTTTATTTCTAATATTTTCTTCTCTTTTTTTATGGAAGCTGTTCTCCAACGAATAAAACCAAACACACCAACAATAAATGCTATAACACACAACGAATAAAACCACTTTGTTCTCCAAAAAGGGGGAATAATAGTAACCTTAATTGAAGCTCCTTCTTCATTCCAAACTCCATCACTATTGGCTGCCTTAACCCTGAAAGTATAATCACCCGGGCTAAGCTGTTTATATTCCGCAAATCTGATGTTGCTTGGCATACTCCAGTCTTCATCAACTCCTTCTAGCTTAAAAGAATATTTGTTCTGAGAAGGCATGAGATAATCCAACGCCACAAATTCAAAGGATAAAAAATTATCCTTCCAGGAAAATTCCATAGATTTCTTTTCGGAAAAAATAGAATCGGACTGCAAAACATTACCAAATTTTTTAATTGCAGTTATATACACCAAAGGAATGTGTGAATTTTCGAGAATTTTCTCAGGATAAAAGGAATTATAACCATTGGTCCCACCAAAAAACATTTCGCCGGAAACACTCTTAAAATATGCCCCTTGATTAAATTCTTTGCCTTGTAGTCCATCACCTTCCTGGTAATTTCTAAAAGCCGAACCATTAATGTTTTCAGCATCAGGATTAAATCTTGAAATACCGTTGTTAGTGGATAACCAAAGATTACCCTTCTTATCCTCCATGATGCCATAGACATAATCGTTCGGTAAACCATCCTTCTCAAAATAACTTTGAAATGTTTTTGTTTTATAGTCAAATTTATTTAGGCCAGCACCAGTCCCAATCCAAATTCTGTTTTTGGAATCTTTGAAAATGCAATTTACAGCATTAGAACTAATAGAATTCTCCTCTTTGCCCAACTTAATAAATTGTTCAGAGTTTCTATTTATTGGATTATATATAGTAAGCCCATTTGCCTCGGAACCTATCCAAATCCGATTGTCAAAATCAACATATAAGCAATAAACATAATCACTAGCAAGACCCTCTGCTTTTGTGTAATGATGAAACTCTTTTGTTTTTTTATTAAAAGAATAAATACCCTCTCCGTAGGTACCCAACCAAAGGACATTGTTTTTATCGCTAACTAAAGACAGAATATCGCCTTTTGAGGTACCTGAACCATATTCTGGTAAAGAATAATCTGAAGTAACTTTATAACTTTGAGTATTATAAAATTTAAGGCCGTTTCCCCAGGTACCAAGCCATAAACCATCTTCATCCTCAACTATTGATAATACACTATTATTTTTGAGAACCGGTAGGGCAATCCGGTGACTGAAAAACTGATTTGTATTTTTATCGTAGGAAACAAAACCCTCTTCTTCAGTACCCACCCAAGCAATATCATTTTTATCTACCAAAACACTATACACATTGATTGATTGCGTTCCTTCGTTGACCCTTTTAAAATGTGAAAATTTATTCGCCGATTTAAAAAGAACATCAACCCCATTCCCCATTCCAACCCATAAGGTTCCATTATCATCAACCTCTAAACACATAATCGCATCATCTCTCAAAGAAAATGGATCATCAGGATTACTTATATAAGAAACAATTTCTTTGGTATCTGTGTTTACCTTATTTAATCCACCGAGCAATGTCCCAATCCAAATATCTTTTCCATCTTCATAAATCGAAGAAATTCTATCGGCAAAAATTCTAGTACTGCCTTCGTTAGTAATTGAATAGTAATTAACTACCTTCATTTGCAGTGGATCTAATAAAAACAATCCCGCTTCGGTTGCTACATAAATATTTCCGTTTTTAGATTTATAAAGCCTTCTTATTTGAGTTGAAGCAGATTTCGCCGTTTTAGCTCCTAAAGAATTCCAATCATGCCAGGAAAATCTTTCAGTTTTTTTATCGAAAGTAAAAAGAGAATTTCCATACGTGGCAATCCAAATTTTTCCATTATTGTCTTCAAGAATTGACCAAATACCAAAATTTGAGAACTCTGAAGTATCAAGGGAACCAAGGTCATAGGTGTTGATTTTTTTTGCTATATAATTATATTTAAAAACAATATTTTTGTTGGTTCCAATCCAAACATTTTTTTCAGAATCCTGAAATAGTGATTTTATTTTATTTCCATCTACAGAGGAAAATTGAAAGTGTGAAAATTTATTTAAACGAATATTGTATAAATCAACTCCTGCATTCGTACCAATCCAAATGTTACCTTCCACATCCTCCATTAAACATCCGATGCTGTTACTCTGAATTGTATTACTATCAGAAGGGGAATACTTAAAGACCTTCATTTGATAACCATCATACCTATTCAATCCATCCTGCGTTCCAAACCACATATAGCCTTTGCTGTCTTGAAGAATACAATTAACAATACCCTGAGATAAGCCTTCTTTATCTGTTATATGCGAAAACCTGAGCTGCTGCGCCCATGAAAATGAACACAGAAAAATTAAAAGGAAAGAAAAATATATTTTCTTAAAATTCACAGGTAAAATATGGGAGGTAAAGTTAAGAAAAATGCCTAATAATGGGCATTTTTATACTCTGAAAACTATTTTAAAAAATATTACTACTCTTTCGCCGATTACATCGGCATAAATGAGAGTACGCCCTAAAGGGCTACTCTCATTAAAAAAAAACAAGTCTATAAGCCGGGTTCTGTATCCGCCAAAGGCGAACTTCTATCATTTGTCTAGTTACAACATCACTGTTGTAATCCGTCAGCCTACCCGTCACGATAACCCGAAGGTTAAAACGGAGCGTTTAAAACCGTGACTTACTTGGCCTTTCAACCCATGAGGTTTACCCCTGTTGAACATTGCTGCCCAACACTGTGAGCTCTTACCTCACATTTTCACCCTTATCACACCGAAGCATGACGGTAATTTTCTGTGGCACTCTCTGTTGTCATTTGCATGACACCTTCCCGTTAGGAAGCATGGTCTCCTGTGTTGCCCGGACTTTCCTCTTCCGCCAAAGCGGGAGCGATAGAACAACTTGTTATTACAAAGTTATGAAAAAATGGTCTCACCCCGACCCTCTCCTAGGGAGAGGGGATAATTATGTTTTATTCACCTTCATAATAATTAAACAATACTTCTTTAAAGGAATCCTTCGGACAATCGTTAAAACTCTCAGCAATGAAGCAGGATTATTTAATTATTACCTCTGTGGCTCCAAAGCCAAACATACGATAGGGAGCATCGTAATATTCAATACGGGTATATGAATCGAGAAATTTCCTAACCTCTGTTTTAAGAACACCATTACCAACACCATGTATAAAATAGACTTTTCTCACTTTCGCCGCAATGGCTTCTTCCAGCTTTTGCCGGCAATGACTCATTTGTATAGCCAGCATTTGAGAATTGGTAAGGTGCTTATAACTATCCACTAATTCATGTATATGTAAATCCACCTCCCATGCTGTTACATTACTATGCGGTTTTGCAACGCGCGGTTTATCATTAAAATTTCTTTTTTGTTTTATTAATTTTTCTGAAGGTAAAACCGGACCATTGGTTTTATTTTTTTCACCTTCTTTTTTAGGCGGGTCAAAATACACGAGTTGTTTTACCGGGTATGGAATTTCAAAACCATCCTCCATTTCAACAACAACCGTTCCGTTGGAGAGTACCGCAGTCACTATTCCATGACCTGTTTCATTTAAAAAACTTACTTTATCTCCGGGTTTAAAATTCATGTGTAGATATTTTTGTTTTTATGGTCACATGGAATACGCCATAAGTTTGTATGCCGAAGGCATTTGGCTATTTCATAAATTAATTATATATGCTCCTGAATCAATAACGGAATAATAAGGCACGTTATTTTGCTGAAATATTTTTTTCAATATGCGATTATTCTTCTTCGAATTGGAAGCATCAATTATCACTTTGTCAAATTTAAAATTTTGCTGTAGCCTTTTCACATCCACAAACACATCATTTGAAACGACCACATAATTCACGGGCACAGCTGAATCAACACTGAAATTATTTTCCAAAAGAAAATAAAACTCCTTATTATAAAACTTCAGAAAATTATCTTTAAAAAACAATACTTTATTACCAAAATCTATACTATTTTGGTCATTTATCCCAAGGCTTTGCCTGTTCCGTAATATGTAATAAGGAAAAACACTATCAGCAGAAATTGTATAAACCTGTTTGGCGCTTACAAGATCTATATTGGTTTTAGCTGGTGTGTCATAAACAATTATCTTTTTTTGTTCCAGCTCAGTTCTTTGTTCAATAACATTTACAACAAGCAACGCAATGAATAAGGTTAAAGAAGCAAATATCCATGAGATTCTTTTGCTTTCGAAATACATCAGTAAACAAATTATTATAAATGTGATCATAAACATTTCTGTAAATGAAATATAAATTCCATTGGTTGAATTTCCCGGTAACCGACTAAAAAAGTCAACTGATCCATTAAGCAATTTTAGCAATAGAACTAAACCCTTAGCGACAATTGTACTGAGCCATACAATTTTACTCACCATTAATAACAATATGCCCCCATACAACACAAGTGTTGAAAGCGGAATCACCAATAGGTTAGAAAAAAGAAAATAATTGGGAAATTGGTGAAAGTAAAACAAGCACAACGGAAAGGTTGTTATTTGTGCAGCAATAGAAACGCAGGTTAATGACCATATTGGTTTAATAATTTTATTTTCAATCGACCAGAATTCAAATAATTTTGGATATATATATACAATACCCAACACTGCTAAATACGACAATTGAAAACCCACATTCATCAAGGCATAAGGATCAATAAATAATAAAAGAAAAGCCGAGGCAGCAATGGTATTATAAATATTAGTTTGTTTTCTCAATGATTCTGCAATTACTAAAAAACTAAACATCATTGTCGAACGCTGCACGGAAGGCGAAAGTCCGGTGAGCAATGCATAAAGCCAGATGATAATCAATAATACAATTGCACGAATTGTTTTTCCATATTTAAACCGGATAAAACCTTTTGTGATAAAACTAAAGAGTATAAATAATATACCAACATGCAAACCGGAAACAGAAAGCACATGCATAGCGCCTGTTAATGCATAAGCCTGCATAGTTTCCTGATCCAGCTCATCCACATATCCAAGAATCAATGCCGCGGCAACAGAATATTCCTGACCCGTAATATTGTTTTGCTTAAAAACATTTAACAATTCATTCCTAAAATTTAATGCGAGATCAATGATCCTATTTCCATTTCCCGAACTTACCAGTTCCCAGCTTTTTCCATTTACGTAGGTCTGATAATTAATATCATTATACGAAAGGTATTGTTTGCGATCAAACTCCTGAGGATTTTTAGGCGCATCAATTACATTAAAATTTGTTTTAACAATAAGCTTATCGCCATATTTTAGTTGCGAAGTGATGCTGTCCTTTTCCAGGTACAACAAAGCTTTTCCTTTTGTTCCTTCCCAACCCGAATTATTTTTAATTGCATCAACAGATACAACAGTTTTTAAACTTCGTTCTTTTTTTATCGGCAAGTCATGTATAGTGATTATTGCAAATTGAGAAAGAGAACTACCATCTAAATAATTAGAATAATGATGCGCCCTTTTAACTCCAGTATTAACCGAAGTTATTAATGCCCCTGTTGAAAAAAAGAAAATAGCAGATATCACTCCATTTATCCAGGCCTGTTTATAAGAAGAAAAAGTCGGAACAAAACAAAAAACAATAAACAGTGCGAAAGAAATTAATAATAATGAAAGAGAGATCTCTATGGGAACAAATACAAAAATGCAAGTGACAATACCTACAATGAAGGGCAGTAGAAAACGAACGAAAGGAACACCGCCAAATTTCATTCTTGCTTAAAAAAATCCAGAACTGAAAGATCTACAATATGAACATCCTTGTAGTAGTAATGAATAATATCCTTATAAGAATATCCCTTTTTCGACATTTGCATTGCCCCCTCCTGACATACACCAATACCGTGTCCAAAGCCCCGGCCATTAAACACTGTAAAGCCATCCTTTTGTGTAACAGTAAAAAAGGTAGATTTTAATTTCCAATCGTCACGAATAGTGCGCAAAAGAATAGTTGGTGATCCGGCATCAGGAAAACAAATACATCGTTCCTGATTTTGTACGCTGCAGGTTAATACTTTATTCAAAGCGAATGAATCACTAACAGGATAATTATATTTCGAAGCGAGATACTGGGTCCACTCAATTGTGGATATTTTTTTTTGCCAGGTAGCGTGCGGCTCCTTGGTACAGAAAGTATCCTTTATTGATTTCAAATACGGCTTAGGTAACAACCATACGTTTTCAGAATTAACGGTTTCTCCACCGCAATTAGAATGATAAGCAGCTGATATCAACTCCAGTTCACTGTCAACTATTACCAAACCTTTTGCAGAACTTACTGCGGAGATAATATTGCTCCTAACCGTTTTACAATTATATGCCTGGCAATGCACCTGGTCGCATAGATTAAAACCTTCCAGTTCATGTCTTCTTAAGCTACTCAATGTATATGAACGACACAAAATTGATTGCAGCTTATAATATTCTGCAGTGGCATACCCACCAGATTCGGATTCAACAACACCGGCGACATAGTTTTCAATATCCACATCATTCACCAATTTAAAATTCTTATTGACTACACTTACAATTAAATTATCATCATAAGTTTTGGCAGGCTTGGCTGATAAAAGAGATTTTATTTTAAATGTATTCTCAACATTTGCACCGATAAAATAAACAACAGAGAAAACACCAACCTTGTTTTCAAGAGCTTTCACGCTTATTGAATCACCAATAACATCAAGCTGATATATACCCGGACCTTCGACAGTGGGAATTATTTTACCATCGGCATATAGTTCGTACCCACCCGCAGATAAAGAAAAAATAAATGAATTGATCTGCTGATCCGAAAAAATTCTCACCTTAACGTTTTCAGCATGAGTGAAAAAACATGCCGCAAAAAAAAATGAAGTAAAAATTATTTTTCTAATCGAGTTATACATTTACGTAGCCCCTTTTAAATAACTCACCATCAATTGTGCCGTTTTTTCTGAAGCACCGCTCCCCCCAAGCTTTTCCCGCAGTCCCTTATAATTGACTTCAACCTTGTTGATATATTCTTTATTGTACAGCAGCTCATTCATTTCTTCATACAAGGTTTCTTCATTAAAATTATCTTGTATTAATTCCTTTACAACCTCTCTATCTAATATCAGGTTGACCAGTGATATGTAACTTACCTTTACCAGTTGTTTGGCGATCATAAAGGAAATTTTTCCACCTTTATAACATACCACTTCGGGAACGCCGAATAATGCGGTTTCAAGAGTAGCGGTGCCAGAAGTTACCATTGCTGCTTTCGCGTGTAACAATAGTTGATATGTTTTGCCACTGATCAATTTAATGGAAGAATCTTTAATAATATTTTTATAAAAAACTTCTTCGATTGATGGAGCCCCAGCGATAACAAATTGAAAATCATTGAAACGCTTTGCCACATTTATCATAACCGGAAGCATTT
>Ga0163149_10001176_pt1 | contig 33938 bp, 25 predicted proteins | sample OliLakLV19MP5G1_FD_148604 | JGI IMG/M metagenome (GOLD analysis project Ga0163149, IMG submission 148604) | Freshwater microbial mat bacterial communities from Lake Vanda, McMurdo Dry Valleys, Antarctica - Oligotrophic Lake LV.19.MP5.G1 | ecosystem: Environmental > Aquatic > Freshwater > Lake >... | reverse complement strand
GCGTTGGAGCTTGGCGGGATTGCCAATATAAATGCCGGGCTCGGTGAGGTCTTTGGTGACGACGGCGCCGGCACCGATGACGCAACCGTCGCAGATCTTGACGGGGAGAATGGTGGCGTTGGAGCCGATGGAGACTTTGGCCCCGATGGTGGTGGCGCGCCAGAGATCCTTGCGGCCTTGGGCGGGGCCACCGGTTTGGAAGAGGTCGTTGATGAACATGACGCCGTGGCCGATGAAGCAATCGTCACCGATGGTCACGAGTTCGCAGATGAAGGCGTGCGACTGGATTTTGCAGCGGTGGCCGATCACGGTGTCGCGTTGGATCTCGACGAAGGGGCCGATGAAGCAGTCGTCGCCAATCGCGCAGCCGTAGAGATTGACCGGTTGGACGACCTTGACGTTCTCGCCGAAGCGAACGTTGACGATGCCCGCCTGAAGTAATTTGGGTTCACCCATGGAGATGATGGTCACGGAGTGGAGCTATGCGGGCGGGCGCGTTCCAAAATGGAGACGACGGTGCGGGCATGCGCGATGCCGGTGAGCGGCACCTTGCTGTTGGCGATGCTGTCGAGGAAATGTTCGGCTTCGGCGCGCAACGGTTCGGTGAATTTTACCTGCGGCAGCAGAATATCACCGCTGCGGTAGTTGAACTGAACCTGACGCGGGCTGTCGAAATCCATGTTTTCGCCCAGCACGGCTTTGCGATCGATGCCCTTGTCGTAAATCATGATCTTATCGTCGGCGATGTCGTCATAGATGACCATTTTCTTCGAGCCGACGACGATCATTTTGCGGACCTTTTGTGGATCGAGCCAGCTGACGTGAATGTTCGCCATGATCTTGCCGGGATAGGTCATGTTGAGGAAGACTACATCCTCCACGCCGTTCTGCATAAAATCCATACCGTTCCGGGTAATGCTGAGGGGCTCGAGATCGTTCAACCAATACTGGATGATGCTGATATCGTGCGGCGCGAAATTCCAGAGAGCATCAATGTCCGAACGGATGCGTCCGAGGTTGAGGCGCTGACTGTAGATGTAGCGGATTTCACCCAACTCGCCGGCGTCGATCAACTTCTTCACATAGCGGACGGCTGCATTATAAATGAAAGTGTGCCCGGCCATGACGACCAGTTTGCGCGCTGCGGCGAGGACGGCCAATTCGTCCACTTCCGCCACCTTCGTCGCCAAGGGTTTTTCCACGAAGATGTGTTTGCCGGCGAGCAAGGCTTCCTTGGCCAGTTGGTAATGGGAACCGGCAGGAGTGGCGATGAGTACGGCATCGACTTCCGGATCGTTGAGCACGGTGGCGACTGAATCCACGGCTTTGGTTTTCGGAAAGTTGGACTCGACGAAGGCGCGGCGTTCGGCGCTGGAATCGACGACGTACTTCACCCAGCAGTTGGCAAGAGCGGAAAAATTGCGAACGAGATTGGGGCCCCAATAACCGCAACCGATTTGGGCTACGACGATTTTTTTGGTGTTCATAATGCGATGAGAAGTTCGGTGCTGGTGTTAAAGGGGGTGTCCACAAATCCTAAGTCAGGGCCGGCCGCCAAGGGCTGGTTCGAGTCGTTGATATGCGGTCGGTGAACGCGAATTCTTAGGCCGGGAAGAGTGGAGTCAAGTTTAGTTAAATGCGTGCGCACCCTGACGGCTCCGGAGGCCTCGACTTCGACCTGAAGGGCCGCGGCTCGACGCTGGCGAAACCAACCCACGGCTTGTCCGGCGGTGGCAAACCAGGCGCTGCGTTGTTTTAAGGTCGTGAGCAGTTTTATATAAAATTCGCCCCATAATCTTTCCGGAGCGATACTGCGATCATGCCAGTTAATGGTAAACGCGCCGCCGAAACGGGTGAAGTTTTCCAGGATTTCGGTGACGCGACGATAGGCCTCGGGTTCATCGAGATTAAGGTAGTCGGGATAAAACAGCGCCGTATCCATGACGTGGAGCGGCAACTCCAACAGCTGTTCGGCTTCGAGGGGGCGGAAAACCTGGGTGGTGCCGGCGCGAAACCCGATTGTCTGATTGTAACCGATGGTCGAATCGTACGCGAAACCGGCTTGGTCGAGCACGGCGGGCGAACCTTCGTCGAAGTAGAGCCAATGCATGCGCAGTCCGATTTCGGTCGAACGGGTCACGGGTGCGATCAGCGATTTTTCCCGCTGGGCATTGGGCGAATCGAACCAGGCATTCAAGCCGTGCAGGCCGATTTCATTACCGGCAGCGAGTATGCGCTGCATCTGGGGCTGCAATTCGGCCAAGGTGTAACGGCAGGCGCGCTTCGCCGGGACGGAGCCGTTTTTTTTCTTACCCGGGTTGTCTCGTTCCGGAATGAAAAAATAGGTGGTGGCGAGGCCGGCTTCAATCTGCAGGTAGCGATCAAACTCGCTCCAAAAATCCCGGGCCAATCCCAGATATACAAAAGGCAGCCGGATGGCCGCCGCCCAATTGCGGATCATGCGTCCGACCGGGATTCTGCCTCGGGCGGCCTGCATCAAGGAGCCGAGCGTGGCCCGATGAAGAAACCCGATCATGGTGTTGTCGCCGCAATGATTTCGCAGCACCGGATTGTCGATATCATGCGTGAGGCAAACGATAAAATCGTGGTCGCCGGGGAGAGGCGGAATTTCCACCAGGGGCAGCCCAGCTCGGGTGATCAGATCACGGAGCAGTTGGACATGCAGTTCCAAGGTGGCGGTGCCGGCATGAGCGGCGGGCTGGCCCGTGGACAACAGATGGCGAACCTCGGCAAAAAGATTATAACCGATACGGATTACCGTGATCGCCTCATGCCGCTGGGCATGAATGACGGATTCGCGAGTCACTTCATCCACGAGGAGCCGGGAAGTGCTTTGGGGAAAGGTGGTCGTCGCTCCGAAAAGCGGCAGACGATCATTGCCATATGATAGCGCCCGGCTGGCTTGCCGTGATTCGGTGCCGGGTTTATCTCGGGCTGCATGGTCCTGAGCGGGAGGGTCGAAAACCAAAAGCAGTCGGGTGGCTTTGCTGGCCGTCGATCCCGTGGTGGAAAGAATTATTTCATACGAGCGGCTAGTCTGGCAAAACTCCCATGGGGTTTTGCACAGCTCGAAAAATTCCCTGGCCGCTTTTATCTCAGCTGGTCGGACAAGTACGCCAATCATTCGTCACCTCGGGTCCGGACAGTTGCGGGTGATTTATCTGCCGGCAAATGGGCGACGCCGAGCGTTTTGGTGAAGAGATTCATCAACTGGGCCTTTTCATGGGCCCAGTCATGCTGGCGATAGATCAATTGCCCGCGTTTGATGATGGCGGCAACCGCCGCCGGTTCCTGATAGACGTAGGTGAGCTTGGCGGCCAAATCGACGGCGTCGCCCAGTTCGAAATAGATCAAATCATCGGGACCGAAATAATCCTGAATGCCGGGGGCGCGCGGGGCGATGACGGGCTTCGACTGTGAAAGATATTCGAAGATGCGGGTGGGCGTGTTGAGTTCGGTGAAAATACTGCGGCGGTTGGGAATAATGCCCACATCGCAGCCATTGATGGCGGCGGCAATCTCCTGCTGGCTCTTGGAACCAATATATTTCACGGCCGCTCCGAGACTGGTGGCCGTGGGCGAAGCGAGGACTTCTTCGAGATAGGAGTTGCGTGAGCCGTAGATGTGCAGCTCGGCATTCGGGATCGAGGGCTTGATGCTGGCCAGCGCGTCGACCGCGAGATCCAAGCCATGGCGTTCCACCAAGGAGCCATGATACATGATCACGAAGGGCGTGGCGCTGGAGCGAGCCGGCGGGGTGAGAGTCGCGAGTTCCCGGGGCTGGAAAATTTTCTCGTCGGGCGCGTTCATCACCACATGGACTTTCTCTGCCGGACAACTGCGGGCGGAGAAAATTTTCCGGCACGCTTCATTGACCGTGACGATGGAATTGGCGAAGCGCATGCTGGCCTTCTCGAGGAACTTGAGTAAGCTGACCACCATGCTGCCTGGCTTGACGCCATAGATCGTCATCATGAGTTCCGGCATCGGGTCGTGCAGATCCAAGATGATCTTTGCGCCGCGCAGCTTGGGGATCAGCGTACTGAAAACCAGAATGTCGGGCATGTTGTGGACATGGACGACATCATATTTCTTTTGAAAACTGCGTTTGGTGAGAAACCAAAATGCGGAAGTGATGAACCGGCCGTATTGCAGGAAATACATCAGGGCCCCGCTGCGCTTGTGCTTGAGCGGAATCCGGGTGACATCCACTCCATCCAATACTTCATGCGGTGGCTGGACGGCTTTGTCGCCCAGGCAATACATATCCACTTCCATCCCGGCTTCGTACATGGCGCGAGCGGCGCGGTAGGGGCGGGGATCGCCCGGGTAGCTGGAGTATAGGAGGACGGCGGCGCGTTTGCCCCTTAGGCCGGAATAATCCATGGTGCCGGGCGAAGGCACGGTCGATGCGGTGGGGTTGGTGAACGAAAGGGATGGAGGCACGGCAGGGCAGGTTGATCGAAACCAGCTGGCCAATTCACGGGGCAGAGGCTGCCAGTAACGGCCCGGGTATTTGTTTTTAACTGCTTCGAGGAGTTCGGTGTAATATGCGACGGGGAAAGTATTGGGGGAAGGTTTTTCACCGTCGAATCGGAGGTAATCCGGATGCACGTTCACGAGCGCCATCCCGCCGTGTTGGGCGACCCAATCCAGCTTGAGCAGCCAGCGCGCGGGGGTCTTTTCCTTGAAGAGGAGAAACAGCGTCGAGTCTTGGGCAAGCGTGTAGGGCAGTTCGACGTAGCCCTTTTTCGCCGGCCGCGATGTGGCGCGTGACGACTTCGCTTCATCGCCGTTAACGCCGGTCTTTTTCGGTTTGGTCGGAAGGATCAGAAAAGGGAAAATTGTGCCCACGCCATCCGGCTGGGGTTCGAAGGGGTCGGTATCAAACGTGGTGGCGTCGTACTCGACTTCCAGCTCATGGTGCCAATCGAGATTGCGCAGCATGAAGCCCGAGCGATAGCCGACCGCACCCCAATCTTTTAAGTAAGAGTTGATCCGGCGCGCGTTTTCCTGGAAAGCACTTTTTGAGGAATAAAGTTTTCCGTCGTGATGGAGATCATGCACCCCGACTTCAAAACCGTTCTCCAGCAGCCAGGCGCGCAGCTCTGCCGGCACGGAGTAGGAGCCTTCGGGGATGAAATTAAAGGAGGAGCGAAAACCCAGTTTCATTTCGCATTCGGCGAGCTGGCGGCACTTGGCCAGCCCGGCGGGGCCTTCCACATCGTGGGTGATGACGAAGGAAAATTGTTTTTTTTCTGGCCAGCCCGGCCAGTCGGGTGGGGTGGACTCTGAGCCGGGTAAAATCGGCCAGACTCCCGAGAGCTTCGCCAGTCGGCGTTCGGCGAACCAGCGGCGTATGCCAAGACGAATCCGCCGGGGGACAAACGGCTTTATCCAATAATAAATATGGCGACGAAGCATGAAGGAAAACGAGCTGAGGGGCGTCCAGTGAATCAGGAATCCAAAAAGAATTCCCGATCCTTAAAGAGTTTTCCGGGAACGTAGGTTTTGGTTTTGTTCAGGATCACGCCGACATTGGCGTTCGCCTTGCTGAGCAGGGCGGCGGCTCGTTGGGCCATTTCGCGATCGGTTTTTTCCGACTCCACCACCAGAAGCACCATATCCATCGCGGCGGCCAAACGGGGCGTGACGCTGATTTGACTCACGGGCGGCATATCAAAAATGATGTAGTCAAAGTTGCTGGCTTTGAGTTTGGGGACGAGTTGGCTGAAACGTTGCGGGAGTTGGCGCGAAAGTTTTTCACTGGTGGAACCTTCGGAGACGACAAAAAGTTTATTTTCACTCTTGGTGGAAATTCGGCTGTCCAAAATATGATCAATGTCGGCAATGGCTTTGCCTTGGAAGAAGGGAACGGCGGTGCCTTCGCCTTTTTTTTGGGTCATGTCGACCAACAGGACGTTGCCTTCACCGGTTTCCGAAAGAGAGCGGGCGAGACCGGCGGCAGTCATGCTGACCCCGCTTTCTTTGCCAAGGCCGGTAACGGCGATTAATTTGGGCCGATGGCGCAAATTGATGCTTTCGAAGTAGGCAATCAGCCGGTCACGCAAAGTTTCGAAATAGGGATTCAGGATGTTCGCCTCCTCCTGTGGGACCATGGACTCGCTCGTATCCGAGGGATCCGGATTTTGGAGCAATTTCACGTCCTTATTCGTGAGGGCATTTTGTGGCGAACCCAGCGTCAGTCTGGGAATCGCGAGGAAGAGAGGGAGTTTGAGTGACTGCTCCACATCATTGGTCCGGCGGATACTGCGATCAAAAACATATTCAATGAGTACAGCCCAACCAAGACCTAAAACCAAACCGCCAGCCGCGATTCCCGCGATGATTTTGTAGGTCTTGGACCAATCTCTGATGGGCGGAGACGGAGCTTGAATTTGATTGATATTAGATACCCGATCGGAACCTAGGGCATCGGAACTGCGATATTTCGTGAGCGTTTCGGAGAATTTGAGATAGTTTTTTTCCTCGAGTTCCTGTTGACGCCGTAGTTCGACGATCGATCCTTCCATTTGGTCAAGAGCGGTCGCTTCCGCCTGTACCTGCTCATATTGCTGGCGAAGCGTTTTTATTTTAGCTTCGGTGGAGGCCAAGAGTGCGGTGGTGTCGGCGATCTGCGCGATGGTTTTATTGACTTGGTCTCGATTGGAGTCGGTTACGATCACCGCGCGGAGGTTGATCTGCGGAAATTCTGTCTCGAGTTGAGTTTTCCGGTTATCGACTTCGACCATCATTTTCCGGATATCTTGTACGCGGGTGTTTTCCGGCGTGAATTGAATGAGCAGGTCTTGCTCTCGTTTGCGGAGGGCTTCAAGTCGGGCGATTACATCTCGGTGTGCTTGGATCGCCTCCGGTGGAATCAGCGGTTGGTTTTTATCGTCTTCCCCGCGCGAAGGCTGATTCGTGCTGATGGCTTGGAGTATGGCGGTTTGTTCGGCCAATTGGGCTTGGGCGGTGAAAATCTCCTGTTTGAGGTTGGTGATCAACGTGGCATAGGCTTTTTTAGATTCTTCCGGGGAAATTACGCCTACTTTTATGCGGGCTTTGCGCAGGTCTTCTTCGGTTTGCGCGAGGTGGGCCCGCAGTTGGTCCGTCTCCTTCGATAACATATCGCCCATCGGACCGTTGGAGCTATGCACCTCGATATGCTTTTTTTGATAGAGTTTAATAATCTCATCCAGTACTGGTTGCACGATCGCCGGGTTCGAGTGTTCGAATACTATACTGATCACATTGCTTCTTGGTTGGGGTTCAACGAAAAGGCCTGAACGAATCGCCCAGATCGCGGCATTCAACTGACTTGGCTCAGTTATATTTGGCGCGATTTTTTCCGGACCGATACTCTTCGCGACATCTTTAACAAGATCCATGTTGGTAAGAATATGGACCTCGGAGGTTATGATATTCTCGCCGCGCTCATCTACGGATTTCATCCTGGCCGTATCAATCGTACCGAGTGTCTGGCTATCCAAAACGTATTTGATGTAAAGCTTGGCTTCGGATCTGTAATGGGGCGGCCGGCGATGGTAGGTCAGGCTCGCGCCTATCAGGCCCAGCGCCGTGCAGATGATGATTTTCCATTTGTGCCGAAACAGCAGATAGTAGATGTCGCCTAATTGCAGACCGGGCCCAGTGTTTGTAGCAGTTATGTTTTCCATGTGCGAGAATTGGTCAATAGACGGAAAGAGGGGTGTGCATAGAAGCGATCACGCTAACTCGAATGGTTAAGGAGTCTATGGGAATAGTGCAGTGACTAGCCGAATGGAGAGGGCTGGAAATCAGCATGCGCCATAAAACAGGAATTGATTGTCGCGATTGTCCTGACATCGCGGAACCAGTATATGCTGGATGAGCGAATCTACGGTTAACGATTAACCAATCAGTTAGCGTTGATCGGGCAAGCCGGCCCGAACCCCCGATGCCGCCGAACGCCTCAGAGGCGGGTGTTTCGACAGTGAGCATGGGGCAAATTTCGTTTCAGATTGGTCAGCTCGTGCGTGCGGCTAGGCAGGTTTTGAGCTCGCGGACCACGGCATCGATTTGCGCATCGGTTAACTCAGGGAACAGGGGGAGCGAAAGATAGGAATCAGCACAGGCTTCGCTCACGGGGAAGCTGCCGCGTTCGTGTCCGAGATTGGCGTAGGCATTCTGGAGATGCACGCACACCGGATAATGGATGCCAGTGCTGATGCCGCGATCGCCGAGTTGTTTCATCAATTCGTCGCGTTGGCTGACGCGCACCGCATAGATGTGATAAACGTGATGGGCATAGGCCGCTTCAACCGGGAGCACCAAGCCGGGGGTGCCGGCCAGCAACTGATTGTAGCGGGCGGCCGCGCGACGACGGCCGTTGTTCGCGTTTTCCAGATATTTGAGTTTCACGCTCAGAACGGCAGCCTGGATGCCATCCATGCGACCGTTCCAGCCGACGACCTCGTGGAAATATTTTTTCTTTTGGCCGTGTTCGCGGAACATCACCATGCGTTCACGGTAGTCGGCGTCCTGCGTGGTGATGCCGCCCGCTTCACCCCAAGCCCCCAGATTTTTGCCTGGATAAAAACTGGTGGCCCCGGCATGGCCCATGGAGCCGGCTTTGCGGCCCTTGTAGAGGGCACCTTGGGATTGCGCGCCATCTTCAATCACGATCAAATGGTGTTTTTTCGCGATGGCGAGAATGGGATCCATATCGGCGCACTGGCCGAAGAGGTGCACGGGAATGATCGCCTTGGTGCGTGGAGTAATGGCCGCTTCCACTTGGCTCGCATCCATCGTGTAGGTCTGCTCATCGATATCCACGAAGACCGGCTTGGCGCCCGCATAGGTGATCGCTTCAGCCGTGGCCATGAAGGTCATGGGGACGGTGATGACTTCGTCGCCGTGGCCGATCCCTTTCGCGAGCAGGGCAAACCAGAGGGCGTCCGTGCCGTTGGCGACACCGATACAAAATTTCGTATCACAAAACTTGGCGTATTCTTCCTCGAATTTGTTGACGAACTTGCCGCCGGCGAAGGCGTTTTCGTCGATCACGGCGTTCATCGCAGCCATGACTTCTTGGCGGATGGGATCGTGATGGGCTTTTAGGTCGAGGAAGGGGACTTTGACGGAGGACATGTGGGAGTAAGTGGAAGGTTAAGATGATAAAAAGAAACTCCGGGTGACTTAGACGGCACGAAGAACCTTGGCGGGATTGCCGACGACAATCATGCCGGGAGGAACGTCCTTGGTGACCACCGCGCCGGCGCCGACAACGGCTCTTTCGCCTACGGTGATACCGCAGAGCAAAGTTGCCCCTGAGCCAATGGAGGCGCCTTTTTTAATGAAGGTCTTTGCGCATTTCCAATCAGCATCGGTTTGCGGACTGCCGTCGGCGTTGGTGGCGCGAGGGAGGAGGTCGTTGGTGAAAGTCACGCCATGACCGATGAATACTTCGTCCTCAATCATGACGCCTTCGCAAATAAAGGTGTGGCTGGAAATTTTGCAGCGTCGACCGATTTTTGCGCCACGCTGGATTTCGACGAAGGTGCCGATCTTTGACCCATCACCGATCTCGCAACCATAGAGATTCACGAAACCGAAGATCTTGACGTCCTGGCCCAATATTACGTCAGGGGAGATGAGTTGATGGGGGTTCGGGGCAGGATTCATGCAGGATTAAGCGCGGTGGTCAAAAATTGGCAGATCGGATACTCGGCGTAAATTTAGGATTACTTTCCGCGGGAGACGGGCATCGGTGGCGTGGACTTGGATGATTTCATCGGTGGGTTTGATACGCTCGATGAACGACCCTCTCGAGAACCATGCGGGAGATCGATGGGGGCGCCTTTCAACTTTAGTGAGGCGGAAGATGCTTCGAGAATTCGTACCACCTCGAGGCCTTTGGCGCCTGACGTGATCGGCGTCTTGCCGTTGCGAATGCAATCCAAGAAGTGCTGACATTCGGTCTTCAGTGGTTCGTCTTGCTTGATGTACGGGCTATAGGTGTCGCCGTAGTGATAAGCATAATGGAACTCCGCGAAGGTGTCGTAGTGCGGTGGCCGATCAACGCGAACGTCGAAAATTTTAATTTTCTCCTGAGCGACGATGTCGTCGTAAACAATCATGCGTTTGCTGCCGACGATGGTCATCTCCCGCACTTTTTTCGGATCGAGCCAACTGCTTTGGATCGTGGCGGTTTTTTCGTCGGAGAAGTGCAGGTTCATCGTCGTCACGTCTTCGATTCCCGGAGTCACATGCGCGGCGCCCCGGCAATTGATGCTGATGGGATTTTCTCCCATGATATACAAAATAATCGAGATATCATGAGGGGCCAAATCCCAGGCGACATTGATGTCTTTTTGGAACAGACCTAAATTTAGACGGCGCGCTGAAATGTATCGTATTTCTCCCACGTCACCCTTGTCGACGAGCTCTTTGATCTTACGTACTGCGGGTGAATACAGGAAAGTGTGGCCGACCATGAGAATGAGTCCCTGCTTTTTCGCGAGAGCGACCAGTTCTTCGCATTGCTCAAGGGAGGCGGCCATGGGTTTCTCGATAAACGTGTGTTTACCGGCCAGCAAACTGGCCTTGGCCATGGGGAAGTGATGTTTGACTGACGTGGCGACGACGATGGCGTCGAGACTGGCATCGCCGAGCAGTTTGTCGTATTTCGTCTCTGTTTCCACCTCGGGATAAAGTGATTGGAGATGCCGCAAGCGGTCTTCGCTCACATCACAGATAGATTTTAAACGGCAGTCAGCCAGCGAACGGAAATTGCGAATCAGATTAGGTCCCCAGTAGCCGCAGCCAACGACGCCAACAGAAATAGGTTTCTTCATGGAAATATTTACAAACTGAAACGCCGGGCCATAGCAAGCCCCTGTATCAAAATCACGCAATTAGCGACGGATCAGCGATTGCTGGCTGGGTTGGTTTGCTTTGGGAGACTGCCAATTTGAGCTGAAGCTGCCGTGGAAGTGGATTTGCGTTTTTTGACGGTATCTCCCACTTGCTGAAAAAGTGCGGGTATCGTCCCCAGGATTATTTTGATATCTTGGCCGAGCGCTACGTTACGGGCATATTTGATATCGAAGCGAACCATCTCATCAAAAGTGGTTCTGTTCTTCCCTGAAACCTGCCAGAGACCGGTTAATCCGGGAGTGGCATTGACACGTTCACGCTGCCAAGGGAGGTATTCTTCGTACTCACTTGGAATGCATGGACGCGGTCCCACGAGACTCATTTCGCCCCGGAGCACATTGAGCAATTGGGGTAGTTCATCGAGACCAGTTGCGCGGAATATCCAACCCAAGGGAATCAGGCGTTTATCACCGATGGCATCCAACTTGGTCATCGGAACATTCGTCTGCATCAAATCCTTGAAATAGCTTTGATGGATACCGGTGTCGGCGGCGACATGCATCGTCCTGAATTTGTAGATTTTGAAGCGTTTTCCTTGATAGCCAATCCGCTCCTGCTTAAAAAGGATGGGACCTGGTGCAACAAGCTTGGTTATGATTGCTACGAACAAGGTGCAAACGCCAAGAATTGGCATAGCTAACAAGCAGCAGGTGATATCGATGGTGCGTTTCCAAAAAGGCATAGTTGATGAGTAGGTTTGATAACCAGACAAAGAGGGGGAATTGATACAAATGTATTCCATGGGAAAAAAGGTGCTGGTGAATTATGGATGGAGTTTCTCGCCCGAATCTTGAGTTAGCCTTATCGTACATTCAGTTTTTTGTACCTAGACTTGATTTTTATAGGGCTTACGCTTCGAGGTTGTGTGTCGAAGTGGATTGGAAATATGAGTAAATTACTTGGTTTTCTCTTTGGAGGCTTTGCTTAAATGACTCATCAAAATCGTCAGATTTGTTTTGAGAGGTTATGCCAACGATTTTATGTCGGATTATAAATATGTTTGTGTGTAACATTTCCGTGTCGGCCATGTGATTGAGTGTAATATTGCGAAATCGCAAGTAATAAACCTATTAAAATGGATGAAAATACCTAATCGTTTCGTGGTTTAAATATAAATCGTTATTAATCATATATTAGAAGTGTCGGATATTCGTTTTTGTACAATGTTTCATGTTTGTTACGAGCAGTGTGAATTTAAGGTTTTAAATACTCATAACGCAGGGTAGTTAATCTATATTATATTTTTTATTTACTTTAACATTAGTTACTTAAGCGGATATTTTATAGATATTCTTCTCTAACAAAATTCTTTTCTGTTGAGTCATACTCCACCTATTGAGGAACACAGTGCTCAGGGATTAATTTCTTAGTCGAAAGGCTAATTTAATGGGTATTTAGCCCTATTTAAGTTCGGGATTATATACTATCGGAATGATCATTTCGATCAGTGACTCGGTCATTAATGAAAATATTCCGCCGATTTATTATCACGGCCGGTTTGTAGCAACCGGGCGGCGATCAGCAAAACCGCTCCGCCCGCCTTTGGCCACCGTATGTTTTTTCGCTTCGATGAAGCGCACGAACAGCACCCTATCAAACGGATACATACGATGGCATGAAAAATCAGGCGCTGGAGGTTGAGTTCCTGCGAGACCGACGCGGTCGCAGTCTCGCGGGAGCTCGGCCATCACTCCAAACGACGTTCCCGATAGAATGTTATTCGGATGATTCTTTAACCGTCCGTTGCATGTCGCCGGGAGCTGCCGATGAGTCGCCCGTAGGCGAAGGTCGGCCCGCCAAGATATCGTCGCTGGTATACATGAGTCGGTCGGCGCCGGCCGATCTTACCTCGACTGAGTTCCGGGAATTCTGATGGAAAAAGAATGGGGTGCCCCAAGCATCGACCAGCTCGCCCTGGGCGTTGAGTCGCGGATGATTGTGCGGGAGCAACGGCAGTTTTTCTTTATTGGCACCGAGCAGGGCGTTCACGAACTGGTGGTTGTTTTCACCAGCCGGGTACGTCCCAAACAAACGGCGATAAAGTTTGAGCAGATCCAACACAACCTTGGCCTCTTGTTCTGGCGGGGTATTGGGCGAACCAATCTTGTCGGCCAACGCGGGTGACTCAGTCGTGGTCAGCTCACTCAGATGTGGGGCAACTAGCGCCGGCTGCCCCTCCACTTGGTCGCGCGTGGGAATAATTAAGTCGTTTACAGGTGAATTTGCCGTCCGTGACTCAAGCGGTTTCGGCTGAGCCGGATTGGGCGCGGGTGATTTTTGCGAGGCAGGGCTGCGCGCCGACTCGGCGACGTCATCGTGACGCAGCATTACCACTACGAGTGAAACAAGGGCAAGAATCGCACCTGCTCCCAAAACTTGGCGCGTTTTCATGAGCAAGCTGCCGGTTGGTGCGCAGGAGAAATTGAGTGGAGCCTCGCGCCGGATGGCTCGGATGAAACACCGGCGTGATTTAAGTCGGACTTCGCCCGGCCGCATTTTCCGCAGCAGTGGGCTTTATCGTGACGACCACAGGACGATAACAACGAGGGTTCTCGGCCCACCGCTTGTCCGGGAAAAGAGCCCGAGGAAAATTGAGCGGGATGTTCGCCTGAGCGCCCGCCCGCCCCCACGGTGGCTTCGAGCGCGATCATAGCATGAAACCGAGATCAGGCTGAGCAAAGCGACCAATATTCGGCAGGACCATGGCCATGTTGCCCGGGCTGATGCCGAACCATTTGGCCAGCGTGGCGGAATATTCGTCGGTCGAGATACCGGGAATCCACGAGCCACGACTGCCCGTATCATTCGGTCCCCCGAGCGTCAGGTCTGGCATGTTACCATAAATCTGCCCGCCTTTCACCGCCCCACCCGTGACAAAGTGATGATTGCCCCACGCATGATCGGAGCCGGTGATATTACCTGCATAGGTCCGGCTGAAATCGGACGCGGTGAAGGTGGTCACATTGTTCGCCATGCCCAGATCCGCGACCGCTTGATTGAAATCAGCGAGACCATTGTCCAGTTGGCCGAGCAATTTTGCCTGCCCAGTCAGTTGGTTGTCATGGGTGTCGTAGCCGCCGACCGCCGCAAAATAAATCTGCCGCTTCATACCCAGCGCCTTCTGGGCCGCAATCATGCGCAAAATCATGCGCAGCTGGGACGCCACCGGATTGAGCGTCGGATTGGCCGTGCCGAGACCACTGGTAGTCGAAGCGACGAACTTTTCATTATATAGGGGAATTTTGCTAGGATCTAGTATGCCTTTCAGCAGAGTGTCGTTACCAATGGCCCGGCCCATGACATTGACGTATTCCTGCTCGAAAACATGCCCGTAACTGTGACCGACCACGGCTTGAACGGCCGCATACTGTTGTTTGGTCGGCGTGGAAGTGCTCGTGTAATTGGTCAGCCCGATGCTGCCGCTGGTGTTCAGGGGATATTGGAAAACCTCGTTGCCCACCTGGAAATAATTTTCCCCTGCGAGCGAGAGGTTCATCGAAATCTGGGAGCCAGTGTTGAGCGCCTGGGTCATATCAGCCAGCCGACCACCCCAACCCACTTTGAGTGGAGAATCAGGCACGGAAGTTTGCCACTGGACCTGCTGGTCGCTGTGTGAAAACAAATAAGGCGGCACTCCGGCGCCTCCCTTCTTATATTTAGTTTTGTCCAGCGGACCGACCAACGTGCCGACATTCGCAATGGCTGCTGCCTTGCCAGCGTTAAAGAGTCCGGCCAGACGGGGCATGGAAGGATGCAGACCAAAGCTGCGCCCATCTCCCGCCGGCAACGTGAGGGCGTTCAAATTCGTGCTCGGCAACGCCAAAGCTGCGCCCCGCGCAGTCGCATAGGCCGCATAGCCGGAGGCATCCATGGGGATGATGAGATTATTGCCGTCATTGCCGCCATATTGGAAGAGGCAGATCAGCGCCTTGAAGTCCGTGTCGAAGGGAATCGTCTGCGCGGAAAGCGAGGCATTAAACAAGCGCAGGGTGCCCATGGTCGAGAGCATGCCGGCGAGACTGAAGCCGGCGCACGTGGCCTGCCCGATAAATTCGCGTCTGGTGTTCATGAGAATATTTTTTGTTTAGTGCTGAACGTTGAATTCCGGGGAGAACATCACGAGGTAGAGCCCCATTTGCACGCGTTTGAGTTCGTTGGCGGAAGTGTAGGTGAGGGGGTTGGAGGCGGCGGTCGCGGCTGCGGTAAATGAATCGAGGATTTTCTGCCGCAGGAAGGCTGACATCATCCCGCCCAGAAGCCGCTGGTTGAAGTACTCCACTAACACCGCCTGGGCTTCCGCCCGGGTGCGGACCGGGGTCGTGGCGGTGAGAATCGCGAGCGGCTCGCTCAAATCGAGTTTGATCGTCATGCCCGTGGGGACCGGCTCGGTGACCGTAATATTGCTGTAGATCAGCGTGTAGTTGCGATTCGACTCCTGCATGGCCGTGACGTCGTCATAAATCTGAAATTCCGGAGAAACCAAACCGGCCGTGGTAATCGCGCCCGGTTTCGCAAAGCCCGGCTTGAAGAAGTTGAACACTGTCGGTGAAAACAACGGGGACTGTTCATCCATGTAATAGGGATAGCTCAGCAAATTCAGAAACAACCGGTTGTCTCCTGACGCGCCATAGATCCGCGGCGTGGGCGGAAAGGCACGGAGAATCCGCGACATCCGCAGCAAGGGTTCGGTCAGTTTGCCGTATTGGTTGTCGGCGAGCGGATCGGCCCGATGGGCCTCGGGATCGACGAGGATTGCGCGGATCGTAGCGCCGAGATCGCCCCGCAGGCCCGAGCCATTGTTATTAAAAGCCGTCGCCACCCGGCTGATATACGCCGGAGTGGGGTTGCTCGTCACAAAACGCTGAATCAATTGGCGCGCCAAGAACGGACCGACGTTCGGATGGTTGAACAAAGTATCCAGTGCGAGCTTCATCCGCTGTGGACCGGTGAGGGTGCTGGCCACCGTTACGCCACCCACGATCGTGCGGGTCTGCAAATCGCCATAGTTGGTATAGAAAGTCAACGGCCGGAGTGGATCCCAGCCGTAGCGGAACCAGTTATTGGAGGTCTCGCTCGTGCCATTATCCTTCTTCGGCGGATTCGCCGGATCATAGTAAGGCCCCCAACCGGTGAAGACATGAGCCAGACCGACAATATCGGCCTGCGTGTAGGTGGGGATGGGAGCCCCACCGGAATCCAGTTGCACCGATCCATCAAGATTCAGTTGGGAAAGCCCGATGGTAAACAACTGCATGATTTCGCGGGCATAGTTCTCATCGGGTTGCTGGCCGGTGGTCACATTCGGTTTCTGATTTCGAATCATGCTGAGGTAAGTCCCCATCATCGGACTGAGTGTCACCTCTTCCAACAGTTGGCGGTAATTGCCAAACGCGTTTCGCACCAGAATATCATAGTAAGCGGCGACGCCATCGTTGTCGTCGTCGAGATTACTGTCCTGGGAAATTACGAGGATTTGGCTCAATGCGAAAGCCATCCGTTGCCGAAGTTGGTCGGGAGCCACAATGGCATTTTGCCACCACGCTTCCTGACGGGGTTTCTGATAGCCGTCATCGCCAGACTTACGATTCAGGTATTCAGTGGCCCGAGCCCTGACATAGGGCAGGTGAAAACTGGGCGGCATGACCAGTTGCGTATCAATCCAACCTGCATAGCTCGTGGAAAGCAGATCAGCCACGGATGCAGCCGACGGTCCGAAACTGGCCTGAATCAGAAAGCGCCCCGCCAGGGCCTCATTCGTAGGGATCGGACTGTATTCCCAATTGCCGTCATCCCCGATGGTGAACGAGACGATGGCCGTACTCGGCGAGGTCACAACATTCAGAAATGCCGGTTTGGAGGTAGCGGTATTGGTGCTGTTGCTCGCCACCATAGTATAGTTGCCGGTATCATTGGCCGTGACTCCGGTGAGCGTAAGGGTGGTGGAAATTGCCGGAAGGCTGACGCCATTTCGGTACCATCGATAAGTAGGCGTAGGAGTGCCGGTCGCCGCAGCGGTAAAGGTGACGGTACTTCCGACAAAAACGCTCTGCGATATCGGACTTACGGTGATGACCGGAGCGACCTGCGCTCGGGCTGGAATCGCGCCCAAGAGTGAGAAACTGATCGTGACGAGAGCCGTCAGCAACGAAGAATTCTGGGGCTGACGCCGCCAGAATGGAGTGAGTGAAATATTCATGAGGTGACTTCTGGCGTTAGCCTAACTGGAGCAGCACTGGTTGGATAGTGAGCAGGCCGCATGGTGTCGAGGCACAGGTGAAAATATGAACAGTTTGGGAACCTTATGCATTACATTAGTTCCCGTGCAGGGGGGTTTAATAATCCACTTACAACGCCTATGGATTCCTCCCACCATAAGCATGACTTTCGATCCTGCCCTTCTCTGGAAATGCAACTGCATGGGCAAAATCTACTCAACCGTAATGCCGATGATAACATCGCTTGGCGCAACGATGACCGTAAGGAGTGCGGTATCGCTGGTGACTGTGCCTGCGCTATTAGTGGCGACCGCCTTATAGTTGCCGGCATCACCGCCAGCCACTCCAGTGATCGTGTAGTTGCTGCTGTTAGCTCCAGCAATATTTACTCCATTTTTTTGCCACTGATACATCGGGATGGGCGTGCCGCTGGCGGCGACGGTAAACGTGACCGAGGCACCGGCCACGACGGCTTGGCTTGGCGGCTGGGTCGTAAAGGCCGGCGCAGCGGGCGCGAGCGCCACCGCCAGTGTCGCATTGCTGGACGTGATACTGCTGACCGAATTCGTGACGACGACGCTGTAAATGCCGCCATCGCCACTTCCCGAGGAGGCAATCGTGTGGGTCGCGCCAGTTGCACCGGGAATATCGACCGCGTCTTTCCGCCACTGATAGGTGGGGGCCGGCGACCCCGTGGTTGTCACCGAAAACACCGCCGACTGCCCGACCGTCACCGAGAGGTCGCTCGGCTGAGCTAGGATGGCTGGGGCGGCCAATCCTCCTTGGGCAATCCACTGGCCACGATGGCTCGAATCAAGGTGGAACATCGGCCAACTGGACAACGTGGCCACGGACGATCCGTTGCCGTTAATCGAATAAAGTTTTTTATCGAGCGATCCGACGTAGATCGTGCCGTCGGCGGCAATGGCGGGCGAAGCGTCGATGTAATCGCCCGTCAGCAGGCTCCACCTCTTGGAGCCATCAGGGTTGAGCGCATAGACATTATAGTCGCTGGCGCCGAAGATAATGGTGCCATCGGCGCGAATCGCGGCGGAAGCATAGATTTCCGCCCCGGTGTTGTAGCGCCATTTCAAGGTGCCCTCGGTGCGATTGAGTGCGTAGAAATATCCATCGATCGACCCGACATAAATGGTGCCATCGGTACCCAGCACCGGGGATGCGCTGATGCCCGCTCCGGCGAGGTACTCCCAAATCTCGGCCCCCGTCGCCCCGTTCAGCGCGAAAATTTTTCCATTCGCGGCGCCGATATAGATCGTGCCGTCCGCCCCGATCGCGGGGGATGAGGTTACGTTGTCGCCGGCGTTAAACTGCCAGCGCAGGGTTCCATCGGACCGCACAGCGTAAACATTATTATCCCAAGATCCAAAATAGACGGTGCCGTCCGCGCCGATCGCGGGGGACGAGTCGATCCAGTCTCCGACTGGAAAAGTCCACTTTAAGACCCCGCCCGAGGTGACGGCGTGCAGACTGCGGTCGCCTGATCCGATGTAGATCGTGCCATCGGAGGCCACGGCCGGAGAGGAAGAGATGAAACCCAACGTCGCGTATACCCATTTTTTCGTCCCATTCGTGGAGTTGACGGCGTAGAGTTTCCCATCCCAAGAACCGAAATAAAGCGTGCCGTCGGGGGCCAGCGCCGGAGTCGAGTCGATCCAGTCGGTGGGACCGGCGAATTGCCATTTCAATGAGCCATCCGCATTAATGGCAAACAACCGGCTTTGGCTCGCAAAGGTTCCTTCGGTCCCGACATACACGGTGCCGTCCGGACCAATCGCGGGAGATCCGTAGATCGAGCCATTGGTGAGAAAGGCCCACTTCTTGGTGCCGTCCGTTTGAGCGAACACCGCAATAGCGGAAAAAAACAAGCCGACGAATAAGGGAATCGAGCGAAGCATGCGAAGAGAGGACCAACCGGTGTATTTTCTTACGAACATCGCGGAAGACTCAAGTGTAGTTGAGTCAATTATCCGCCAAAGTCAGCGACGTCAGCGTTGGCAGGATCAGCGGGAGGAAGGTGGAACGCACAGGCGAAATGACGTCCCGGTCGATCCGCTCGTTACCAGTTCCAGCGTGCCACCCAAGTGAATCGCCAGTTGCCGACTGATCGCCAAGCCGATCCCCGCACCGCCGGGTTTGGCGCTTTGCCCCGCGCGGAACAATCGGGAGCGTGACTCTGCGGATAACCCAACTCCGTTGTCTTCAACGAAAAATTCCATGCCTCCGCCAGTCACCGATTTAGCCGCCAGTCGCACTTTTCCCGCATCAGGAGGCGAAGCCTCACAAGCGTTCTGAGCCAGATTGGTCAGGATGGCCGCCACGAGTCCCGCTTGATGATTCGTCAATCGACCGTCTCCCTCCGACTCAAGCGCGAGCTGCACCTTTTTTTCGCCGGCAATGGCCGAAATCCGGGAAGCGACCAGCGCCAAGACCTCGCGACCGGATAATTCATAGCGCGCGCCGGACTGCTCTTCCTGCATGAGGCTGACCACCTCATCGATCATCATCTTCATGCGCCGGGCAGTCGCGGTCGCTTCACTCCAGGCCCCGCTGCGCACGGGAGAAGCAGCATCCCGCTGTTCCTCAATATAAGATTCCAAACCGGCGATGGGATTTCTCAGGCCGTGCACCAAGTGTGCGGTGATGGCCCCGAGAGCCGAGGTCTTGGCGGCCAAGCCCAACTCCCGGTTGGCTCGCACCAGATCTTCCGTGCGAGCCTGCAAACTCGCATTGGCCCGAGCGAGCCGCCGCAGAACCCAACCTAATCCGGTCACCACCGTAATCGCCGCCAGCAGCCACACGAAACCCGCCTGACGTACCAAATGCTGATCCAAGAGTTCGAATTCCCGGGCGATCCTCTTACCCTCGATCACAAAATGAGCCGCCCCCTCGATGGCGGTAGCCTCCGGTTGATGCAGCGGCACGCTGATTTCGAGCAGCGGAATGGGTTGCCCCGGCTCGTTCTCCCAGCCGTATGATTTTTCCAGTGACGCGTGAGCGCTGAACCGCACGACCGGCTTCAACGCGCGCAAGATTTGCCACTCCTCCGGGTTGGGCGGCGGAATTTGGATTATCGCCGATGACGGAGCCAGCGGCCGACCGCCGCGATCAAACACCTGCACGCCCAGCACGCCGCGCAAGCGCGAGGTTTGCAAGGCGAGCAAAGCCAATTGTTCATCATCGCCGGTCAGTCCCATTTCGCCGAGGCTTTCCGTTTCCAGCGCTCGTTGCATGATGGTGACCGCATAAAGCGACTCCCCTTCGCGGTGCAGAATCTGTTCGCGCAGCCCCGCCCGCAGCCACCACGTGATACCCGCCACGGCCACGCCGAGCACGACGACAATCGTCGTCAAGAGCAGTCCGGTCAGCAGAGTGGTGCGCGCGGCTGGTCTCATAGATCGCGTATTTGTTGGTCCAAGCTTTCCCAAGTCCATTGCAGACCGAGATAGCTGGTGTTGATGCGAAAACGCGAACGATCGTCGTTCGACCGCGCCCGTTCCCCTTCATATGAGGCCACGAGGGCCCAAGCTTTCGTGAGATGGCGGATCACCTCCACGTTCACCCGGAACTCAGCCTTATGGCGATTCTCGGGCGTGATGCCGAAGCCGACTTGTTGCACCAGAAAATCATATTTCACGATTCCCGCAGACAGCCGGATCGCCCAGCCCGTCGGTTGCCAGGCGACGCCAGCGGTGATCTGTTTCCGGTGAAAATCAAAGTAACCGGTCCCATTGTCCCGATTTTCTTCAAGCGCCGCAGCGAGGGTGATCCGCCAAAGCTTCTTTTGGTCCACGACGTAGGCGAGCTGGGCCCTGAGTTCCTTTTGCCGTATTTTCAGCCGAGAGCCGGCAAGCGGACGGCCGCCGACGGTGTACTGTTCCCGTGAATCGTGCGCCCGCCAGCGCTCTGCGGCGGAAATACTGATCTCGGAACCGTAACCCCAGTCCCGGCCGAGGCGCAGGCTGCCTTCGCCCTCTTTGAGTGCATCGAGATCATCGGCATAAACCTCCCTCCGTCCAGAGGCCTTCAATTCCACCCAGCCGATCTGGGGAAAACTCCAACGCACAAAGGGAGCAGCCGAAATACCGAGTACTTTCAAGGCGGCGGTATCGAGATTAATTTCAGTGACGGAAACATCGAACACTTGATCATGATGGTAAGCCTGCACCGCCAAGCTGGCCTTGAGCGGATCGACTGCGGTCTGCCAATGAATTTCCGAAGTGATAAAGGCCGAGCGCTCGTGATCCGTTTGGGACGCTGAAAAAAATCGCAGCTCGACCGCATCGAAAAATACGTAGCCATCAAACCCCTTCACCGGCAGAGCAAGGAACATCGCTTCCACCTCCGCCCGGAAAAATCCGCTCCCTTGGGGTTGAGACGGGCTGAGCAAGACATTGTCGCGGTACCCTGCGGCCGCACTCACGTTCGTCGTGAGAGTCCAACGGGGAATTTTAAGTTCCCTCTCCGGCAGCACGGACTCGGCTGCGGCCACCGGTCGGCCGGCGATCAGCAGCAGCGCCACCAGCAATCCACCCCCGGGCAGTGCGCGATAAACCGGCGACGAAATCTGACCAAGCTGTGACCGGACAGAGACCGCAGGATTTCGCCGGCCCATTGACCGGCATCCACGGAAATCGCCCGTGAGGCTGGGGTTTTTATTGGCAGCAGTTTGCTGTGGAAAAACGAGCATTGGTCCGAAACGGAATGATTAAGTATTCACGGACCCGGTCCTACGCCAACAAATAGAACAGACGCTCCACGAGGTGGAGCGTCTGCGGAAAGGTGCCGGGAAAACTGGGAGAAATAATACTTCCTGTCGTTGACTCGACTGCGGAATCAGACGCCCTTGTGTTGCTGATCGCGACGAGCTTTGATCGCATCACGGATCTCCTTGGCCAATTCACGCTGATTCTGCTGCTGCTGCTGCATGAGTAAACGAAGAGCCGCCTTGAGTGCCTCGCGTTCCGCCGGGGTCGCATTTTTCAATGCTTCCAACGCGGCTTTATGGGTCTCCTGAAATGCCTTCATCGTATCGCGATGCTGTTCGATGATGTCTTTCAAGTCCGCCCCGAGCCTATTCATCGGTGGCCGAGTTGGAGTCGTGGTGGTTTGGGCGGAGGCCGTAAGAGTCGCTAAACCGAGCACGAGGACGCTAAGGAGTACTTTGAGTGATGAGATATTCATGGATGCGTTATGGTTGAGATTAAAAAACAGGGTTGAGTTGCTAAATCAATTAGCGGGACTTGTGCCAACGAAACCACGAAGTCATTAATCGTTATCGGGCGAAGACATACCAAAATAAACCCGACGCTGAGGCTTTTTGTGCTGGGAATTATTTCCCAAGATCCACCGCCGCCAGTGGGGAAATTCCCCCAACTCACTCCTGTTCCGCGGGAGCTTTCAAACGATAGCGTACATAATCACGAGGCACGCCGAGGAGTCGGGCGGCGGCCGAGGTATTGCCGTCACTTTGTCGAAGGGCTTGGGCGATCAGCTCGTCGATCGCGGCCTCCAACGAAAATCCGGTTTCCGGGAAGATAAATTGGGCATTCTTCCACGGACTCCGCGCATCAGCCGCCGCTTCACTCCGGGTCAGCCCGATGAAGTGGAGCGCTTTGCCGCTATCATCAAAAACCAAGGCGCGTTCAATCTCATGCGCGAGTTCACGCACGTTTCCCGGCCAGTGGTGGGCGAGTAACCGCCGACGGCCTTCGGCCGGAATTTCCTTCACCTTCAAGCCATATTGGCCACCGATCTTCACCACGAGCCGCTCCGCCAGTGCGATGATGTCGGCCCCGCGTTCGCGCAGCGCCGGGAGGCGGACGCGAAACAGATCGAGTCGTTGCAACAGATCTTCCCGGAAACGCCCGGCGGTAACCAGCTTTCGGAGATCGGCATTGGTGGCGGCGATGATGCGGACGTTGATGGCCTTGGCCCGATTGGAGCCGACGCGGCGAATCACATGGTCTTCGATCGCCGTCAGCACCTTGGCCTGAAGCGCCGGAGACAAACTGGGGAGTTCGTCGAGGAAAAGCGTGCCGCCTTCAGCCGCTTCCATCAGGCCAATCCGGGTCGCCGCGGCATCCGTGAAGGCTCCGCGCTCATGGCCGAACAACTCCGACTCCGCCAGCGCCTCGGGCAAGGCGGAACAATTGATTTCCAGCAAAGGTCCGCCAGCCCGAGGTCCGTGGCGATGCAGCCAACGCGCAATGGCGGTCTTGCCGGTGCCGGTGGCTCCCTCGATCAGCACGGGCGGCAAATTCCCTTCGCGCCGCCGATCCGCTTCGATGATTTTTTTAAGCTGCGTCTCCACGCCGGCGAGACTGGGCCCGAAATATAATTCCGTCTCCTGGGCGCGTCCCGTGTTGCCACTCTCACGGAATTCCTCCGCCCGTTGGTGAAACTGCGTCTTCCTCGCCCGTTCGATTCGTACGGGTAATTCTTCGAGATCGAAGGGTTTCACCAAGTAGTCCACCGCCCCGAGTTTCATCGCCTCAACCGCGCCCGCCACGCCGCCACCGGCCGTCATGACCAACGTCGCAAGCGTCGCCGGAATCTTGCGCGCGCGAAGCAGGTCCGTGCCCCGACCATCGGGCAGGTTGACGTCGAGCAAGACGACGTCGAGATCGAGTCCGGCCAAAGCGTTCTCCGCCTCCTGTCGGGTGGAAACGGCGGTGACATCGGCGCCCAGACTTTCCAAGCAGGCGGTGAAGCGCTTGCGCAAAAGCACCTCATCCTCCACCACGAGAATGCGCACGCCCGCCAGTTTTTGTTTAGCCATATCAGTTAATTTCGGCCCTATCCATTGGCCGTTCCTTAAAACTGGTAAATCAAAATCGCCGCCGGTTTCCAGCAACACCGTCCAAGCCCTGCAACTATCGCCGGGTGAGTCGGCCTGATCGCCGTGACTTTTCAACCTCGCTCTCGACGTACGTGATCAAACCGCCGCGCGCCCAACTCACTCAACCGTCATGGTGATGATCGCGGCACTGGGCGGAACCGCGCCGACCGGGTACACCGCAAGTGCCGCTTGATCACTGGTGACCGAAGCGGCGACATTGGTGGCGACCACCGTATAGTTGCCGGCATCACCGCCCGCCACGCCAGCGATCGTGTAGCTACTGCCGTTAGCTCCGGTGAGGTTCACTCCATTTTTTTGCCACTGATAGGTTGGCGAAGGCGTGCCGCTGGCGGCGACGGTAAACGTGACCGCGGTGCCGTCAGCGACGGCCTGACTTTGCGGCTGAGTCGTGATCACCGGCGCGACCGGTGCCGGATTCACCGTCAGGCTCGCGCCGTTGGACGTGACGCTGCTGACCGAATTCGTCACCACTACGGTGTAGGTGCCGGCATCGCCGCTCGTGGTGGGCGCAATCGGGTAGGTGGCGCTGGTCGCCCCGGCAATGGCGGCTCCCCCTTTTTTCCATTGATAACTGAGTGGGGCCGTGCCCGTGGCCACGACGCTGAATGAGGCCGGCTGGCCGACCGTCACGGTTTGGTCGCTCGGCTGCGTGCCGATCGATGGTCCAACCGGCGGAGGATTCACCGTCACTACGGCGGCATCGCTCGTCGCGATCCCCGCGCCATTGCTCGCCACGACGGTGTAGGAACCCGCGTCGACGAGTTGGGCATTGCTCACCGAGAACGACGTGAACGTGGCTCCGTTGATCGCCACGCCGTCTTTGCGCCATTGAAAAGTCGGCGCAGGATTACCGCTGGCGGCGACGGTGAGGCTGATGCTGCCCCCGACGGTCACGGTCTGACTCAATGGTTGGGTGGTGATGGTCGGCGCGACCACGGCAGATGCGGTTGAAATCAACAGCCCCGTGGTCTTCATGAAATTCGCCACCCCGATCGCATTCAGCGAAGCAAGGAAACTGGTATTCAAAGTCACGATCCGCGAAAAAGACAGTTCGGCATAATAGGTCCGATCCGCCTGCAACACACCCGCCGCAATGGTGTACGAAGTCAGCGCTGGATCACTCGCGTACCCGCTGAGGGCGAGGCTGTTCACCGAGAGCACGGAGCTGCCTTTCGTGGTTCCAGCAACCGCATAGAGGTCAAACGTGATCGTCCCGCCCACGCCGGTCGCATAGTTGGAAAAACTATTGAAGTTCAAGGTAGCTCCGCTGGCCGCGTTGATCTGGAGCTTTCCCTGACCGTCCCAAGTGCCGTTCGTGATTTGCGGAATCTCCGCCGGATAGGCATCACTCACGCCCAACGAAACCGCCAGATTCGATCCGGCCGCCACGATGGCATAATTTCCATTGGGAAAAGCCACATCGAGCGCCGACTTGCTCGCATAACTGGCGGCGAGTCTCTTCGCGAGACTAGTTCCCGTCAGGGTAAACTGCGTGGAATCGGGCAAGGTGACCTTGGGAACGGGCGAGAGTAGATTTAAGTTCGTGCCGGAAATATCCGCAGAGAAATGAAAAGGCCCGCTAGGATCACCAAGAATGATTTGGCTGGTGGTCGAGGTGGCGGCGCTTTGCAGGTAATCCAGTTTTTTCCCCACGCCAAAATCTGCGATCATAGCTTGTTGCGCGCAGAGCGACGTGCCGCCGATGGCCAATGTGAGCGCCAAGCAAACGACGAGGCGACGGAGCATTGGGGTATGACTGAACGATGCCATCCCTGTGCATAGCAATGACCGAGCCAGTGACACCCACCCGAACGCAACTCGCTCGTCTTCTTTAACTAAAGAACATTTCCAGTCACAGGTTTTCCCAGCGAATTTGAACCGGTCAGTTACCCTCCCGAAACGGAAAAAAATGCCGCCTCAATCTCGTTTCACTTTCCGTCCGCCCGTAGACGTTTTGCCCCGACCCGATCATTCCACCGAAATCGTGATGACGGCACTACTGGGGGCGACAATCACGGTGAGCAGCGCCGCAACACTGGTGGCCGAACCGGCGTTATTCGTGGCGATGCTCCGGTAGTTGCCGGAGTCGCTGCCGGTGGGCACCGAAATCGTGTAGCTGCTACTGGTGGCTCCGGAAATATTCACGGAATTCTTTTGCCACTGAAAAGTGGGCGTGGGGTTTCCGCTGGCGGCGGCGGTGAACGTGACTGCTGCACCAGCCACGACCACCTGGCTTTGCGGCTGAGTCGTAATCGCTGGTGCCGCGCTGGTCGCATTCACCGTCAGCGTCGCGGCATTGCTGGTGGCGGAGCCGGCTAAATTCGTGGCGACCACGGTGTAATTGCCCGCATCACCCACCACTGTGCTGGCAATCGTGTACGAGCTATTGGTCGCTCCGGCGATCGGCACCCCGCCTTTTTTCCACTGATAGGTCGGAGCGGGTGAACCGGTGGCTGCCACCGAAAACATTGCTTGCAGCCCGGCAGTCACGGTCAGACTCGAAGGTTGTGATGTAATCGCCGGCCCCACCTCTGAAGCACCTACGGAAATCGTATACGTGGTTATCGCAAAGGTATGCGGCCCGTTGGGATCAAGATTAGCATTATCAAACGCAGTAATACTAACCTCGTAATCGCCTGCTTGAGTCGGCGTACCCGTGATGCCCCCCCCTGAGGAACTATTGATGCCTCGTCCGTTTGTCGCACTAAACGAACCTGGCACGGAAAGTCCCGGCGGTAAGTTGCTAAGGAGGTACGAATCCGCCGAGCTTGCCCCTCCCAAGTAAGCAAACACGGCAGCAAAAGGAACGCCTACCGTTGCCTCGGCGGGATTGGCTGGATCCGTCACCAGTCCTGTCGCACCCGCGAGTGTATCGACTGCCCCCAACATTGTGGCGACCACCGCCGTCGCTTTCAGCACTTGCCCGAGCGAAGAACTCACCCACACGGATTCAGCCGAAGCGAGTAAGCGCAACACCGGCGTACGCTGCAGCAGGGCAATCAACATGAGCACGGGCAATTGCAGTGAAGCCGTCCGGCGGGCGAACTGAAAGGAAAGCAGGCGGAACATGGTGAATGGACTTGAAAATTTTAGTTGCAGCCGCAGCCGCTGCCGCCGACGCCACGGCCGCCAGTGGCGGCTTCCCGCGAGAACCACGTGTGTTCCGCCATCGCGCTAGCGAGCGGATCGCGATCAGTCCGCATGGAATAAGTGGTGAGTGCGGCGCGCTCCCACGGTTGGACCATGGTAGTCGTGCAACCACCCAGCAGACCGGCACCCACGATGGCGCAGAGGAAAAGAACCGGGCGAAATGAGCGGTGACGGATCATGGGGAGGAATTTTCAGCGAGAATGGTGTTGAGGGTGGTACGCAGTTCCTTGTCGGTGGCCGCTCCATGGTAGCCGGAAAGGATCGCCCGAACCCGGCCGTCCCGGCCGATCACATAGGTGGTGGGCATCGCCGGCACCTGCACAAGGGCGACCAACTTCTGCTCGTGATCGCGCACCGTGGGAAAGCGCACGGTAAATTTTTTCAGGAAATCCGCGTACTCGTTTTCTTTCTGATCCACACTCACGCCCAGCACGACCACGCCGCGCTGCCCATACCAAGCATGCACGCGGGCAAGAGCGGGAAAGGCTTCCTTGCACGGTCCGCACCAGGAGGCCCAGAAATCCACCACCAACACCCGGCCCTCGAGCGCGGGCAATTTTCCCTCCAGCGCGATCCCGGACAATTCGGGAAACTTATCGCCCACCCCCAACGGCGCGGCCACGGCGCGCACGATGGCCGCGAGCACGAGGCCGGCGCACAAGATAGATTGAAAATTACGTCGCGACATAATGCCAAAACCCGCGCGTCTGGGCGCGGGAGGTTGAAGTGACCAGGAAGCCTTCCGCTCCGGGAAAACGCTGAATAAAATCCAGCCCGGCGACCGGCCCGAGAATAAATGCGGTGGTCGACAGTATTCCGGCTTGCAAACAAGTATCCGCGATCACCGTCACCTGCCGGCAGTCGTGTGCGACCGGCTCACCGGTGCGCGGATCCACGATATGCCCGTAGCGCCGGCCGTGGCGTGTGAAGCCCCGTAAATAATCGCCCGATGACGCAATGCCTTTGCCCGCGAAAAGCGCGACGCTGCCGCGATGCGCACCAGGTTGAGCCGGATCTTCCAGCCCCACATGCCAAGCCGGCCGTCCGGGCGGTGCGCCGATGCAGCGGATGTCGTGGCCAAAATCCACCAGCACTTGCTCGAGGCCAAACGTGGTTGCGAGCTGCGCTACCGCATCGACCGCCCATTCCTTGCCCCAGCCGCCGAAATCCAATGCCATGCCCGCGCGCGGCAAAAAAATGCGTCCGGGCGCGCGTTGCACTTTCGTCCAGCCCACCAGCTCGCGCACTTCCTGCACTCGCGCCGCATCGGGCAACACGGCCGCCGGATTACGATAATCCCACAACCGCATGAGCGGACCCGCCGTGCCGTCCAGAATCCCGCCGGTCATCCGGTGCAACTCCGCACAAATATCCAGCATCTGCTCCATCTCCGCATCGACTTCCACCCACGAGGTGCCCGCAAAATTATTAATCCGCGAAACCATACTCTCCGGCCGAAACCGTGAATAACGCGCCTCGAACGCCTCCACCCATTGCCGCGCCGCTCGCTCAAAACTCCCGGCCAACTCGTCCGAGGTCGTCGTGTAACGGATCGTGCATGCGGTCCCTAACGCGCGGAACGCGAAATTCCGCAACGCCCCGTCCGCTGCTTCCGTCGTGATCGACGGCACGCTTTTGCTGGATCTGGGCTCGAGGGTGATCATGCGGTTTGAATTACCAACTAATCCTCACTCCGGCCGTCAGGATTTTCGCCTGCGGAAAAGCACTGGCGGAGGTGACGCTGTCGCGACCGGTCATCTCGTAGCGTTCCCACGCCAGATCGAACTGGCACGTTTTGTTCGGCGTCCACACCACTTTCACCCCGTACGTGAGCGTGCGCAGATCCGTCAGCCGATAATCTGCGGAGAAAAACGGACCCGTCGGATTGGGCTTGGACCCGGGCGCGATGGCACTGCCATCGAGCGAGACCTGATAAAAATCCGCCGCGCTTTGCGTGTAGTAACGTATGGTCGGCGTGACGATCACTTGCGCACCCAGATTTTGAAACCAACCGAGCGCGACAGTGTGGCTCGTGAGGCCAAAGCTGTCGTGATAGAGGCGATAGCTGGCCTCCACGGCGCCGTGCAGTTTCTCGATGGAGTGGTTATAGCCCGCGTAAGCGATCCACTTGTCCCGTTCATCGGGTCGGTTTTCCCCGAACGTCAGCGGCAGAAAAAGCCCGGGGAGCAACTCGGTTCTTTTCTGAATAATCTTATACGGGTCGCTCAAATAGCCGCTGGCCCGGCCATAGCTGAGATTCAGTTGCACGCTCGTTTTCGCATCGAGCAATTGCGTGAGCCCCACGATCGCATCGAACGTCCGCTTCCCCGCCCGCGCCGCTTGGTAGAATACTTTCACGTCATCGCTCGTCCCGGCCAACCCGACCAGCAGGGTGGTGTTTTTCTGGTTGAAATCCGTGAGCGAGTTGAGCGAAAAGCCCGTCGACACATAATCGCTCTCGCGAGAATTCGCCGCTCCAAGTGCCAAATTTACGCGGCCAAACTGCCGCGACACGTCCAGCGTCCACGCTTTGCGCCGGTCCTTGATCGTGGTGAGCGGCACCGCGCTTCCGGGTGTGGCGGACGGTTGCCCGGTCGGTGTCGCCCCGGTGATCGCATCGAGCACGCCGGTGAATTTCAGCCGCGCCTCCGTGCCCAGGTTTTGCTCGATCAAGGCAGATTGCGCCTGCACCGCGATGCGCCCGCCGCCTTCCTGATAATCCTGATACTTGTACGCCACGACGGTTTCCGCCGCCGCCTGCCGCGGTGCCAGCAACCAAAGCGCCAGCATCAGGCACAAGCCGGCCAGCGTGGATGCGGGGTGATTTTGATCGGTGGTCATGAAGGGCAAACCAGGCAGGAACTTCTCGCCCGGAAAACAAAATACCGCAAGAGTAGGCCGGGCTTGAAGTAGTTTTCTGTAACTAACTTGTTACAATTATCCCCGCCCGAGCGAGTCTCACCGAGTAGCCTACCGTGCGGGCGTCTGATCGGGGATCGCCCCGTAGTTTGCGAGTTTGCCTCGTTCTGCTGGCCAGCAGAATAGCGCGACGAGCACCTACGGATACTCGAAAAGAGGAGTACAGGCAGGGACGGACCGCTGGGGCGTCCGGTTTGGCGAATTTCATTCGTGAATTGCGGCGGGTCCAGCCGCCGAGGTTCAGCATCCTGATCCCGATGAATTGGGCTGCGTTCAACTCTGCGGCGAAACGGGATAAAATACAATTAACGCGGAGGACGCGACCGTTCGACTTCGCTCAGGACGGCCTGAGCCTGTGGCATGGCCGGAGAGCGCGGAGCCTGACGTGATTTCCCCCCGCGCTATCCCGTCGGCCGGGCTGGTTTCCCTTCGGATAAATTCGTGCTGGCCGAGCCAAAGCACTGGGGCGACGGCTGGTGGTTAGTGGGCAATCTGGATTTTCTCTCGGAGGATGGGCCCACGAACCACCCCAGCGTCCCGAAGAATTTTGGACTTCAGGTAGGGGCGCGTTGCCCTCAAGCGCCAATCGTGCGAGGCGCGCTGCGAGTGAACCTGTGGCGCTTGAGGGCAAGCGCCGCTACCGAGGTTGCACTGAATGGGTAGGGCGAACCCTCCGGGTGAGCCGTACACCGGGCGGGGCTCACGCGATGCACGGGAAGCGGTATGGCCGGACGGAAGGCCGCTTGGGCCGGAATCCATGATTTTTTCTGAGGTCGTGCCATGGGGAACGGAACCTGGTCGCCCGTCTCAGAGCGGCGCGATGCTCATTCCGGGGGCGAGGCCTTCGCCGGTGACAATCGCGCCGATTGAAATTTTTTCGCGGACGGTCTCGACCTTGATCGTGCCTTTCTGGGTGAAGAGTACTTCGAGCGTTTCTCCGGTGGCGGGGTCGCGCAGGACTTCGGATGCTCCGACTTTGAATTCCTGACCGACGGTCACGCCTTCGCGTTCGCCGCGATTGATGTAGACCTGACTGTCCTTGAGGAGAATCACCGCGCCGCTCCAATGCAGTTTGGGAATCTGCGCGGTGATGAAGGTGACGGCATCATCGATCGCTTTCTCCACGGCCTTGCCCATGTTGGTGTTTTTGAAACTGGTGAGATCGGTGCCGTAGTTTTTGTCGGTGAAGGCGAGCGAGGTGCTGGTGGACTTGGCCTGCCCCACGGTCTTTTGCGAGGCGACGACCTGCCCGGTGGTGGCGTCGATCACATAGATCACCATGTTGATTTCGGCGGTGTCTTTGGTGACGCCGAGGTGGAGGCCTCCGATGGTGGCACCGCCGGTGCCGCCCTTGGTGCTGGGTTGGAAGGAAGTGACGTCGCCTTTCACCAGAAGCTGGGCTGGGGTGAGATTACCTTTGGCGGGTTCCTTGCCGCCGCTTGCGGTGCGGCCGGCCGTGGACAAATCTTGCTCCGCCAGAGCGGCGGCGCGCATTTCACCTTCGCCGAGCACGATGAAGTGATTGGAGCGCTGGAGTGAGTCGGTCAGGAGCGAAGCCAAGGTATCGGCGAGCGCGAATTGGCCGGAGAAATTGGAGTGGTTTTCAAATTTCGTGACGCCGATGGTGTAGCGCAAACCGCCTTTGGCCACAGCGACGGGAGCCGGCGTGGCAGCCGGAGTGGTCTTGGTTTCGGCGTGGGCGAGACCGGTGAGAAGCGCGGTGATGGCAGGGCAGAGTAGCAGCAATTTTTTCAAAACAGTCATGGGGTAGGGTGGTGGAAAACTCGGGGAACGTGGATCAAGTTAACTCGATCCTGCATGGCAGTTGGGCGAGATTTGGCAAGAGCGAGAAGGGGTGCGGTTCTCCAGGGGGGCGTCGGTCTCCGTACCGACGCTCAGAATCGTCGATGCGGAGATCGACGACCACCTCGGAAAGAACGCCTGGCCGAGTCATTTGAAAGGCCGTCTCTCTATTTCACCGCCTCCAGCCACACGTGCTTATAGGGGTGGTGGTCGAGGAGGGTGGGGTACCAACCTTTCACGGCGGGGTGTACGAGGCGGACCGTGCTGAGGTGGTAGATCGGAATCAATGGCGACTCATCGAGCAGAATGGTCTCGGCGCGTTGGAGGAGGGCGAAGCGATTGGCGGGATCGGCGGTGCGGTCGGCTTCGGCGAGGAGCGCGTCGTACTTTTCATTTTTCCAACCGGTGTGGTTGGATTCGGCATCGCTGGTGAAAATTTCCAGGAACGCTTTGGGGTCGGGATAATCGGCGGCCCAGTCGGAACGCAGGATTTGGTAGGTGAGATTGCGGCGTTGTTCGAGCGCGGCGGATTGCTCCATCGAGACGATGCGGACATCGAGGCCGAGTTCGTGTTGCCACATGGCTTGGACGGCTTCGGCGATGATCTGGTGGTTGCCGGAAATGTTGATGAGGAGCTCGAAGGGCGGCAGGCCGTGGCCACCGGGATAACCCGCTTCAGTAAGCAGGGCCCGGGCAGTGATGGTATCGTTCAGCACGAGAGAGGGGGGCACATAGCCCGTGGTGCAGTCGGGCGGGGTAAAGGAAAAGGCGGGGCGTTGCTGGCCACGCAGAATGGTCTCGTTGATCAGGCGGCGATCAAGGGCGAGGGAGAGCGCGCGGCGCACCTTGACTTCGTTGAGAATCGGATGCGTGACGTTGAGTCGGTAGAAATAAGTGTCGAGGAACGGACTGACGGTCAGGGCGGGATTTTTTTCGCGACGATAGGCCTCGAGGCGGGCGAGGGGGAGCGCTTCGGTGATGTGCACCTGGCCGGCGCGAAAGGAGCGCTCCTCGGTGTCGACGCTGGTGGCGGGCAGAAAACGAATCGCACGGAGTCGTACCGTGGAGGCATCCCAGTAGGTGGGTGATTTTTCGGCGAGGATGAGCGTGCCGGGATTCCATTCTTTGAGAGTGAATGGGCCGTTGCCGACGAAGGTGGCGGGGCGGGTCCAGCGATTATCGCGGGCGGTGGGTGAGCCGGACTTTTCGAGAGCGGGCAGATAAACGGGAAACCAGATCGGATGAGTGAGGAGGGAGAGGAAATACGGGGTGGGGTGTTCCAACTGGATACGGACGGTGCGGGCATCGGGGGCGGTGATGCCGACTTGGGTGAAATCGGTGAGCCGGCCCAGGCGATAGGCGCGGGCGTTGCGGACGGGGTCGATGAATTCGAGATTGCTGGCCCCGAGCGCGGGGGTGAGCGCGCGTTGGCACGAGGCGACAAAATCGTGCGCGGTCACCGCCTGGCCATTGGACCAGCGGGCATTACTGCGGAGATGAAAAGTGTAGATGAGGGCCTCGGGGGAAATTTCCCACGATTCGGCGACACCCGCGACGGGATGGAGATCGACCGGGGATTCCGTGACCAATCCTTCAAAGAGAGCCGAGGTGACGTTGATGCCGGGCAGACCGGTGACGAGGTGCGGATCGAGATCTGAGGGATCGGCGCTGAGGCTGCGGTAGAGAATCTGATCGGTGATGCCGCGCTCGACCGGGGTGCCGCGGGGTTTGCAGCCGGCGAGGAACAGAAGGCAGAGGACCGCGAGCAGAAGGCCGGGGTCGGAAATGCGGGAACGAAGCCGGCGAATGGGCCGATCCTCAGCGGGCTGGGAAACGAAAGGTGGTCGCCGATTTCCATATCGGCGAAAGACGTTTGCCCAGGCTATGGGCGACACGCAAGCGTCGGTACGGAAACCGACGCCCACCCTGAGCAACGTCCTAGCGGAGGACGTCGCAAGCGACGGCCTTACAAAAGACAGGATGGAGAGGCGGCGCATGGGGGGGGCGTGGGATCAAGCCGTCACGATAAT
>Ga0163149_10001174_pt1 | contig 33947 bp, 25 predicted proteins | sample OliLakLV19MP5G1_FD_148604 | JGI IMG/M metagenome (GOLD analysis project Ga0163149, IMG submission 148604) | Freshwater microbial mat bacterial communities from Lake Vanda, McMurdo Dry Valleys, Antarctica - Oligotrophic Lake LV.19.MP5.G1 | ecosystem: Environmental > Aquatic > Freshwater > Lake >... | reverse complement strand
CGCGAACTGCGAGAGTCCAACGGCGCGATCGTCGTCGTGGCGGAGCGGCTCGGCATCTCGCGGCAACGGCTGTATCGACTCTGCCAGCAATTCGGAATCGACTACTCGGCGTATCGGTAGGTCGACGTCGCCTGGCGACGAAAGCAAGGCGGAGCATGCGCTGCGCGGCTCAACGATCAGGGCGGCGACGAGTCGTCGAGGATCCGCCGGGGCCGAACGCTTGGACGGAGTCATATCCGGAGCGGCCGTCCGCTTGAAGTCGTACCCGAACCGATCATCGCTCTCAGCCGACTCGGGGGCTGCCAGTTCGGACTCGATCGCCGCATGCCATGTTGTGACTAGCGCCCTGGCTCAGCTTCCGCCAGTGACGTTGAAAGCGGCCGCCCGAGGGTGCGGTGAGGCCCGATTCGACAGCGTACACCAGGAGGTTCTTGTACGCGATTCCAGGATCGGGAGAGTGCGGGTCGTCGCTCATCGGCTCGTGCTGCCGCGAGGGAGACGGTTGCGTGATCACCACGCTCGAGGGCTGCGGCGCCTGTGAGTTCAACGGTGTCGGCACAGCGTGCAGGGAAGGTGGCTGTGGCAGCATCGGGGGCTTCCACATTTGTTGCCGACCCGATGGGTCTTGCGACGGAATGCCCGCCCTCGAGTGTGAATTGATGGGCGGCAGAGCCATCCACGACTCTCCGTGTCCTCCCCGCGGTGGATGCGCGGTCCGCCTGGGCGCCTGCTGCATCGGCGATCAGTGCGTACTCCGCTTCAGGATCGACTGCGCCGCGCTGCAGGGCGAGTACTCCGGCGATGGGTCGTCGTGTGACCCGAAGCCGTGTGTGGAGTAGTCGAAGTCGACGGTCTCGCGGCGGGCTCGCGCCGGACTCGCGGACGGTCAAGTGCGCCGGAACTCTACAGGAGCGCTCGGAACTCCTCGATCGAAAGCCCCGCATCGCGCACGAGCCCCGCCATGGTGAGAGCATTGATGGGATTCGCTCTCGGGATCGTCAAGATTCGTGTCCCGTTGGACATCACGACGTGCTTCCCCTGGCGAATGACGCGGAATCCCGACTTCTCGAAGGCGCGGACGGCTTTCAGGTGGGGCACCCCGGGCAACTTTCCCGCCTGATCACGACTGGACTTCGATCTCGCGGATCGTCGCCCCCTCCGAGATCAGGTCTATCGCCGCCAAGTAGTCGCGAATTGCGTCGCGAATGTTCTCGACGGCCTCCTGCTCGGTCGCACCTTGCGACCAACACCCCGGGAGGCCCGGAACCGAGACGCTGTACCCCTCCTCGGACTCGCGAACCGCGATCTTGTACTTCACGATCGGCCTCCTTCCCGAGGTAGCGCGCGCCGCAAGACTACCGCAACCTGAGCGTAGCGTCCGAATTCGTCGAGATCCCGACGCGCGGAGCCCCCGTAGCAACAGCCGTTCCCGCGACCGAGTCTCGAGATCGACCCCTCGTCGCAGGGCGTCGAAATCTCGAGAATCCGTGTACGAACGAGACGCATCGCGCGACTGTTACAGCGTATACGGTCCAGGCCCGACCCGCGGGTCGGCGGAGGATCGACATCGCGAGCTGTTTGGTTCGGCGGCGCCCCTCGCCGGTCCGGCATGCCGACAGGCTGCTACCGAGGAGGACACTGATGCGGAAGCTATCTACGATCGCCGCGCTGCTCGCCACTTTCATGTGGTCGGGCGTGAGCGCGGCCGGCGTCCAGGTCGATTGGGTTCAACCGACCCGAGGAAACTCGCTCGCCGTCGACGCGGATGACAATGTGTATACCGTCGACTATGAGTACAACCCCGCCGGAGATATCTACCTGACCAAGCGGGATGCCATGGGCGCGTTTCTCTGGACGGAGAAGTTCGATCAGACCGAGAACACCGTGTGGGAGAGGGCCAGTTGGGTGGCGACCGATGGGCTGGGCAACGCCATCGTCTGCGGCACACTGATGTCCGGTTACTCGAACCCCGTCACGGCGGCCAGCATCTTGATGAAGTTCGCGCCCGACGGCCAACTCCTCTGGCGACGCGTCTACGAAGGTTCGTTCGACGGCTCGTTCACGAAGAAATGCCTGGTGGACGAGGGAGACAACATCTACGTCCTCGGCATGGGAAGCGGCGAGGCGGGCTTCGTCACCAAGGTGAAGAAGTTCGGGCCCGACGGAACGGCCCTCTGGTCGTACTTCGATGCGGCGGGCATCGGCGCGCCGATCAACTTCAAGTTCTCGGCGGACGGCGGCATCGTCATCGCGGCGCGTGCGCTCTTCGGAAGCATCAACGGTTACGCCAAGATCGACCGAGACGGAAACCACATCTGGAGCCACCCGGGCGTCCAGAGTCTCACCGCGGGCGACGCGGCCGGCGACATCGACGGCAACACCTACCTGGTGCACGGCGACTATCCGAACAACGGCGGCTCGGTGATTCGGAAGATCTCTCCGACGGGCTCGCTGCTCTGGTCGAGCGTCTACTCGCTCGTCGCGTATCGCGTCGAGGTCGGAAGCGACCAGCAACCGGTCATCTGCGGCTTCCCGAACAGCGGCTCAGGCGGCGCCGCCTTTCTCAAGGCCGACCCGAACGGAGGCGTCGTCTGGAGCAACTTCGACGCGGATGGTCCGCTCGCTCTCCTGCTCCACGCACAGCTCCTCGTCGACCGGAACGACAACATCTACCTCGCGGCCGGCACGCTCTTCGAGATGGCTGTCTGTCAGGTAGCGAGCAATGGAGCGTCCGCTTGGACCGCGCTGACGAGCGGGAGTTACGCTCAAGGCATCGCCCTGGGCAGGCACGGCGACGTGTACGTCGTCGGCGGCTCGACCGCGAAGCTCGTCGAGGTGACGGCAGCCGACGCGCCCGAGCCTGCATCGTCCCGCGCTACGGGCATCCTCGCGCAGAGCTACCCCAACCCGTGCGGCGACCAGGCCACCATCCGCTACCAACTGCCGCAGGCGTCGGAGGCCACGCTCACTCTGTACGACGCCTCGGGCCGCGAACTCCGCACCTTCGCGAGCGGCTTGGTGGGCATGGGTGAGCAAAGCGTTCGCCTCGACACCCGTGACCTCTCGGCCGGCGTCTACCTCTACCAACTCCGGCACGGCAGCGAGGTCGAGCGGCGAGTCCTCACGATCGTGCGGTAAGACTCCACTCAAACCCGCGGACAAGCCCGGGGCAAGCCGGAGGCCCACTGATCAGGGCTTCCGGCCGCCCTCGATGAGTTCCAGGTTCGGGCCGGCGTGGCACTGAATGCACAGAGCCCGGTTCTTCTCGTGGGTGAGCAGGCGCGCTTGGTCAGAGCTATGCGGGTTGTGACAAGAGGTGCACGCCATCGGCTCCTGAGTTCGCGGATCCATGGTGGGACCGCTGAACGGATGGGCGTGCGTCTGCGACACGTCGTGACAGCTCTGACACAACTCGTCCTGAGCCGCGAGCAGGATCCCATTCGTGTCGCTGCCGTGCGGGTCATGACAGTTGGTGCACGTCTCGACGTCGGGGTGTTGGACCGGACCGGCGAACGGCGCGCGGTCGTGACACGAGAGACAGGTCTTGTCGATCTCATCGCGCACGAGGAGAGCCTTCGTCTCGCCGGCATGCGGAGAGTGACAGTTCAGACACGACTTCCCGTCCACGACAGCGGCGTGTGGGACCGACTTCTGGGCGTCGCCGGCATGATCGCCGTGGCAAGACGTGCAGAGCTCGGGCACGGACGCCTTCATCGCCTCGGTCCCGGAATGACAGCTCTCACATTGGTTGTCGGCGTACGGGCCGTGCTCGACGGATGGCCGGAGCCCCTTGCTTTCAGAACCGTGAGGGTTGTGACAGCTCGTGCAGTTTCCGTCGACCTGGAATCCGCGATGCTGCGCCACGAACTGAGGCGCGGACTCCTCGTGACACGCGGCGCAGACCTCGCGGACCGGCGCCTTCAGCAGTCCCTCCTCCATCGCGGCATGGGGGTCGTGGCAAGTGAGGCAATCCCCACCCTTCGCCGGATCATGTCCGTGCGCGGCGCGAGTCCGCTCCATGACGGTCTCGTGGCAGGTCGCGCACAAGTCGGGCACGCGCTGCTCCAGTAACCCGGGCATGATTCCGTCGTGACTGCCGTGGCAACTCCGGCAGGCGCCATCGCGAACCGGAGCATGCACGAGCGAGAGATCGGCGCCGGGCGGCAACACGCCGATCTCGCCGTGACACTGCCCGCACAGTTCGGGATCCGCCGCCTCGAGTAGATGTGCCTGCGCGCCGACGTGCGGGTTGTGGCACTCGGTGCACTCACCCTGCTCGACCGGTGGATGAAGCTGTCGGGACGGGGCGGACGGAACGATCGGGTCGTGACATCCCTGGCACAGAACGGCCTCGGCCTCGAGCAGGCGAACCTCACGACCCGGCGCCGGCGGCTCGTGGCAAGAAGAGCACGACTCCGACGAGAACGGCTCGTGCCGAACGGCGCGAAGGAGCCCTGGCCCGTCGCTGCGATGTGGGTCGTGGCACTTCAGACAATCCTGGCCGGAGAGATCGAACTCTCCGTGAGCCGCGCGGAGGGACGATTCCGACGGGTCGTGACAGGTCGCGCACGGGGTCTTGATCCGAATCGCACCGGAGGCGTCTCGGGTCTGGTGGCTATCGTGGCACTGCGTGCACTCTCCGTCCTTGACCGGTGCGTGAGCCACGCCGGTCTGCAGGCTCGCCCCGAGATCGCCGTGGCAGGACAGACAGAGGTCCTTGGACGCCATGCGAAGCAACGCCTTGAACTCCTTCGACGCGTGCGGCGAGTGACACGATCCGCACTGGCCGTCTCGCACCGGTTCGTGCAGCTCGGTGAGTGCGACCGCCTCCAGCAGGTCGGAGTGGCACGTCCCACAGAGTTCCGCTTGATCCGAGACCAAGAGCGATTTCTCCTCGGAGGCGTGGGGCTCGTGACACCCGCTGCACGCTCCATCCGCGAACGGCGCGTGCTGATTCTCGAAACGCATCTCGTCGGCCTGGCGGCGGTGACAGGACAGGCAGAGCGCCGGCTCTGCGACGGTCAGGAGCCCACCCAACTCAGCGCCGTGCGGATCGTGACAGCTCGAGCACTCTCCGCCGCGGAACGGAAAGTGAACGGTCGGCTGTTGGACTTGCGCGGCTTCCTCACCGTGGCATCCGAAGCAGGTCGTGGCTTGCTTGTCCTTCAGGAGGAACGGTTCCGCCGAAGCGTGGCCGGCGTGACAGGTCCGACAGTCCTCCGAGACAGGCGGATGCGGAGTCGGCGCCGCGGACGCTGCCTCGACCAGGTCTCCGTGGCAGCTCCGGCACAGCTCCGCCGGCGGCTTCGCCAGCATCGCCTCCTGTTCGCTGCCGTGGGGTGCGTGACAGGCCGTGCAATCGAGGCCGCCGAACGGCGGATGAACGGACGTCTGCTGCGCCTGCTCACGAAGGTCACCGTGGCAGCTCGCGCAGAGAGTCTCGCCGTCCCCGAACAGGAGCATCGGCCGATCGGCCTTGTGCGGATCGTGACAGAGGAGGCAATCCCCGTCGGCGGCCGGCGGGTGGCCGTGACTCTGACCGGCCTCGGTCTGGATGTCGGAATGGCAGCCGAGGCAGAGCTCCGACTCGGCCGCCACCAGCTTCTTCGGTTCGTCCGGCAACCCTTCGTGGCAGGCCTCGCATTCCCCGGCGGCGTACGGCGCGTGGATGTAGGCGCCCTGTTCCGTGGAGGAGGCCGCATGCGGATCGTGACACGAGGAGCAAGTTGCGCCCGCCACCTCCGGCCTGACGTGGAGTTCCGGCAGGTCCCCTACGTCGCCGTGACAGCGGGCGCACAGTTCTTTCTCGGGAGCCAAGAGCAGACCCGGTTCCTTCGAGCTGTGGCCCGCATGGCAGGCGTCGCATCGTCCTTCGGCGAAGGGCGCGTGCGGCTCGGGGGACTGCATCGCCGCTTCGATGCGCGGATGGCAAGGTGCGCAAGTCGCGGCCGCATCCGTTCGCAGCAAGGCTTTCGATTGCGCGGCGTGCGGGTCGTGACAGGAAACGCACGTCACCCCTTCCGTGGAAAGGTGGTCGAACGTCGCGTCCGTCACCGGGGTCAACGTCCCGTGGCAATCGGTGCAGAGGTCCGGGAACGCTTTCTGGAGGATGAGCTGCTGAGAAAACCCGTGCCTCTTGTGGCATGCCTCGCAATCGACCTTCGCCACGGGATCGTGCACGAACGGTTGCTCGAAGGCGGCTTTGGCTTCCTGGTGGCACTCGTAGCAGTCCCGGCGTTGTGGCGCGGCCGCGGTCAGCAGACACACGAGGACCGCCGCCGTGGCGACCACGAGGGACGGGTGCGCCACTTTGCGGAGATCGATCACGGCCGGCGTCCGACTTCTGGAGCCGACCGCGGGGTCACGATCTCGAGCAGCTTGAAAGTGAAGAACAGGCGGGGCGAGTAGTGGGGCGGAAAGTTGCGGAACGCCCAGGTGCTGTCGACCTCCGTAGAGTCGCCGTGCACGATCACACGCACCGCCGGATTGTTCCACGCGGGAGACGCGCTGAACGGACCCGTGTCGCCGAGGCGGAAATCGGGGAGGAACAGGTCGACCTCGGCTCGGAACTCGGTGTCGCCGAGGTGGAAGGGTTCCGCGAGGCGAACCTGCTGCTCCTCCTTCCAATCCGGATACATGCGGTTTCCGACCTCCAGGCGGAAGACGAGGCTCGAGTCGGGCGCCGCCGTCGAGTCGGGCGCCGCGGCCCCGACCGCGGCCGCCGCCGCAGTCCCAGCCGCCGCCGCGAGGCAGAGGAGAGATCCGAAACCCAGCGTGACAAGGACTCTCTTCACGGCGCCTCCACTACCGAAGGGAGCGTGGCCACCAGCTCCTGGACCACTCCGGTCGCCAATCGCTCGAGGTTGTCGATCCGACCAAGGCCGAACAGGCTCTCGCGATCGTTTCCCGAACGGGAGTGCGCACCGCTCCAGAGGCACTCTCCCCCGGGGATCTTCAGCAGACGGAGAGCCAGCGAGAGCTCGGGAACCGCTGCGACATCGGCGTCGCGATATCCGAGGGCCAGCACGGAACCGATCAGAATCGCGTCCGCTTGCAGTTCGGCGCCGAATCGATCGACCAGGTCCGGAGGCAGTCTGTCCAAGAGAAGCCACGGCTCGCGCGCAAGGAGCGCTTCGATCATCCCAGGGTCGATGATCTCCAGATTCCGCTGTCGAGCCGCCTCCACCATGAGGAGCGGGACGATGCGATCGGAGGCGTCCTGCTGTTCCGTGTAGTTGGCGAGCGGAAACACCGCCACCCTCATGCCGGGGCTCAAGGCGCCGCCGACGTACGCTCGCGGCATGGCGCCGGCGCAACCCGACGCACAGATCAGGCCGGCCAAGAAGCAGGCTCGAGCAATGGATCGCTTCATCTCGCCTTCCTCATTCGTACGATCGAAGCATGCTGCGGCACATCTTCGATGTCAGCTCGCCCAGGGTATGAACTTCGTTCCAGCCGAACAGAGGAAAGGACGGCCCGCCTCGCCGCGTTTGGCTGGCGCTCCAGACGATGCGACCCGAAGCGGCGTCGACCATTCGCGCTTCGAGCGAGATGAGAGGGAAGGACTCACGTCCGGCCCGCGTCATCTCGTACTCCCGCACCGTGCCCAGAAAAATGCCCTGCACTCCTGCTTCTTCCCCGAGTTTCGCCAACTCGTCCGAGGACCATGGATTCGAGAACGGCGTGCCGCCGCGCGCGCGCTGCATGGCGGCGGCGAACTGTCCCGGCTCCACCACCTCCGCCACGCGCAGATCGAGCAGCTCCGTCACGAAGATGCTGGCGACCCGCTCACCGGCCAACCGATCGCTCGACAGGCTGGTGAAGGGAATCGTTCCCACTCTCTCGTAGAAAGGGAGATCGGCTTCCGGGTCGACGAAATGCGAGAGGCCTCCACATCCCGACAGCACCGCCATCAGGAGAGCGACCGCGAGCGAAGGGCCGCTTCGTCGGCCGGTCGCCGACGCCCTCGTCTTCCAAGCGTTTCCGTTCACTAGAAGCTCTTCTCCATGGTCACTGAGTAGGTGGTGGTCGCGGTCCGGTTCTCCCCCGACGATTGCCGCCCGGAAGCGGCGATCCGATAGTCGCCGGGCAGCCACGTCTGCAGATCTGCTCCGAATGTCCTCTCCCTCGTCTCGAAGACAGCGCCGCTGGAGACACGGCGCGACCAGTTGATGGAGACCTGGCTCCGGCCGTTGCTGCGCCAGGTCACGAGGAAGTTCGCCAGGCGTTCTTGCGACGCGATCCGCCCCGTCCGGTCCATCCGGCGAAGGTTGGCGACGCCTCCCAGGGCTGACTCGGGAGCGAATCCGATCGTGCCCGACCATTCACTCTCGGTCAGGCCCGGTCCGATGGAGTCGGGGGCCGAACTCCGCCGCCACGTCGCCTCCAGATGGAGTTCGGGAGTGGCGTCGCCACGCAACTGCGCCAGTCGACGCCACCGGCGGCCGCTCTGCCGAGTGTTCGATGGGGTCGTGCGCACTTCGATCCGTCCGCTCAGGCTCCGCCGCAGTGGGCCGTCGAGTTGGGCATAGATCTCGTCCGCCGGGACAGGACCGCTCGCCAAGTCGACGTTCTTCAGGTAGCCGCTCTGGAAGTCGAGGCGACGAAACAGGGGACGGCGGAACGTCGCCCGGAAGCGGCCGTAGTCGGACGTCTCCTCTCCGCCGGTCACCGCGACTTGGCGGTACTCCCGGCTCGCTTGCAGATCGAGGCCGAAGTTCATGCGATACCCGACTCGGGCGCCCCAGGCCCTCTCATCCACATCGCGGACCTGAGGAGTCGCGTTGTCATTGGTGTCCCCGCGCCGCAGGAAGCCGCTCCCACCCAGGCTGAGCCGGCGAGCCAACTGCCACGTCGCGCTCGCGTCGACCGAGTGTGTGTTGGATTCCCGGCGGCGCGCCGCGGAGCGATGGTCCGTCGCCAGGAACTCGTAGACAGATCGCAGCCCGAGCCTGCGCCAGGAGGGTGCGACCCCCGCGCTCGCCTTCCACTCCACCGTCCGCGCATCCGCGCTCGACGACTCGCGCACGTCTCGCACGACTCGTCGATAGCCGGCGCTGGTCTGGAGCACGCCGGGCGCGAACGACAACGTGACGCGCCGGTCATCGCTGAGGGAGCGACCGAGGGACGACTGTTCGTCGCCGCGCTGGTAGTTCAGGTCGAGTTGCGGCAAGGAGCGTGGCGCCAAGTTGAGACCGATCTGAGCGTTGCGACCTCGGGGCGAAGCGGCGCCGGTGGACAAATCCTGCCAAGGCGTGAACTGCCCCCGCATCCTCCAGCTCGAGCTTCGGATGTCGCCGTAGTAGCGGCTTCCCAGTATATCGGCGTCGGACTCCCCCAGCCGCGCCTGATAGCGCATCGCCAGGCGTAGGTTCATCTCGACACTCCGCGCCAGCGCCTTGTGCGTGTTGACGTCATAGGTATGAAGCGTGGTGCTCACTTCTTCCGCGCCTTCATAACGAGTGAGCGATCCGAGGTACCGGCCACTGTATCCCTCGACCCTGACCGGCGCGCAGCACGCGAGGCCGCAGGCGACCAGAAGTCCGAGGCCGGCGCGCCGAGCTCCCATCTCGTCCTACCATTCGTCCGGCCCGAAAGGGGAATCAGCCGGTTCGGACAGCGGGTTGTGAACGTTGTGACCGGTCGGGCCCGAATAGTCGCGCCCGTGGCAGTCGTAGCAGCTCTCTAGCGCAGTCGAAACGTGAGCCGCCTCATCCTGCGACAAGCTGTTCATGACGATGCCTTCGACGGTCTGCGTGCCGGCGATTCCGTCGGTCGGGATATGACAACCAAAGCAGAAGCGACGGGCTTGGGCCGCGTCGGTCAAGGTGCTCGTCAGCCCGCTCCAACCGGTTCGCTGGTCGCTGATCAGGAAGCCGTTCGGTTGCGCGCCGTTGTATCCCTGCGAACCGTGCGGATTGTGGCAGTCGTAGCACGGGAGCATGTCCCCGACCTGGACGTGCGAGGGCCACGACAGGGCGACGGCGGGGTTGCGGCGGATCTGGTGGCCCGCCGTCTGCCCGTTCAAACTGGGATCATAGAAATCTTCGATGAGCTGGTTCTGCATCTCCATGCCGCCCGGGCCGTCGTGGCCGTGGCAGGAGAGACACGCCCGATATTCCGGCGGCGGCCCGGACGACCCATGTCCTCCGATCCCCTGGTACGGCTCGATGAGCAGATCGTGATTTCCGTCCCGGCCGTGCGGATCGTGGCAGTTGAGACAGAGCCCCTCGCCGCCGTCGTCTCGACGCGGCATCTCCGGATCTCGCGCGTGGGGTGAAATGTAGTGCCCGCCAGGCGTCACCAAAGGACTGGTATAGACCTGACGTCCCGGCCAGCGCCCTCTATATTCGACGCCGACTCTGCGCACGCCGCCGTCATTGGCCTCGAAGTATCCGGCGTCCGGTTCGATCTCGGGCAGACGGTCGTCTTCATCCAGCGGATAATTGACGGGCAGCCCGGAGTGGCACTGCGACGCCGCCTCGGTCCAGAAGGCGAGGCGGTTGGTGTTCTCGGTGAACAGCATCGGAGCGGCGAGTTCGCCCAGGTCCTCGCCGTGCGACGGGTGACACTGGGTGCATTCTCCGCGCGTCGGTGGGTTGGTGAGGACGCGCAAGACCCCGGTGGCAGGGTCGTCGTGCGGAGTCGGATCCGGCGCACCCGCCGAACCCGACAGCGCAGTCACGAAGATCGTGGTGAGAACCACGCCGGACTGGAATCTCACGAGCTTCCCGTCGGGCCCCTAGGTCATCGACGTCTTGCCTCCAGACCCGGCCCCCTGCGGAGGCCGGATCGCAGGGGCCAAGGTTCTCGAGAGATGAAGGCTAGCCGACTCTAGCTGGCCTTCCATCGAAACGGGATCACCAGGGATTCGTCACCGCGCCACCTTGAACGTGGCACTGCCGGCATGTGTTCCTGGCGTCGACGCCGTCATCACCCTCTTCGGTGAGGCTACCCGTGCCGACCATGAAGACCAGGCCGAACGCATTCTGATTCCCGTGACTCTTGTGACACGACATGCAGGATGGGGTCAGGCCGGTATCCGCGCCGTCGTAATCGCCGGCCTTCTGGCCGAGCGGCGACATCACTTGCACCTGGTTCCCCTTTGCGATGATGCGACTCATCGCGGAGTGACCGCCGCCGAGGGCGCCGATATTGACCCCGGCTTGCGGGTGACGGATGAACTCTGCGGCCGGAGAACCGATACCGCCGACCTCCGCGCCGCCCACCGCGCCGTGGAACTCCACATGGCACGACTTGCAGAAATCGCCGTAACCCGAGGCCAGTTGATCCGGCTCGTTGAACGTCACGGCTTGCACGCCGTAATGCGTCGCGGCCACACCGCTGGAGACATCTTCGTGGATCCACCGGTTCAGCGGATTGGCGCCTTCGACGTCACCGCGTGAATAGGTGATGGACTTCCCGGTCGGACTGTACAAGTTCCGATAGCCACCCTGGGTCGGGTAGCCGGACGGCGCCCGGCCGTGCGGCCCGTGGCAGTTGACGCAATTGAGCCCGTCCGGATTGCTCCAGGCGGGATTGCTCCAGGCGGGATTGCTCCCGGGCGCCACGGCCGTGGAGTTGAGGGTGTGGCCGGTGGACGGCGGATACTGGCCGTCGCCCCCCTCCTCGTTCAGCGCGCCCGCCTGGCGGACATAACCGGCGGAGTGCGACTCGAGCACGTCGGGCGCGAAGGCCGCTCCGTTGTGGCACGACAAGCAGAGTTCGTTGATGTCGTTGCGAAGCAGGTACTCATGCGGGCCGTCGGCCAGCGGCGCGAAAACCCCTCCGCCGTCCGGGTTGGGGCCATGACTCTGGCTGTAGTGCATCGTGTGGCAGTCCGAGCAGTTCAGCTCGACGCCGAAGTGATAATCGCCTGCCCACACCGGCGAGGACGCCGCGATCCACGCGATCGCGGCGGCACACACCAGGAAGGCCTGTTTCGAGCCTCTCATCTTGAATTTCCTCCTGTTGGATTCGGACTTTCGAATCCGCCTGCCAAGGGAACCGAGTGTCCCGGGGTGAACGAAAACTGGTCGGGTCGCGTCATTACGACCTGCAGGATCTGGCATCTCGCGGTCCCTCGCTCGACCACGATCAGGCGATCGTCCGAGAGAAACCCGCACGCTACGGGGAAGCAGAACTGGCCTGGTTCGCGACCGAAACCACCGATCTTGCCGAGGTACTCGCCTCGCGCGTCGAACACGCTGATCGAGTGACGAAGCGTGTCGGTGACCCAGATCGTGTTCCCCGGTCCCCAGGCGACATGACCGGCGAAAGAGAACGTCCCTTCGCCTTCTCCGTGCGGGCCGAACTCGGCGAGCAACTGGCTCGCGAGGTCGTAGACACGCACCTGCTGATCCGCGCGCGGCGCCGTGAGGCCCAGAAGGCCGGCCGGCTCGTTCACCGCCAACGACAGAGCGGAATCGAACGACTCGGCGCCGGGCGCGAGACTCTGCACTCCGAGCAGCCGTCCGCTCGGATCCAAGATCGCCAGTCTCGCGGAAGCCCCGCCGCTCAGCAGGTAGATCGATCCCGACGGTCCGACGTCGATCGCCTGGGGCTTCCCGGCGGAACCGGCTGGGTCGAGCAACTCCAGCGCGCCGAGACGGGAACCGCGCGCCGTGAGAACCGCGACCTCGGCGCTGAGAGCGTCGACCACGAACAGCCGGCCCGAAGCGTCCGCGGCAACCGCCGTGGGTTCGCAGGCGCCGACACCGGCGGAAGAGGTCTGGAGCGGAATCGAGCCCCGGCACCTGCCCGAACCCTCGAAGGCGACCAACCGGTGATTGCCGCTGTCGGCGACCAGGAAGAGATCTCGCTCTGCCGCGACGAAGAGCCCGGACGGACGCCGAAACGTGTCCTGGAGCGATGCGCCCGGAATGACGCGGACGACCGAGACGATGGAGGGGGAACCCGGCGGGCCGGCCAGTGCGGGTAATTGATGGAGTCCCAAGAGGATGGCCGCAGCGAGGAGTCCGCGAAGGAAGGCCGTCAGCGCGCCCGCTCTCACCTCTGACCTCTCGACGGACGCTTCGCTGGGCACCTGGACGTCTCCCGCTCTCGTTGGAAATCAGGGGGAATTTACGCCCGTCGGTCGGTCGGCTTTCATGACATCCGTCAGGTTGCCCGGCAACTTCCGGAACATTTCGCGGGGAGTTCGGTCAGCCCGCCTCCCCCGTCCGCAGACTCTCCAGCTCCAGCCACCGGTCCTCCGCGTCGCGGATCGCTTGTTCGAGCGTCGCCAGGCGCTCGCGCGAGCGTTGGATCTCGTCCGCGGCGGAGACGTAGAACGCGGGAGAGGACATGCGGGTGAAGAGCGTCTCTCTGTCGCGTTCGAGCTGCGCGATCTTCGACGGCAGGTTCTCCAACTCGCGCGACTCTTTGTAGCCGAGTTTTCTGCGGCGCGCGTCCTTCTTGCTCGAGTCGTACTTGTTCGATTCGTTCGACTTCGGCGACGAAGAGGCCGCTTTCACGATGCGATCGGCCTCTGCATTCGCCTTCTTCTGCCGCACCCAATCCGCATACCCGCCGACATATTCCCGCCAGGTCGCGTCTCCCTCGAACGCCAGGGTCGACGTGACGACGTTGTCCAGGAACTCGCGGTCGTGCGAGACCACCAGCAGCGTGCCTTCAAACTCGAGCAGCAGGTCTTCCAGCAACTCCAGCGTCTCCAGATCGAGATCGTTGGTCGGTTCGTCGAGCACCAGGAGATTGCTCGGCCGCGAGAGAATGCGCGCGAGCTGCAAGCGCTTTCGCTCTCCTCCGGAGAGTTTCAGCACCGGACCCTGGATCTGCTCGGGCGAGAACAGGAAATCGCGCAGATAGCCGACGACATGCCGATCGGCGCCGCCGATGGTGAGGATCTCGCGGCCGTCGGCCACGTTGTCGAGCACGCTCTTCGTCTCGTCCAAGACATCGTGAAGCTGCTCGAAATGAGCGGCCTCCACCTTCACGCCCGTCTCGATGACGCCGGACTGCGGAGTGAGATCGCCCAGTAGAAGTTGGATCAGCGTCGTCTTGCCGCAGCCGTTGGGGCCGATGATGCCGATGCGATCGCCGCGCAGGATCGTGGTGGAGAGGTCGCGCACGATGGGCGCATCGCCGTAGGCGTACGAGATGTTCTGGGCGCGCAGGACGATGCGGCCCGAGCGCTCCGCCTCTTGCAGTTGCGCGGTGGCGCGACCGCTGACCTCGCGCCGCGCGCCGCGCTCCAGACGCAGCGACTCGAGCGCGCGCACGCGCCCCTCGTTCCGCGTGCGGCGCGCCTTGATGCCGCGGCGGACCCACGCCTCTTCTTGGGCCAGCTTCTTATCGAAGAGCGCGGCCTGATCGGCCTCGACGCGCAGTTCCTCGTCGCGCTTCTCCAGGTACGCCGTGTAGCCGATTCGATAGCTCCGCACGACGCCGCGATCGAGGTCGAGGATCCGCGTGGCGACGCGTCGGAGAAAACTCCGGTCGTGCGTGACGAAGACCAACGCGCCGCGCCGCCGCTGGAGCGCGTCTTCCAGATGCTCGATCGCGTCGACATCGAGATGGTTCGTCGGCTCGTCGAGGAGCAGCAGATCGGGCTCGAGCGCGAGTGCGGTGGCGAGCAGCACGCGCCGCTTGGAACCGGCCGAGAGCGTCGCGACCGGCGCGTCCGCTTCCAGCCTCAGGTGCGTCAAGATCTGGTCGACGCGCGTCTCGATCTCCCAGGGATGCTCACTCTCGGCGACGCCGCAGCGCTCGAGGATGTAGCTGCGCACGGCGCCCTCGAGTTCGATCGGCACGTCCTGCTGCAGGCCGGCGACGCGCAGTCCCTGCTGGCGAACGACCTCGCCGTCATCCGGCATGAGCGTTCCTTCGAGGACTTTCAGCAGGGTCGATTTGCCCGCGCCGTTTCGACCGAGGAGACCGATCCGCTCGCCCTCGTCGATCTGCAGGCTGACTGCATCGAGGAGACGGGGACCGTGGAAGGCAAGGCTTACGCTGTTCAGTCCGAGTAGAGGCATGCGGGAGTGTACCCGCGTCAGCGCGACCGCGTCCGCCTTCCGCGCCTCGACTGCCAGGCCGTGAATCCGCAGGCCGCGTAGCCAAGTTGACTCGGGCGGAGGTAGCGATCGGCCGCGTCACTCGGCGTCGTGAAGAGACAGAGAGCGAAAAGGCTGCGGGCGAGAGACGCCATGAATCCGCGATCCGGCGTCAGCGTTTGGGTCATCTCGCCCCCTTCTGTATGCCTCGCTATCCAACCACCACGAGACGCGCCACGCGGGTCGTCCCTCCGGAAGTGAGACGCGCGAGGTAGACGCCGGCCGCAAGGGGACGGCCGCGGTCGTCGCGCGCTCCCCAGACTACGCGATGCTCTCCCGCGGACACTGTCCGGTTTTCCAGCGTGGCGACGGTCCGGCCCGTGACGTCGGTGACGGTGAGCAGGATCTGCTCTGCGTGAGCGAGCGCGTAGGTGATCTCCACCGATTCGCGGCATGGGTTGGGCGCGATCGAGCCAAACGCAAGCGGCGCCGGGACTGCCGCCGCCCCATCCGGGGTGGAGGAGACCGGAGCGCCGAACCGCTGGACCCGCGCGCCGCTGTTTTCGCACACATAGACCGATCCGTCCGGGCCGATGGCGACTCCCTGCGGCTCGTTGAACTGTCCCGGGCCCGAGCCGAACGAACCAAGGACATCGATCGGCGTGCCGTCCGTCGAGAAGGTGCGGACGACTTGGCCGCCGAAGTCGACGACCCACAACTGATCGAGCGCATCGATCTCGATATCGGTGCCGCCCGTCGTCATCGCATCGAAGGTTCCGAGGAATGTCCCGTCGGTCGCGAACTGCTCGACCACCGGAATGTCCCACCCCACAACACTGACGACGTCGTGCGCGACGAGGATGCCTGAGTTCCGGATCCCACCGTTCATGGTCCAGTCGAGGATCGGCGTTCCATCCGGGCTGTATTTGTGGACCGAGAGGTCGTTGAAGCCGGTGACGTAGACGTCGCCCACGGCGTCGACCGCGACGTGGTCCGCTCGATCGCTGGGAATCCACCAGGAGAGCAGGAACACGCCCTCGCTGGTGAACTTCTGCAGCCGAGCATTCACGTAGTCGCAGATGTACGCATCTCCGCTCGGATCGAAGGCAATTCCATACGGAGTGTTGAATTCACCGTCTTCGGTTCCCGTTCCTCCGAAGGCGAACAGAAGCTGCCCACCGGTCGGCGTGTAGACGCGGATGAAATCGTCGGCGCACGCGACCCAGACGCGACCGGAGGGATCTACTTCGACTTCTGTCCCCCCAGCGGGAAGTAGCCATTCCTCCGCATAAGGCGGGACGACAGCCGACGCGGAGCCGGCCAGACCGACCGAGGCGAAGAGGCAACCGAAGGCGCGGAAAACGACGCGAGGGAACAGGCGCAGGAACAGGCGACGGAACATGGCTGACCTCCAGAGGATGCACGGCATGGGATGGCGACGCTCGGAAAACAGGGCCGCCGCTGGGAGAGACGCGACGGCGCGCGGAATCGTACACCAGATTTGCCGCGGTCGGGCCGGAATCGCAGGCCGTCGGTGCTACAGTCTTCCCGCTCATGCTCCTTCCATCCTCAGCCCCCCCGTGGCGACAGGTTCGCGTCTGGATCTGGAGCGCCGCGTTCGCTGCGGCCCTCCTGCCGGGCCCAGGGCGTGCCGCATCCTCCGACTCGATCCTCGCGCCGGCGCAGGCGCTACTCGTCGCCGGTCGCTATGCCGATGCCGAACTGGCGGCGCGGAAGGCCCTGACCGAGATCGAGGCGTCCGCTGGGTCCGAGTCGCCCGACCTCTGTCCCGCCTTGGAGCTCATCTGTGAGTCGGGTCGATTGGCGAACAAGACGCCGCTCGATGAACTCGAGCGTCTCGCGCAGCGCTCGCTCGCGATCCGCACGAGGACGCGCGGGCCCTCGCACCCAGAGACGGCGGCTAGCCTCGGCATGCTTGCTCGTATCGCGCACACCCGCGGCGACACCGCCACGGCCGATTCCCTTCTCGCGATCGCACTCGGGATCCTCGACCGTGACCCTCCTCCCAATCCTGCGGAATTGGGGCGACTGCTGGAGAACGCCGCCGCACTCGATCTGACCCGAGGAGCGACCGAAAAAGCCATTGCTGCGCTCCAGCGGTCGCTCGCACTGAGGGACCAGACGTTCGGGCCGGAATCTCCGGAGGCGGCGCGCGTCTACTGTCTCTTGGCCCAGGCGCGGCACGGTCAAGGTCGCTACCAAGAGGCGCAGGAGCTCGTGGAGCGAGCGATCGAGATCCGCGAGAAACTCGGACCCGCGGACCATCCGCAGTTGGCCTGGATGCTCAGCGTGCTCTCGAACATCCACCTGGCGAGGGGCGAGTTCGCCCTCGCGCGCGAGGTTCAGGAGCGCACGCTGGCGATGCGCATCCGATTGTTCGGCGAGCGCCACTCCGAGGTGGCGCTGTCGCTCAACACCCTGGGCGCCATCGCGCGTCGTTTCGAGCGGTATCCCGAGGCGCTCGACTACCACCGCCGGGCGGTTGCCATCCAAGAAGCGACCGTGGGGCACTTCCATCCGCTGACCGCTTCGTACATCAACAACGTCGCGGCGACCCTCTGGATGATCGGATCGACGGAAGAGGCGCTCGTCTATGCGACCGAAGCGCTCGAGATCCGCGAGAGATTGCTACCTCCGGGACATTCGGACTTGGCGCAGAGCCACCACAGTCTCGGCATCCTCTACGACGAGTTGGGGCGCAATGCCGAAGCACTGGAGATGTTCAAGCGCGCGCTCCGGGAATACGAGGCAGTCTATGGACCCTCGCATCCGCTGGTCGCAGTCACCTTGGGCAAGCTGACGGAGTCGCTGACGCACCTCGAGCGCTACGACGAGGCGTCGACCTACTCCACTCGGGCGCTGGCGATCTGGGATGCGAGCGAGTCGCCCGATCATCCCGATCACGGGCTCGCGCTGTATGGGCACGCCACGATCCTCTGGGGCCTACGGCGCTCCGAGGCGGCGTTGCGCACCGTCGAGCAATCGATCGCGCTCTACGACCGAGCGCACGGGCCCGGACACCCGATGGCCTCGCTGGGCCAAGCCCTCCGAGCGGAGATCCTCTGCCACCTCGGTCGGGACCAAGAGGCTCTCTCCGTCGCGATCGCGACCGCCACGCGCGAGAACGAGCAGCTCCGCGAGCTGCTGCCCGGTCTTTCCGAGGAGCACGCTCTCGACCTGCGCAGTCTCCGCACGCAAGCGCGAGACCTCGCTCTCTCTCTGGCCTGCCAGGGACGGGGCGGCGGGCAGGAAACGCTCGAGCAGGTTTGGGACCTGGTCGTTCGATCTCGATCGCTGGTCTTCGACGAGACGATGCAACGGCGGCGCGCGGGGAGCGGAGAGGACGCATCGGCGCGCGGCGCGCGCGAACTGTATCGTTCCGCGTCGGAGTCGCTCTCCGACCTGCTCGTCGCACGAAGCGAAGGTGAAGAAATCGAGCCCGACGAGATCGACTCGGCCCGCGGCGCACTCGAGGAGGCCGATCGCAGGCTGCGCGGCTCGAACCGTCGATTCCGAGAAGACCGAGAGCACGCAGAGATCCAGTTCTCCGACGTCCGCTCCGCGATGCCGGCGGACGGGGCGTTGGTCGCGTTCATTCGCTATGAGCATTCGTCCCTGAAGGCTGGCGCGAAGGCAGCCGAGAGCGAGACTCGTTACGCCGCCTTCGTCCTGCCGCCGGCGCCCGAGGAACCGAGTGTCGTCACGCTGGGGGCGGCGGCCACGGTCGACTCGCTGCTCTTCCGCTGGCGGCGCGAGGCGGGAACGGCGGTCGCCGAATCGGGTCGAGCAGGGCGGGAGAGCGCCTATGCGGACGCGGCGCGAGAACTCGCCGCGGCGATCTGGGCGCCGATCCAGTCGGTTCTTCCCCAAGTGAACAATGTCTTCCTCGCGCCCGACGGAGCGCTCCACCTCGTGAGTTGGGCGGCGCTGCCGGCGGCGGACGGTCGATATCTCGCGGAAGCCGGGCCGCTCCTGCGGTTGATCAACACCGAGCGCGACCTGGTCGTCGGCGAAGCGCCGATCGCGGAGAACGGTCGGCTCCTGGTGCTCGCCGATCCCGACTTCGATCAACGCCCTCGAGCGGCGTCCTCCGGGAGAAGCGTGTTGGGCGCGGCGCTCGCAACCGGATCGGAGCGCGCCGATCGCGGCGGGGCGTCCCGTTGTCTCGAACTGGCGCACGCCCATTGGACGCGGCTGAGCGAGACCGCGAAGGAGATCGACGAGGCGTCGCGGCAGTGGCGCGCGCACTTCGGGGACGGCCCGGGTGTTTCGATCGAGCGGCTCGAGCGCGAACGCGCCACCGAAGAGAACTTGAAGCGACTCGCTCCCGGTTGCGCGGTGATCCACGTCGCGACGCATGCGTTCTTCCTCGATTCGTCGTGTCGGTCGAGTGCGGAAGGGACGCGCGGGGTGGGTGGGATGGTGGAGGAGTCTTCGCGAGAGACGTCGGAGGAGCCTTCGGGTGAGGCATCGGATGCGGCATCGGATGAGGCATCGGATGGGTCGCTGAACAGGTCGTTGTACTTGTCGGGATTGGTCTTGGCTGGCGCGAATCGACAAGGCGAGGCGGGGATCGCGCGAGAGGACTCGCACGATGACGACGGAATTCTCACCGCCGAAGAGATCGGCGCGCTCGACCTCACGGGCGTCTCCTGGGCGGTTCTCTCCGCATGCGACTCGGGCCTGGGCCAGGTCGAGCGCGGTGAAGGGGTCTTCGGCCTTCGTCGAGCCTTCCAGGTGGCGGGGGCCCGCACCGTCATCTCGAGCATCTGGTCGGTCGACGACGCCGCCACCCGCGCTTGGATGCAGCAGCTCTATCGGGCGCGGTTCGAGGAAGGCGCGGACGCCGCGGAAGCGGTGCGCGCCGCATCGCTCGCCTCCCTGCGGAATCGTCGCGCGCGGGGACTGTCGGACCATCCGTTCTATTGGGCGGCGTTCGTCGCCACCGGGGATCCGCGTTGAGAGGACGGCGCGGGCGACGGGATGATCCGCCGCTAGCCCCGTTCGCTTCGCCCCGCCTCGGCGTTCTCTGATCGAGCCCGGCCTCTGTCCGGGTAGGAATCAGAAACTCCGAGGAGGCCCGATGTCCGCGCGAATTCTCTCTATCTTGTTGTTGCTCTTGCCATTGCTGGCGGCGACATACCAACCGGCACAGGCCTACCTCTCGGTCATCCGACAGGGCCCCGAGAGCCGCGGTGCGAACGAGGCGGGCGACAAGTACGGTTGGTCGACGGCGGTCGGAGATTTCAACGGCGACGGCTACGACGACCTCGCGGTGGGTTCGCCCTACGAAGACGCGAGCGGCGTCACCTTCGCCGGATACGTGGTCGTGAGCTACGGCTCGGAGTACGGCATCAAGCGATCGGGCGCGCAGGGACTCCTGATGAGCGACGGCCTTTCGCTCCAGAACAGCGCCCTCTTCGGTCTCGCGGTCGCCGCCGGCGACTTCGATGACGACGGTTACGACGACCTCGCGGTCGGCGCGCCCAACGCGGACGCCGATGCGAGCCACACCAACACCGGCTACGTCTTCGTCTATGCGGGCGGCCCGAGCGGGCTTTCGTACTGGCACTACCTCTGGCAGCCGGGCGCGGGCGGTGCGTTGGAGTCGGGCGACCGTTTCGGCGCGTCGCTCGCCGTCGGCAACTTCAACCACGTCAGCGGCGGAGAGGAGAGCCTGGCGGTCGGCTCACCGGGCGAGGACTCCGACGCGGGCGCGGTCTTCTGGTACACAGGTGGATCCAACGGACTGCTGAACGGCTCCTACGGATGGTTCAAGCAATCGACGCTCGGCGGGACGAACGTCGCGGGCGATCAGTTCGGATACAGCCTTGCCGCGGGCAACATGGCCGCCAGCTACTACGAGGAACTGGCGATCGGCGCACCATTCAAAGAGGTGAGTGGGACCGACGACGCGGGCGTGGTCTGGAAAGTCAGGGGGAGCTCCACCGGACTCGTCACCAGCGGGGCCCGGATGATCCGACCGGACGAAGAGGACCTCACGAACTCACCATATCCCGACGGCTACTTCGGGTGGTCGCTCGCGGCGGGCCGGTTCTATGGCGGCAGCTTCGACGGCCTCGCGATCGGAGAACCGGGTCGCAGCTATTTCGGCCACGCCAGCTCGGGTCGAGTGGTCGTCGGCAAGGGAGGAACCGCGGGGCTCAGCTTCTCCGACGGTGACCAGCGGGTGTTCTTCCAAGATGACATGGGCTGGGCCCTGGGCAGCAATGACGGGTTCGGAAAGGCGCTCGCCGCCGGCTACTACGACACGGCGGACGGTGGCGAAGACCTGATCATCGGTTCGCCGACCGACAATTCGAACGGCGGGCCGTTCATGTCCGGCGTCATCTCCGTCTGCTTCGGCGGACCCAGCGGACCCGGCCCACACGGTTGGACCGGTTGGGCGCAAGACGCCTTCAGCGACGACATCACCCAGTTCGACGAATTCGGCCGCTCGCTCGCGGTCGGTCAGTTCGACGGCACGAATCGCGGGAACCTTGCGGTGGGCGCGCCGGGTGAGGACTCGGGCGCGGGTCAGGTCACCATCGTCGCCCCCTGGCGTCAGCACCCGTACGCCGGCTCCTTCGCCGGGATCTCGCTCGACTGCGAAGGCAGTTGGATCTACGCCCACAAGCCGTACGACGAGCTCCAGGTCGCGAGCACGACCAAGATCATGACCGTGTTGATCGCCTGTGAACGGATGGCGCTTCCGACGAACGATCCGAAATACGTCAGCCCGAACGCCACATATACAGTTCCGGAGTGGATTCGCGACAACATCGGCGGATCTCTCTATGATTTCGAACCCCAGCAGCGAGTCGATCTGTGGGACCTCCTCTATTGCTGTATATTTCCGTCAGGGAATGACGCCGCCTACGCCATCGCCGACTTGCTCAATGTGGGCGTAGACATCTGGGGCGGCGCCTACGACAACACCTGCCAGACCTTCGTGGCCGAGATGAACCAGCGCGCCGCGGATCTCGGCATGACGCGGACGCACTTCACGAATCCGGCCGGCCTCGACAAGGGGACGCCGTACTCCTGCGCCGCCGACCTGGCGATCCTGGGCAGGGCGGCGATGGCGAACGTGACGTTCCGTACGGTCGCCGGCTCGACCGGCTACACGTTCGACACCATCGCGGTCTACGGTGGGGTTCGTACGAACTACAGCGATACCATCACCTATGGTTGGCTCCAGCGGATCCAGAATTACAACGCGTCGTTCGCCGGCCTCAAGCCGGGCGAGACGCCGAAGGCAAAGAAGACGGGCGTCTACGGCGTCCGCCACGATGGCGAAACCGCAATCGTGGTGACGTTGGGCAACGTCGACCGGACCCAAACCTACGAAACGGCCGACGCGCTGATGGATCTCGGACGCGCGGAGTGCACGTGGGACCTGGCGGCGCGGGGCGACGGTTCGCTCGCGGCGGCGATGGCGATGCCGGCGGCGGCTGAGCTGGACGCCTTCCGCGTCGATTTCGGTGAGCTCCCCACGCAGGTCGGCGCGCACTCCGGCGGGGCCAGCGAACTGCAGCCGCCGACATCGGCGGTCGCCGGCTTCACCCAACTCGACCTGCTCCGCCCGGTCGGGAGCGGCCTCACGAGCTGCCAACTGAAGCTCTCGCGCAGCGCTGAACTGGAGCTGGGACCGTTCGCGGAGGCCAACCTCGGCATCGGACCGTTTCAGTCCCACAACGGCCTCGTCTTGATCAATCACGGTGAGGCGTCCGCCACTGTCCTCTTGAACACCAGCCACACCGGCACGCCGATCGTCGTGTCGCTCGATCCGGGCGAGCGCTACAGCATCCCGCCGTTCAACGGCGCGGAGGTCGCAAACTTCTCGTACAGCATCGAGAATGTGAATCAGACCGAGACGGTCTCGCTGGGCCTGCGAGAGGAGTGGACGTGGAACAAGTCCGGCATCCCCGTCGGACCGAACCCCTTCTGGAGCGCCGCGCTCCAGCACTCCGACGCGATCGGCGAGCAGGCCTTCCGCGTGCATGTGACCGGCAGCGATCCGCAGCCGGGGCGCATGGTGCACGTTTCGCTGCATGATCCGGGAGTCACGGTCGATGCGCCGGATGCTCCGACGGAGACGACCGATCTCACGGCCTTGAGGGTCGAGGCCGCGCGGCCGAACCCGTTCTCCACCGCCACGCACCTCGCGTACACACTGCCGACCCCCGGCGATCTGCGCCTCGAGATCTTCGATCTGAGCGGACGTCGTGTGCAGAGCTTCGAGCGCAAGGCGAGTCCCGCCGGCCCGGGCTTCTTCGATTGGGACGGCGCGGACGCCCACGGACGCGCCGCCGCTCCGGGCGTCTACTTCTTCCGAATGACCCGTGACGGCGCCGACGCGGTCTCGGGGCGAGTCACGCTGATCAGATAGCAGACTGGCCGCCAACGGTCGGGCGCGGCTGAGTGTTGTCCGAAGTCGGGGCAAACGAACGACATCACGGAGTTAGGGGCGCCCGACCTGGAATAGTCGGGCGCTCACGATCTCTCTCCCCCGCAAACGCTCCGGAGGACGTAGGATCCCGGGATGAAGACAACTCCTCCTCGCGATTCAAGCTCCGATTCGGCCCCTGATCTGACCGCTGAGTCGACCGCCGACTCCACCAACGAAACCACCACCGACGGCGCCGCCGACACCAGTCGCGACGCGGTTCCTGGGTTCGCAACTCTCGGGCTCCTCGAACCGCTCGTGGCGGCGATCGTCACGCTCGGGTATGAGGAGCCGACGCCGATCCAGCGCGCGGCGATCCCGGTGCTCCTGAGCGGTAAGGATTTGGTGGGACAGGCCGGAACCGGCACCGGCAAGACGGCGGCCTTCGCCTTGCCGCTCATCCATCGACTGGCCTCAGACCAAGAGCCCCGCACGGGCAAGCCGCGCGGATTCATCTTGGTGCCGACGCGCGAGTTGGCGATGCAGGTGGCCGAGGCGATCCACAAGTACTCCAAGGGATCCGGGCTCGCGGTGGTCCCGCTCTACGGTGGCGCTCCGATGGAGCAGCAGATCCGCGCGCTGCGTCGCGGCGCGGACATCGTCGTGGCGACCCCGGGACGGGCGCTCGATCTCTTGCGGCGCGACACGCTCGATCTGAAGTCGGTCCAGGTGGTCGTCCTCGACGAAGCCGACGAGATGCTCGACATGGGTTTCGCGGAGGATCTCGACGCCATCCTCACCGCGACGCCGAAGACGCGTCAGACGGCGCTCTTCGCCGCGACGATGGCGCCTCGGATCGCGGCGATCGCCGGCCGCCATCTGCGCGAACCGGCGCGCGTGACGATCGAGCGAGAGGCGCGCGCGGCCGGCAAAGTGCCGCGGGTGCGGCAGACCGCGTACATCGTCCCCCGCATGCAGAAGCCGGAGGCGTTGGCGCGGGTGCTCGAATTCGAGAGTCCCGCCTCCGCCATCGTCTTCTGTCGGACCCGACTCGAAGTGGACGATCTGACCGACACGCTGAACGCCCACGGTTACAGCGCCAAGTCACTGCACGGCGGGATGGACCAACGCGACCGCGATCGCGTGATGCAGGGCTTCCGCAGCACGCAGGTCGAGATCTTGGTCGCGACCGACGTGGCCGCGCGCGGACTCGATATCGATCATGTCTCGCACGTGGTCAACTACGACCTGCCGTCCTCGGCCGAGGTCTACGTGCACCGGATCGGACGGACCGGACGGATCGGGCGCGAGGGCGTGGCCATCACGCTGGTCGAGCCGCGCGAAAGCCGGTATCTACGCAGCATCGAGGGGCTGACCCGTCAGCGGATCGAGGTGCTGCGCCTTCCGAGCGCGCACGATCTGCGGGCGCGACGCTTGGAGAATTTGAGCGCGACGCTGCGCGAACGCCTGGCCGCGGGCAAGCTGGAGGAGATGCGCACGATCGTCGAGTCTCTGGCGGCGGAGTTCGACATCTTCGACGTGGCGGCGGCCGCGCTCAGCTTGGTCCATGACGAGTCCGAGCCCGCGGCGGAGTCGACCAACCGGCCGCGAGCGGGGCGCTGAGGGGCGCGTACCCGACTCAGGAGTATGAGTTTTCTAAAGCGCGACTTTGGAATCCTCACACCGTGGACCGAAGATCTGCGTTGCTCATAGCCTCCGTAACATCTCGTGGGCCTTCTGGATACTTGAATCTTGCGCGCCCGGGCCAGCACCACTTTCGGACCCACAACTGTCGAAAGGACGCTGATCGATGAGGCTCGCCATCTTGACGCCGGATCCCGAGTACCTGGAGTACACGGAGTACTCGGACCCGCTCTTCCTACGGTACGAGGAGGTGTTCGGGCGAATCGGCGTCGAGGTGGCCGCCGCGCCTTGGACCGAGCCTCTGCCCGACGGACTGGATGCCGCGGCGCCGATGTTGGCGTGGGGGTATCACCTGCAACTCGACCGTTGGCGACAGGCGTTGGATGCGTGGGAAGCAAGCACCACCCTCGTCAACAGCGCGAACGTGCTGCGCTGGAACACGCGCAAGACCTACCTGACCGAGATGGCGCTGGCCGGCGTTCCGATCGTTCCCACGGTGATGGCTCCGTTGGCGACCCAATCCGAGATCGAGCGCGCCGCCAAACTCTTCAACTCGGATGAACTGGTCGTGAAGCCGCAGGTCTCGGCCGCGGGATTTCGGACGGTCCGGCTGCGGCGCGGCGAGACGCCGAGCGAGATCCTGCCCGACGCGATGATCCAACCGTTCCTGCCTGCCGTGAACGGCGACGGAGAACTCTCGCTCTTCTTCTTCGGCGGGCGCTTCGCCTACGCCGTGCGGAAGGTGGCGGCCGCGGGCGAGTTCCGCGTGCAGCCGCACTACGGCGGAACGCTCTCACTCTTCGAACCGACGGAGGAAGCGCTCGAGACGGCCGCACTCGCGGTGGCGGCAGCTCCGGAACCGGTCACCTACGCCCGCGTCGATCTGGTCCGAGGCTGGGACGGTCAGCCTCTCCTCATGGAGTTCGAGGCGATCGAGCCCGACCTCTACTTCCATCTCGCCCCGGATGGCGGGTTGGCCTACGCACAGGCGGTCGTGTCGGCGGTTTCCGCCGCTCGCGCCTAGAAGACGAGCAACTGACAGACAGGCGGATCGGCCGGTATATTTCAGCGTCGGCCGCGCTCGGATTCCGCGGTTCCGGCGTCACCTCGGATGATCGGAGTCAGTCCCCATGCCGCTCATGCCCCCCATCCATCTCGCGAAGTGGATCGAAGAGAACCGCGATCTGCTCAAACCGCCGGTCGGCAACAAGATGATCTGGCAGGACGCGGAATTCCTCGTGATGGCGGTGGGCGGCCCGAACGCGCGGAAGGATTTCCACGTCGAAGAGGGCGAGGAGTTCTTCTATCAAGTCGAGGGCGACATCGTCCTCCAGATCGTCGAAAACGGCGAGATCCGGGATATCCCGATCCGTGAGGGGGAGATGTTCCTGCTCCCGGCGCGCGTGCCGCATTCGCCGCAGCGTCCGCCCAACACGGTCGGCCTGGTCATCGAACGGAAACGCCGCGCAGGCGAGAACGACCACCTGCGCTGGCTGTGCGAGAACTGCGGCGAACTCCTCTTCGACGCGAGCTTCGAGATGACCAGCTTGGGCAACCAGCTCGAACCGGTCATGCGCGACTTCTGGTCGGACGAAGCGAAGCGAACCTGCCAGGCGTGCGGCGTCGTCATGCAACCGCCTGAGCCGGTCGCGCCCAGGTCTTGAAGGCAGTGTTGAAGTCAGTCTTGAAGCCGGCCTTGAAGATCGATCTCCATACGCACGTCCTTCCGAAGACGTGGCCCGATCTCCGCGAACGATACGGCTACGGCGGATTCGTGCAGTTGGACCACTTCGAGCCCTGCCGCGCACGCATGGTCATCGATGGAAAGGCCTTCCGCGAGATCGAGGACAACTGCTGGGATCCGGCGCGGCGCCTGACGGAGTGCGACGAGTTGGGCGTCGACGTGCAGGTGCTCTCGACCGTCCCGGTGATGTTCAGCTACTGGGCCCAGCCTGCGGACGGCCACGACCTCGCGCGACTCCTCAACGACGACCTCGCGTCGGTCGTGCGCGCGAACCCCAAGCGATTCGTCGGACTCGGCGCGGTTCCGCTGCAGTCGCCCGATCTCGCGATCCCCGAGCTCGAGCGGTGTGTGCGCGAACTCGGACTGGCCGGCGTGCAGATCGGCTCGCACGTCAACGCCTGGAATCTCGACGCACCGGAGCTCTTCCCGTTCTTCGCGCGCGCCAGTGAATTGGGCGCCGCGGTCTTCGTCCATCCATGGGACATGCTCGCGCCGGAGCGAATGCCGAAGTACTGGCTGCCCTGGCTCATCGGCATGCCGACCGAATCGGCGATCGCGATCGCGTCGATGCTCTTCGGCGGCGTCTTCGAACGATTGCCGGCCCTCCGCATCTGCTTCGCGCATGGCGGCGGCAGTTTCGTCGGGATCCTGGGACGGCTGGAGCATGGCTTCGAGGCGCGTCCCGATCTCGTCGCCGTGGCGAATCCGCATCCGCCTTCGAAGTATCTGGGCAAGTTCTTCGTCGATTCGCTGACGCACGATGCCGCGATGCTGCGCCGCCTGATCGAATTGATCGGCGCGAACCGGATCGCGTTGGGCTCGGACTATCCGTTCCCGCTCGGGGAGGCTCGCCCCGGCGAGCTGATCGAGGCGATGACCGACCTCACGAGCGCGCAGCGGGAGTGCCTGTTGTTTCGCAGCGCGGCCGAGTTCCTGGGGAGAGCGCCGGAGTCGTTCCAATGAGTTCGAGCTTCGATCCGTCGGAAGCCTGGGCGCTCGAACAGGACGCGTCCGACCCGCTCGCTCCGCTGCGCGAGGAGTTCGAGCAGCCGACCGACGCGAGCGGCGAGCGATGGGTCTACCTGTGCGGCAATTCGCTCGGACTGATGCCGCGGCGCGTGCGCGAGTTGATGACGCAGGAGCTCGACGACTGGTCTCGTCTCGCGGTCGAAGGCCACATGGACGGCCGCACGCCCTGGTACTCGTATCACGAGAACTTCCGCGAACTCGGCGCGCGACTCGTGGGCGCGCGAAGCGGCGAAGTCGTCCTCATGAACTCGCTCACCGTGAACCTGCACCTGATGATGGTCTCGTTCTATCGGCCCGAGGGACGTCGGCGAAAGATCGTCTTGGAAGACGCAGCGTTTCCTTCGGACACCTATGCCGTGGCTTCGCATCTCCAGACGCGCGGTATCGAGCCCGGAGACGGCGTGCTGCGTCTCTCGCCCGCACCCGGCGAATCGTGCCTCACGAACGAGGCGATCGAGCGCACTTTGGCTGATCACGGTGACGAGATCGCGTTGGTGCTGCTGCCCGGCGTGCAGTACTACACCGGCCAGCGACTGGACATGGCGCGGATCACCGCCGCCGCGCACCGCATCGGCGCCATCGCCGGTTTCGACCTGGCGCATGCCGTCGGCAATGTCCCTCTGGCGCTGCATGACTGGGACGTCGACTTCGCCGCCTGGTGCTCCTACAAGTATCTGAACGGCGGGCCCGGCGCGGTAGCCGGCTGTTTCGTGCACGAACGTCACGGCGCCCAGCTCTCGCTTCCACGCTTCGCCGGATGGTGGGGCAATGATCCCGCCACGCGCTTTCGCATGCACCTGAACGAGCAGTTCGTCCCTCGCGCGGGCGCCGAAGGCTGGCAGATCAGCAATCCGCCGATCTTCTCGCTCACGCCGCTCCTCGCCTCGCTCGCTCAGTTCGATCGCATCGGCATGGAGCCGCTTCGCCAGAAGTCGCTCCGACTGACGGGTTACCTCGAGTCGCTGGTCGGCCGACTGCCTTCGACCCAACTTTCGCTCATCACGCCGAGTGATCCCGAGCAACGCGGCTGCCAACTCTCGCTCCTCATCCCCGAAGGCGCGCGCGCCGCGTTCGACGCCATTCGTGCGCGCGGGATCTTGCCCGACTTCCGCCAGCCCGACGTCATCCGCATGTCGCCCGCACCGCTCTACAACTCGTTTCACGACGTGTGGCGCGCCGGCACCGCGCTGGTCGAGGTGCTGGGTGGCTGAAGCAGCGCGGCCGACAGCAGTGCGGCCGACGTTCGTGATCGCAGGCGGCGGCCTGGTCGGCTCGATGCTCGCGGCCTTCCTCGGTCGAGCGGGATATCGGGTCGAGCTATTGGAGCGTCGCGGCGATCCGCGCGGCGGACAGATGGAGGCGGGCCGCAGCATCAACCTGGCGATCTCGGCGCGCGGACTGAACGCGCTGGCCAAGCTGAAGCTCGACGACCGACTCTTGTCGCTGGGCGTGCCGCTCTTCAAGCGCGCGATCCACTCTCCGACCGGCTCGATCGCCTCTCAGCCGTATGGGATCGGGGATCAGGCGATCTATTCGTTCTCGCGGTCGGAGTTGAATCGGGCGCTGATCCAAGCGGCGGGCGAAGCGCCCAACGTCCAACTGCAGTTCGGGCGGAGGTGCCTCGAGGTCGATGTCGCGGCTGGGTCGATCACGCATGTCGACGCCGCGACCGGGGGCGACATGCGTACAGATGAGGGCATCGTCATCGGCGCCGACGGCGCGTTCTCGTTCGTGCGCGCCGCGCTCCAGAAGCGAGAGCATCAGGAGTACGCGCAGAGTTACCTCGAGCACGGCTACAAGGAACTCTTCATCCCGACGCGGCCCGACGGCTCCGCCGCGCTCGACGTGAACTGCATGCACATCTGGCCGCGCGGCCGTTTCATGATGATGGCGATGGCCAATCTCGATGGTTCGTTCACCGTCACGCTCTATTTGCCCCGCACCGGAGAGAACGGCTTCGATCGACTCATGACCCGCGATGCGGTCGACGCTTTCTTCCGCCGCGAGTTTCCCGACGCCGTGCCGCTCATGCCGACCCTGCACGATGACTTTTTCGGCAATCCGATCGGCGCGATGGTCACGATCCGCACCTATCCCTGGCGTTCGAGCGACAAGGTCGTGCTGATCGGCGACGCCGCGCACGCCATCGTCCCTTTCTACGGCCAAGGCGCGAACTGCGGCTTCGAAGACTGCCTCGAGTTCATCGCGCAGCTCGAGCAACTGAAACAGAGCCCAGGAGATCTCGAACGCGCCTTCGAGGAGTTCCAGCGCATCCGCAAGCCGAACGCCGAGGCGATCGCCGACCTCGCGCTCGAGAACTTCAACGAGATGCGCGACCACGTCGCGTCGCGCAGATTCCTCTGGAAGAAACGGTTCGAGAAGCTCCTCGCGCAGTTGTTGCCCGGCTGGTACCGGCCGCTCTACCCGATGATCGCGTTCTCGCTCATCCCCTACGCCGAAGCTCGCGCCCGCGCCGTTCGACAGGCCCGGACGCTGCGTCGGATCGGCGCCAGCATGGGCGCGCTGCTCGTGCTACTCATCACCTGGCTCGTACTGAGGTAACCGTGGTCCCGCTCACCTACCCGTCGTATCTGGAACTCGAACGACTGCTCGACCTCCAGCATCCAAAGTCCGATCCCGAAGAGCACGACGAGTTGCTCTTCATCGTGATCCACCAGACCTACGAGCTCTGGTTCAAGCTGCTCCTGCACGAGACGAGCAAGGTCATCCGCGATCTGAACGGCAACGATCTCTTCGGCGCGATCTCCACGTTCAAACGCATCCGCACGATCATGAAGACGCTCGTCGGGCAGTTGGACATCTTGGAGACGATGACGCCGCTCTCGTTCTCGTCGTTCCGCAACCGACTCGACACAGCGTCGGGCTTCCAGTCGTATCAGTTCCGCGAACTGGAGTTCATCTTCGGCTACAAGCGCGCCAGTCGCGCCCCATCGGACGATGACCCCGGCAAGGTCACGCTCGAGCGCCGCTTGGCCGAGCCGTCGGTCGTCGACGCTTTCTATCGGCTGCTCGCCCAACGCGGAGCGAGCATCCCCATCGAGATGCTGGAGAAGGACGTCCGCCTCGCCACCCAGCCCGACGAGCGCGTACAGGACGAGGTCTTCCGTCTGTACAAGACGCAGCCTGAGCTGGTCATCCTCTTCGAATCGATGGCCGACTTCGACGAGGGCATGCAGGAATGGCGCTACCGCCACGTCAAACTGGTCGAGCGCACCATCGGCGCCAAGAGCGGGACCGGCGGGTCGGCGGGGGTCGATTTCTTGAAGCAGTCGTTGTTCAAACCGCTGTTTCCGGACCTGTGGGCGGTGCGGCATCGGATGTAGTAGTCAGACGTGCGCCCCGCACGTCTGACCTCCCCTACGACGCTCACACCTACCACCCAACCTGAGGCCCGAGCCCTAGACCGTCGCGATGATCTTCAACTCTATCGCGATCGCCGTCGGGAGCGCCCCGACCTCCACCGTGGTCCGAGTCGGTTGGTTCGTCGTGAAGTACTCCGCGTAGACACGATTGAAGGCCGCGAAGTCGTTCTCCATGTCCGTGAGGAAGACGGTCACGTCGACGATCTGGTCCCAACTCGAGCCGGCGTCCTCCAGGATCGTGCGCACGTTGGCCATCACCTGGTGAGTCTGCTGCACGATGTCGTGCGAGATGACGGCGCCTGAAGCGTCGGTGATGTTGCCGGGGATCTCGTCGGGGGCGGGTGCGCTGGCGGGTGCGCTAGGTGCGCCATGTGTGTCGGGCCTGCCGGGCGCGCTAGCCGCGGCGGTTGCTCCTGGTGCGCCGACCCCCCGCTTCCGCGAGCCGATCCCGGACAGAAAGAGCAGATTCCCGACACGCCGCGCGTGCGGATAGGCGCCGACCGGTTTCGGCGCGCGTTCGGAACGAGTTTCGTCATTCGCCATGCATCAACCTCACGCAGCGACCGTCCTCTACATCCTCCGCCGCGACTCAACGATCGTGTCGCTTGTGAAAAATGGTGCAACTATTGCCGGCAACAGTTGCACCATTTTTCACAAGCCATCTGACGATGGATCCACGGTCTCGGATCGCCTCAGCACTGTCGGCCGCGTCACTACAGCTTCACACACCCATTTTTCGGCTCGGTGAAGAACCGAATCGCTTCGTCGTCTGCGAGTTCGATGGCGTGGGCTTCGTCGCGGAAGGGCATGACGGTGACGACGGGGCCGAAGATCTCTTCTTGGTCAGCTGATGGGTCGTGAAGTACTCGGCATCCACCCGACTGGACGCCGCGAAGTCGCGCTCCATGTCCGTCAAGAAGACCGTCACACCCACGATCTTCTCCCAACTCGAGCCCGCGTCCTCCAGAATCGCCCGCACATTCGTCATCACCTGATGCGTCTGCAGCACGACGTCATGCGCAATGACCTTGCCCGCCGCATCGACCACGTTCCCCGGTGTCTCCTCACTCCCCGACCCACCCGCAGCGCATGCGAAATCCTCGGGAGGAACGTACGGAGCGGCTCGACGATCGCCTCGCGCTTCCAAGCGGACCGGATGCTGTCCGCGCAGTCAGCGACGGTCAATCGAATTGTGGTCGGCGAATTGTGGTCGGCGCGAGAGAGGCGCCGAACTAGCCGCGGCGACCGATCCACGCTCCCTCGCGAGAACTCAGTTGGCGTCCAAAGCAAGCACCACCCGGGCCATACCGGTCAGCAGAACCGCGTGTTCCTCGCTCGACTCGGGCTCGAACTCCTTCGACGCGAACGCGAACACTCGCGCCCCCGCGATTAGACATCGATCGGCCAGGTCACCGTCGATCCTTCGGAAGGCGTCCGACGCCAGCGCGAGCACGGAGAGCGCGAGCCCATACTCGTACTCGATGTCTGACTTGGTCGCGACCATTCCCTTCACTGATCCGTCCCGCTGGGTCGACGCCAGCAAGTACTCGAGTTCTCGCCGCGTCGGAACCAGGAGTTCACGTCCTCCGTCCGCGATCAAGTACTCCAATGCTCCCTCTTCCATATGGAGCGCGTACTTCCAGTCGTGCTCCTCCCAGTCCACCCAGTCGCCGTGAGACCAAGAGAGCGCATGGATCCACAATCCTCGTTGCGGGTCATAGAATCCGCCCTGGTCCGCCGGAAGCACCGCCTGCTTCACCAGGGCTCGCAAACAGTCTCGGCGATTCGCCGAGGGGACGCCGCGGTCCAGCCAACCCGACTCGCGATGCAGCGCCAGCGACCAGAGTGCCGCCCCCACTTCGTACGATCCCTTGAACGGCGCCTGCGTCTGCAGATTGCCCGCGCGATCCACGCTGCGATACGCGAAAACCGCACCCGTCTTCGCTTCGTTATCGAGATAGAAGTCGCGCCCGGGGATGTCCCGTCCGCCGTTGAAAGTCGGCGACGGTCCGGGTGCGAGAACATCTACGCGACAGCTTCCTCGATGTCTACATCTTGGGGTCTGACGGTTCGCTTCAGGGCCTCGATGAGTCGGGGCATTTGCTGATGACCTCGGATGCGGCGGAACTTCTTCTGCGCCTCGAGTGCCGCCGTCACGGCCCAACGAAGCGCCATCGACCCGCTCCGCCACCGCTTCACGTTCCTCGCGCTGCGCTCCAACGATCCCTGTACGTTCTCGATCGGATTCGTCGAACGAAGCGTGCGCCAGAGCGCGTCCTCCAGACCCAACCGCGTGACGGTGAGCGTCTCCGCCAGCCCCTCTTCCAACGAAGCTGCGGCGCCCGGATGCGTCACCTTCAACCGCGTGGCCAAACGCTCCAGCCTTTGCAGCGCCTTCTTCGCGTCTCGGCACGCGTAGGCGGCCAGCATCTCCTTCTTCACCCACCCTTGCTGCTCTCGCGGAAGGTGTTCGAGCACGTTGCGAAGCTTGTGCACCTGGCAGCGCTGCACCACCGCCCACGAGCCGAAGACCTCTCGAACCGCCTTGCGCAGCCCCTTGCCTCCGTCGATCACGATCAACCGTCGCTCCTCGATCGAGAGCCCGCGATCGACCAGATCGCTCAACAACCGACGGCAGAGCGCCGCGTTCTCCGTACTCCCCTCCGCGATCCCCAGCACCTGTTTCGTGCCGTCAGACGCGAGGCCGAGGATCACGATCAGAAGAT
>Ga0163149_10001167_pt1 | contig 34049 bp, 53 predicted proteins | sample OliLakLV19MP5G1_FD_148604 | JGI IMG/M metagenome (GOLD analysis project Ga0163149, IMG submission 148604) | Freshwater microbial mat bacterial communities from Lake Vanda, McMurdo Dry Valleys, Antarctica - Oligotrophic Lake LV.19.MP5.G1 | ecosystem: Environmental > Aquatic > Freshwater > Lake >... | reverse complement strand
GTCTTGGGACTGCGAAAGGCGAGTTCGACTTCGAAGAGCGGCTGAGATCCCCCGATGAGTTTCACCTGCCGCACCATTGCCCCGGTCAGCTCGGCGAGATAGTGCAGTTGTGTCTCTCTCGGGTGAGCACGGGAGTAGCGTCCAGGCGGGATGAAGCTGGCGAACCGCACCGGCTGGTTGTACCAATCGCGATAGGTGGCTGCGACAGGTGTCAGGATGTTCTCGCGCTTCTGGACTTGCTCTCCTTTCATCGCGACAGGTTCATCCCAGCGCACCATCGTTTGGACTGGCCATTCCTGTTCGACGGTTCGGAATCGATCCAGCCGAATCGGCGTCCCGGACGGATCAACCCAATGTTCCAGCGACCACCAGTAGGACCAATAGGACAGGCCGTTCACCTGTTCGAACACCTGTTTGTAGAGTCCGAGCGGGAACGTAAACCAGAGGTGCTCGTACACTCGCTCTTCACCATTTTCCGTGGTGAAGAGCAGAAGTTCCCACAAGCCCGCGTTCAAACAATTGCGGGCGAGATCCACGCGGGTCAGGGTTCGTTGTTCGAACCCGTCCCCGCCTTCGCGTACGTCAAGATGGGTTGAGGTTCGAGCGAATCGAATCTGTTGCCGGTTCCATTCGCGGTCGATCAAACCGATCTTCGTCAAATCCGGATCGCTCTTGGCCCAAGGGGGAACTGCCGCGACGAAGTGCGCGAGATCTACATCGGTGAATTCTATTGCCGCCGCCTGCGGCGCAGCGGGTTCCAGAAGGAAGCGAAATTGAGTATCACCGAGTCGCTGAATGATGAGTTGCCGATGTGGATAGGCGCCGAAGACGGAGCTTGTGTTCTCAGGATTTTCGGGGTACTCGTCCCTCGCGAATGCGACAAGGGCAATGGCCTGCCGAGGTCGGTCATCGTAACGATTGGCAAACCAGGCAAGGCCAGCGATGAAGAGGAGCGTAAGAAACGTGAGGGACGCGAAAACTGCTCGTTTCTTGAACTTATGAGCCTGTGTGGACACGGCCTTCGTGCTTCCTGGAAGAGAGGGTTGAATCAGCGTGCGGTCAGCTTCGCCGACTATATCGGAATGGAAGCCTTCGCCGCTATCATCAACGATATGGGACGCCTCATAGAGGAGTGGCTATTGTGGTCGAGGTGCCAGGTGGTCTGGGTTAATTCTCTTCGCGGCGGAGGGGGGACAGGGGATGGATAGGCGCTCACATCTACCCGCAATGTCTCTCTGACATATTCTGACAGGTCGCCTCTATTGCCTTGAAGTAGACAAGCGAGTAGTCTTCAGATTCCACGCGAGAGTTGGCTCTATGGACCGTCCGCAAGCCGCCCCTAACAAACTGTGGTTCCTGAAGAACATTCGACTGTTTGAAGGCATTTCTCCATCGGATATGCAGGAGATGGAGAAGATTACTCGCATGGAGGAGATCAAGAAGCGGCAGCCCTTGTATCTTACGGGCGACCCGAGCCTCAATGTGTACCTTCTCAAACGCGGGCGCGTCAAAATTGCCAACACGGCACCCAGCGGGAAAGAAGTCACCTTCGACATCGTAGAGCCGGGAGAAGTGTTCGGAGAACTGGATGTGCTGGAAGATGCCCCACGTTCGACCTCAGCCGAAGCCCTCGATGACGCGCTCATTTGTTTGATTCCACGGAGGGATTTCGATCAATACTTGGCCATGCATCCTATCGTGATGTTCAAGTTGACCAAGCTGATCGGCCTGCGGCTCAAAAAAATCCAGAGCCGTGTCGAAGATTTGGTCTTCCGAGACGTACCAGCTCGACTGGCTCACCTGCTCTCAGAGTTGAGCAAGACCGAAGGCGTCGCGGACAAACAGGGGATTCGACTTAAAGTGAAGTTGACCCATCAAGAAATGGCCAACCTGATCGGCTGTAGCCGTGAAACCGTGAGCACCACTATGGGGCAGTTCCGGGACGATGGCCTCATTCAGATGGATGGCCGGACGATCACCATCGTGAACGAGAAGGGGCTGTCCAAGCTCCTTGGTTGATACCGAGTTGCCTGGGCTGCGCTCGTCCTAGCCCACATGTCTTTTCCTGCCGTTAGCACATCATGCTTTCGTCATCAGCGCACAGTCAGTCACGCAGTGCTTGCTACAGATGCCATGAGGCTATCCTTTGGCCGTCGCGCGCTTTCCATGATGCCGTTCGAGCACCTGCCGTTCTGCCTCGGCCCAGTGCTCGGGGTCGCGGCCATGCTCGTAGCCGCACTCGCAATAGAGCTGATAGGCCAGCTGCTGGATCTCTGCTTGTAACGGTTCCGGGGGCGAATGCTCCGGCTCGGCTAGTTGAGTCCCGCGTTTGTTGTCAAGTTTCTTCGTCATGGCATCCTCCGTTGTGTCAACAGAGATTCAGGGAATCTGCCCACCTCGTGGCAACGGTCCGCCACATGAGGAACAAGGGACGGCGGACGTTGTCGCTATGGCTTTAGGTGAAACGGCGACCGGAGTGCCTCCTCGGATGAGCTGGACCCACCGTGCTGTTGGGTATCGGACCACCAATTTTGGAAGAAGCAGTAGCAAGGCCACCATGGCAATACCGAGGACGATCAACACCCATTCTCCTGATACCACTTGGCTCCCGGCGTAGGTGAGCAGAAAGGTGGGGGCGATCATCCCCAGCAAGGTCGCCACTGCAAATGCTCGAAGTGACATGTTGGTCAGTCCAGCTCCATAACTGACGAGGTCGAAGGAAAAGATCGGGAGCAGGCGAGACACGAAGACAAAGATAGCCAAGTGCCGGTCTGAGCAACGTTCACAAAAAGAGATGTCCGTCCTGAGAATTCTGGTCAGAGCGGCTTGTCCAAGAGACCGGCCTATCAGAAAGCTGAGGACGGCTCCGATTTCCGCGCCGATGACGGCATAGGTGGTTCCCAACGTCACGCCGAATGTCGCTCCTGCCGCCAAATCCAGTGGGAGGCTTGGGATGGGACTGATGATGACGGCCGTTGCCATGAGCAGCATAAACAGGATCGGCCCGAAGGGGCCGGCTGCGCGCAGCCGGTCGGCGATCCGGTCCGGATGCAGCAGCTCCCCGACATCGAGCCAATGCATGGCAGCGTAGACACTCATGACCAAGGCGAGCAGGGCTCCAAGTTTGATCCAGGGAGATTTCTTCGTCATTCGTACAGTTTTCCCGCGTCAGAACACTCTAGGAGTGAAAAACGATAACCCAACGTAGGGCAGCACCCCATTGATGCCGGTATTCCGTTCGCCTAGGTCGGCATTGGAGATATGGTGGTATCGCACGCCCATGGTCCAGGGGATCCGGTCCGTCACAAAGTAGTGTACGCCGGGACCGGTCTCCAACACGAACTCGAACTGCGTGCTCTGTTCTGGAATCCGTGGAGCGAGATTGGTCCAAATCATCCCGGCGCCGGCGTCCCAGAAAGGCATCCATCGCCCGAATGAGAGAAAATTGTATTTCAGTACGAACGATCCTCCTGCGGCCTCGGCTGCAAACGGTTTGGTAAATCGAGCGAACACGGGTTCCAGCAACAGCTCGACATTGCCCTGATACCACTCGGATCCCAGGGGATCAGTCAGCACTATTCCGATGCGCGGAAGCACAAAGACCGCAGCCCGGTTGGCCGATGTACCAGCGCCGACTGCCGTGGTGGCCTGGGCGTATCCTGTCACGAGACCGACTTCAATGGTGCCCCGCGTCATCCTGTCGCGGGCATCGAAGAAAGGTTCAGCCGTGGCATTGCTTCCACTCATGCACGCCGCGCAAAAACATATCGACACGAAGAGTGCCAGATACACGTGATGGCGTCGTCTCCGTGTCAGGCCTCCAGAAAGTTTCTGTATCGCATGGTTCTCCAACATTCCTGCCATTCGCATAGCGTTGCATCTGGACCTTTCTATCCGTCATTGGATGCTGCGCATTCTGCACGATCTCGGCCAGACACATCTGTCATCCAGCTCACATGACTTGGAGTTATTCAGCACGGCTAGGATTGGCGAGCGCGTCGTACGAGGGCGATGAATACTGAGCTGGCCCGTGAGAGGATTGAAGGAGAACCACGATCAGCACGACCGGGTATCGGACAGCGTTCCCAAGGAGGCGACGCCAACACGACGTAGCCACGCTACTTTTTCACCAGAAAGGGTTGAACCGCGTACGGCGGCGACGGGTATTTATCTGCAGGTCAGCGGCACCCAGAAATCCTTTGCGAACGGACTGACGTGAGACAATCCCAGACGGCGATAGGTCTGCTCGGGAATTCCAATGTCGGCAAGAAAGAGCTGTCCTGTTCGCTGAGGCAGCAGGCCTGTTTTGGGGAGAGCTAGAGTCATTGTCCAATGGGGCTGAATACAGTCTCCGGGCATGCCACCAGTTGTGGCGTCCAATCCGGACGGAACGTCGAGCGCCAGAATCGACACTCCTGTGCCGTTTGCCCACCGAATCAACTCAGCGATCGGACTTCTTGGAATAGAACAGAGTCCATAGCCGATCAGGCCGTCGAGGATCAGATCGACCGGTTCCGCGCTCAAGGCAGCGGCTGCGACTTCTCTGCCGCTCGTCGACCGGAAAACCTTTCGCTGAAACGCCGGAACTTCTTTAAGATCGTCAGGCTCTGCGGCACAGAGTCTGACGTCGACCCCTCGATTGGCCAGGTGGCGAGCGGCACAGATTCCCCCTCCGCCATTCCCGCCGCCGCCGGCCAGTACCAGGATTCTCGCGGTGGCCCACGCGTCGCCAAGCATCGCTATGGCGAGCAGTGCCAGATTGCGTCCGGCGTTCTCCATCATCTGAAAGAGATTCGGTCCGGTTTCCTCGGTCGCGATGCGATCCAGCTCTCTCATTTGCTCTGCCGTCACGGAAGGAATTTCTACCCCGCCTTGCGTGAAGAATCGCACCGGAGTTTCAGTGATTTGTCGAGTAGTAGCCTTGCGTTCCATCGGTATGTCCGCTTAAAAGAAGGTAAAGCCGAGATTACTCCTGGCTGGCGCATAGCGGAAATTGAGCGTGACGCCTTCTCGGTACTCCACAAGGGCGCCTGGCTGAGAGACGGCGCAACCAAGCGTCGCCGTAGGCAATATCGCCACACTCCTTGCACGCATGCGAATCATACCTCTCCCTCCACAACTCAGCCTTCGTTGCACCGGGAAGTAGTTGTCATGGACATTCCCACCATTCATGTTGCCCCACCGACAGACTGCTATCGCGAGCTGGGATCTCCTCGCGTGAGATGGCCTGACCTCAGCGGCAGGTCGTCATGCCCCGCATCAGTAGCCATGTCGCCGTCAGTGCGAAACTCGTGATCCCTATGAGGCCACTCCAGAACGCTAAAAAGAGGAGCAGAATATACCCGCCGAGCGTGCCTGCCCCCATGCGGGAGCAGGAGATAGGCATCCATCCCAAGGCCGATCACCGGCATGATCGCGGAAAGTTTCATGAACGTCCACGCATTCCATTTGGACAAACATTTCCACTGCATCTCGTGTGTCATGACGTGCTCCCTTCCATCGGCACCATGTAGAGTTTCCTTCCAATCGATATCGGTATCATTGGGAGAGCCTATGATTCGTCTTGACGGTCTTTCACCCCGAACCGGCGATAGAGTGGCACAGGGTCGCATCACTGCGCTGTAAGATAGCTGACAGTCTCAGATATTCAGCAGGGCACTCTCGAAACTGGGGGTTGATTGTGTGATCCAGCATGTGGTGTGCGGGCAAATGAGCAGATTGGGCGAACAGTAAATGTGAACTGTGTCGATGTGCGGTCGGCAATCAAGAGCCCTGAAGACTTGGGTATCCGGATGGAAGATGTACCAGGCGAACCAGAAGGCCATCACGGAGGGCAGTGGCTTCTCATCGGCGTGAGCAAAGGAGGCACCAAGGGTTTTAGAAGATATAGGCTGCACCGATTCCGGCAAAGAGACCGAGCACAAATGTGATGCCGAACATCTGGCTGATATCCATTTCGATACGATGACAGCGGCTTGGCGTGAGAGTTCGGCGCGGCTTGGTCCTGAGGCCGAGTTCACGGTCGGCGTTGAGAGGGTCGACACGCGAAGTCGATGAGTGACCGTGCTTATTGGCGGCCCGTCCTTTCGCATTCTTTCATTCTCTCTAGGAGCCAATTTTTCCTTGGTATCCCGACGGCTACAGTGCGGCCATTCATTACAATGGTTGGGAGGACGTAAAAGCCCAGTGCTTTGGCCTCGTGCCCCAACAATGGATGGATCGCGATGTGCCAGATAGGACAGTCCTGTTGCAATTCTTTCGCGAGCAAGAGGACGGACTGCTGCGACACGCAGCCATCGTGATAATATAAATCCATCTGCCTCATGACAGGACAGTACTCGATTGTGCCGGAATGATCTGTGAGCTAGCTCACAGGGAGAAGAAACCGGTCTGGAGAGAGTGGCGAGATCGGTCGGCATAGGGAGGGGGCAGAAGCGGCCACACGGGGAAGGGACTGCAGACTCACGCATCTTTTTGCCTTCGGCGAGCGGAGCGAGGAATCTCCAATGACATCTGCTCTCGCGTCCTGGCTCAGGGCCTCCGTCTTGCCTGCCACAACCAGCTATAGATCGCCAGATTCACCACCAACACCAGCACGCCGAGCACAACTTGAACGTCGTGCGTCAGCGCCTCAGGGTAGAGCATGGGAAGAAGGAATCGTAAAACGAAGTCTCCTTCGTAGGCAGCCTCCCCCGTTTGCGCGCGCAACCAATTCTCTAGCGGCGTGAGCGGACAGATCCAGCCGGTGAATTCGACAACCGCACCCCATATAGCTGCTGGAAGATGGAGCCGCATCACACGGGGCCAACGAAGGAGCAGCACGCCGCCACACACCACAAAAATGACGAAGGCCAAGTGGAGGATCATCACGAGGTCAGAGAGAATGAGGTAAAGCATGGCTGTGTCCTAGTGGAAGGGAAGGTGCGCGATCGGCTAGAAATACTAGTCACTCAGCCTATTGTTGGGAAGTTAACGAGGGGAAGGGGTATTGTTTCAAGTAGTGAAGTAACGCTTGCGTTCGTGTCGATCGCCCTATGGCTGTAAGATGATCGGCTGTATCGCTGAAAAGCTCTCTATCATACTGGTATTCCTGTGGAAGCCCGAGCGTCTGTAGTTGATGGGCTTGCAGCTGGGTCCTCAAGTTTTGCAAATGTGCGGACACGGTCTCTGAGGCGAGGTCCAGCTTGATATTCTTCATCGAAGGTGGCCACGCAATATATAGACTGATGTCACGATTCCTGCAGAACTTAGCAAATCGTCGAAATTCGTCCCACACACGTTCCGAATAAACAAAGGGCTTGGTGAGCCCGTAATCGGTGTCGACTACCAAAGATTTTCCACTCGTCACGGCATCCCCATGACGATCCAGGTTCAGGGCCGAGTATATAATTTCCGTACCTGAGAACGTGAGGACATGTTGGGCATGCCGATGTATCACTTCCTTAGGTGAGGAGAGACGGCGCTGGTCAAAAATTCCCACTCGCTCGCGAGAGACCTGTGCGATGGCCCCAGCAACGAGGCGGTGCATGGGAACGGACAGGATGAACCGAATTTTCTCAGGTGTCGGCAACCTCCAGAAAAAGGCCGTATCCCACGTCATCATTTGGTTAGTGAACCAGAGGGAGTACGGGTTCACTCGTGTGTACCGGTAGTATTCAATAGACAGCAAGACGTGATCATGCGGCTGGAGATACTGTTGGGCTTCTTGAACTAGATGCTCGAAAGAAAAGCCCGCATGTAGGGCTAAATTAATCGTTGGAATGCCCAGGGTGTGTTCGAGGAGCGCGGAATCAATTCCAAACAGTGTACTCGAACCGCCCAGAACTACGAGTTTCGGTTCCTTGATGGCAGCAATGAGGTTGTGTTTCACGATGGTCGATTCATACAGCCAATACTCGGCCTTCACCGGAGCCCCCAATTGATAAAAGAAGAGCGACAGATGCATGAGACCGAGAAGCAAGGCCGTAACAGCGGAGTATATGAGGTACTTGAATGGTGACATGGGCTAGAATTGTCGATAGATGAAGCTGCCCTTCTCGACGGAGATGGATGCGAGGAAGGCAGCGTAAAAGAGCAAACCGACCAAAATAGCTCGCCCGAATGCAAATCCTGTGGATTCATGCTGCTTGTGAGACTGGAGCCACTCCTGTGTATTGGGACTGTAGAACGTGATAATCGCGGAAGCCAGCAAGAGCATAATGGTCAGCGCCACATCAGAAAGCAGTAGGTCCATCGGGTAGATAATCCTCTCTGCGAAAGAGACGGCAACTCCCAAATCGTGAAAAATAGACCAGAGGAATTCATAGTTTGGCGAAGGTGTTTGAACGGCTTTAAGGAATGTTTTTATGCTCGCCTCGGGCGGCAACAGTCCATTAAAACCAACCAGTGATTTACATAGACGAACTCCTGACTTGCATTACCTACACGGAACCATCCCCAAGCCACCACGACACTGAGGAATGTGATCGTGCGGCCGAGAAGTGGTGGACAAGGAAAGTTCATCTTTGTCCAGATATGATTTGCAATCAAAAATATTCCGTGTAATGCGCCCCAGATGATAAATGTCCAATTGGCTCCGTGCCACAGTCCGCCGAGCACCATGGTGGCCAGAAGGTTTAAGTGTTGGCGAAAGATTCCTTTTCTATTCCCTCCCATCGGAATATACAGATAGTCGCGGAGGAACGTAGAAAAGGTGATGTGCCATCGCCGCCAGAAGTCGATGATGCTGGTTGCTTTGTAGGGGGAATTGAAGTTCTGAGGCAGGGAGATACCAAATGTCAGAGCGAGTCCGATTGCCATGTCTGTGTAACCGGAAAAGTCGAAATATAATTGGAAGGTATAGGAGAGAACTCCGATCCAAGCCTCAACGAAGCTTGGATCAGTTCCGGCAGCGATAGAGGCAAAAAGAGGGTCGACACCACGGCCTAAACTGTCAGCAAGCACGACCTTCTTGAACAATCCAAATGCAAAGACTGTTAGCCCTTCAGCGATGCCGGCTGCGCAGGAGTAGGACGTAATTGAAGTAGCGTGAAGTTGAGTGAGGAACTGTTTGTGGCGAACAATGGGACCAGCAATGAACTTTGGAAAGAATGTAATGAAGACACTATAGTGCAAGAACGAAGATCGCACTGAAGTGCCGTTATACACATCGACGAGATAGGCGATCTGGACAAACGTGAGAAACGATATTCCCAGTGGAATGTCTGTAGAGGTTGCGGCATAAGAGGTTTGTAGAACCGTGTTGACACTATCTACGAAGAACCAGAAATACTTGTAATAGCCGAGAGCGAAAACGTTGACGGCTATGCCTGCAGCAAGGGATAGAGATTTGAGTCTTGGCTTGGACCCGGGCACACGGCTCAGCCAGGCTCCGAGTGCGTAGTTGACACACAGGGATGCAGCGAGCACGGGCAGATGGGTGCTATCCCACCATCCATAGAGCAGAATCGAACAGAGAGAAAGCCAGCTGAAGGCCAGAGGTGCCGAGTACCTATGCCGTAGAAACCAATAACCAAGCAGGGTGATGGGGTAGAAGCCGAGGAAGAAGTCGCTCGAGGTAAATGACATTACTTCACAACAGGATGCAACGGGAGCGCGATGGTGTCACTCACGTACTTACAATTGGAGACAGCGATAGTGTACATGAAGGGAAGACTCTTGAGGTAGGAAAAGTAGGACGCGTTAGCGAAAGTGAAGGGTATTGGACAAGCAAAATTGACTATCGATCAACGAACCTAGAACAAACGTAGGGGAGAAGACGGATCGGCCAGAGCCGGATAGGTTAGGCGACCATGCTCGATTTTGGCGAATGAGGTGAGTTGATGCGGCTTTGCTTCCGTAGTAGAGATGATGTTTCGAACAATCCAGCCACGTGCGACTAGTGCATCGGCGATCAGCGAACGGTGGCAGCGCCAGGGGACAGCCTCGGCACACATCATCGCGCATGGGCTTTGTAGACCATGCTTCATGAGCCCCTCCAGCGCGTTGCAGAACTCTGCCGTCTGCATATAGTCGGCGTAGCCGCGGAAACTGGCGTTTCTCCACCCGTTGTTGATTGAATCCTTCCGAGTCTTTCGAAGACCCCCAAGCGCAGACATGTGGAGAAAGTCGAGATAGGCTTCCTTCAGGCTCTCGGACAACCTGTTCGTATTGAATTGCGGATTGTGCCGTGAGCGTGGAATCGTTCGGACGTCCACGAGGAGCTGGATCTCATGCGCGCGTAAGACATTGATGAACTCACCGATCAGACTGGTCGAATGACCGATGGTCCAGATTGTCGGTCGTGGAGGCATGGAGCAGTGTGGCATAGAGCGCTTGGAATCGCCACGGGCTGGGAGGAGTGAGAATTAATTCGGTGGCAATTTTTCTGGATCGACTTCGATTAGCCGCAGCCGGCCGTTGGCGATGTGCTCGGTTTTGTACAGGCGGTCGCCCAGCTGTATGGTTCCTACAAGGAGATTGCCGCTGATGACAAAGGTAAAGTCTCCCTTCGAGGGGGGCTTGAATGTGCCGCGGATGACAGCGGTATCGTTGCTGCGGGAGACCGTCGACATGACATCCAACTCATGGTTGGCGCGATCGAAGAGATCAATGGTGATCCTAGGATGGGGTCTGGCCCCGGCATCCTTCAATATTTGAAGGAGTGGAAGATCCAGTACGATTTCTCGATCTCTGAGCACCCACGGCCTTCGTGGCATCGGCGGCTGATTGGTGGCAGGAGGAGTCAGGACTGTCTGCCACAAGCTCTTTGGTGTCGCCCGCTCATCAGCCCATGCGATCTGGCCGAAGACACCGCCCAGTACCGCGGCGAGGAGAACATAGCTGAATTGGTAGACCACGGAGTCGCCTTCTTACATATGACGTAACGGTCGTTCGCCTCATTATTATAGAGAGGAGTGCGGCTCGGCGCGATCATAAAAAAATAAAAAGGCATCGATCGTGCCAGCGCCTTTCCGATCAAGGGAATGCAAAGGGGAATTCATTGTTGTGCGGCCTGAGAGGCCCACGTGGTGAGGTCGTCAGCAGCTTCCAAGACCTCGACCGGAACCTCGTAATAATTCTTGAGTGTCTGTCTGGATGTGGGTTTGAAGGGGTTCATCCCTCGGTCGCGGTAGCGAGGTGCGGTCATCCGATCAGTTTTGAAGTAGAGGCGGCCCTTGTGGATGATGCCGAAGAAGGTGTTGCGTTGGTACAGGCCGTATCCGCCGAACATCGCGCGGCAGGTGACGCCGGGCAGATCGGCCAGCTGATCCAGCACATAATCTTTGAACCCATCGTGCGTGGTTGCCATCGGCGCATCAGAGCGGTTTGCGTGCCGCGACCATCCGGACGGCGATGGGGAAGGTGATTCTGTTGCCATGCTGGTATTGGGTCGCAGCCTGGGTAATGAGGCGTTTCACTTCTTGTACCTGAGGTGTTGAGAGTGTGGCCATGAGATTCTGGACCGGCGCCGCAATTTCCATGAGGCTCGTATAGTATTCTTCGGCTGAGGTGTAGGACCATTCCGCGAGAAATTCCTGGTCTGTCACATCGATCAATCCAGCCTGTTGGAACATCCCGGCGAGATCGCCCGGCTTGGCGAGACGAAAGATGCCTGGAGCAGTGGGGTCTGGCGGAGGCAGTTCGACCACTTTCTTGATCGCTTCCATTGAGAGGCTGATTGAAGGATTCTTATCGCGCTCAGACCAGACAGCCGCCGCGATCCACCCTCCGGGCCTTAGCACGCGTTCGATTTCAGCGGCGGCCTTCGGAATCTCTGGAAGAAACATCAGGCAGAAGCGGCTGGTCACTGCATCGAACGAGCTCGCCTCAAACGGCAGCGCAGTCACGTCGCCCGTGCGGAACGTCACATTTGCGAGGCGTAGCGCTGTGGCCTTGCGTCGCGCGACGACCAGCATCTGCTCGGCGAGATCCAGCCCAATCATGCTTCCGTTCGGTCCAACGGTGTGAGCCCCAAGCAGCGCCGGGTACCCGGTACCGGATCCAAGATCGAGCGCCTGCATGCCGGATCGGAGCCGCGAGTCGGCGACCAGTCGGTGATTCAGAAACGCCATCTGTTCGTCGAAGAATCGATCCCACTTTTCCCAGCCTCCGGCGACACGGTTCCAGTCCTGCCGTTGACCTTCGATGATTTGTTGGGGTGTCTGTTGCATCATGTCTTTTCCCTATTCAGTGTTTCGTGCGCCGACGTGCCATGGCGTGAGTCGTTGCCTCAATGACCAAGGAACCTCTTGCGGTACACTACTTGAGCATCTGCAGCGTCTCGCGGAGTTCCCGCAGCTCTGTCGCAAACAAGTCTAAGTGTTGATCTCGTTGCGGTTGATCATTTTTGAATTTCCAGAGGCGCTTGAAAATTGCCCACAACTCTTTATTGTGTGTGACGGCCAGTGCATGGGCCGGTTGTTCGCGCGTCGCCTTTTCTACGCAGCACAAACGATCGTCGAAGGCGTGGAACTGATTGTGTAAGTCGTTCAGCGCCTGATCGTAGCCCTTACCGCTTTTGGCTGCCTTCGCGCTGGCTTCCATCATGTTCGTCAAATTGATTAAGGTCTGGACATGGTTGGGGTCTTTCGCTTGTTCCGCGAAATCCTTTGCATGCGGGTAAAATACATAGCTACAGCCGGATAGTCCGACTAGCAGTATTGAAAGTGCAAACAATCCAATCATCCGTTGCATAGGGACCTCCTTGTCATCGTGAATGCCGAGTTGAGATTGATAGTGAACCGTTCATTCGGCGAGGCGGTGAACGATACATTCTTATGGATTATGTTCACCATAGCGAGCTTGATCCTGATCAGACAAATAAGGTGAGGCTTCCCCGTGCGCTGATGTCCACACAGGAAAGCCTTACCGTGTAAAGATTTCCCTTAGACCGTAACAGTCACAGTCTTGATCGCCGCCTTCACCTGGGCCGCCATTTCCGGCGGGATCGTTTCCAGTTTATGGCACTGCTTGGCGTGGGTGGCTACCAATTGCATCAGTTCCGCATCCGTCTCAGCCCGCACCTGGAATCCGCAGCCGCCTGACGGTTGGACATCCAGACATCCGAGTTGCTTGTATTCTTTCGCTGCCATGATCCTCTCCTCCTGTATGGTTGGGGTGGACGTTATCGTTTCTACTTCTCCCGGGCAAATTCAAACTGATGCGGCACCTCCTTTCCATCCTTGTTAAGGATCCACTCCTGGGTGAAATGATCCTGATCCTGGAAAGTAAACGAAACCTTGTGCATGTGCGGGTCTGTTGGCTGGGCGAGATTGGTGATGTCGATGAAGTTGAAGGCCAGCGTCTTGGCGTCGGCATCAGTCATATCGGCGCGCATACGCGGCTGGTTCCCGAGCTTGCAGTAATGAGTCAGCATCAGGCTGCCCTTGTCGGCATGGTACATCGTCATCATCATCGGCTTCTGAGCCTTCGTCATCGTTTCCACCAAACTCGTGCCGCCGCCGGTCCACTGATAGGATACGGCCATCCGCTTCCCGTCCGGGTCTTTGCCTTGCCATTCGCCAACGAGAGAGGCTAGAGGGCCGAAGTCGGAAGCGGTCGAGTTATCAGCCTGCACCGGTTGGAGCGGTATTGCGACAGCGTACAGGATGAGAGAAAGGGCGACGGGCCATTTCATGGGGGACCTCCTTCGGTAAGCAGTAGGGCTTGTAGTCAAGCATTTTCTCCAACCTAGGTCAATGCTGCGCAGTCTGCCATGCCTTCCATTGAGTAGAAAAACTCTTCCTTGGCGATTTTTCCATTGTAAACCGTATAGAGACCTGTTTCATCCATGGTCATGCGTTTCCCCGCATGTTTAGGCGTGACGTCATACTTGAAGTGAAGGATGAAGCGGTCGCCGTGGGGATACGGCCCGTCGACCGTGACTCCGTGGACTTCATGATTGTCGACCCACCATTGATTCTTTTTCTTGATGGCCTGGATGCCCTTTTGGGTCTGATCCATGCTCGGCATGGCGCACGGTTCGATGCTTTCGATATTCGGTGAGTAGAAACGATCGATCGCCTCCTGATTCTTACCCTGCTTGCACAGTGCCGCCACTTCTTTTCCGATTTCGATGGTCGTCATGATGGAATCCTCCTTGGTTGATAGGTGATGGATTTGAGAGTTCGACGTGCCACTTTTCGCTTCGCAGGGGGCAGGCCTGTCACAAATGTCAGCCCCCGAGTGAGCCACTTGCGTAATTGCGCGGCAGGCTTTACGCCGTCTGAACTCACTAAATACAGCCTTTCATTGGTCGGCCCGTGAAATCCATTGGTCTCGTCCAGTACGTTTGAGCGTCTTATCGTAGGCGCAGTGACTGACTTGCATAACCAGATCACTTGTTGAAAATCCTTGCCTAGACATTTCCGTTCGACAAAGAAGCCAGTTTACTAAACACCATTCCGGGGATCTCTTGCTCGCTCATCCTGCCATCACTCCCCCGTCGACAGGCAGAATGCTGCCGGTCGTCCAGCGTGACTCATCGGACGCAAAATAGATCGCGGCTGCCGCGACTTCTTCCGGCTGCCCCAAGCGACCCATCGGATGAATCCCTTCGAACCAAGCCTTGGTCTGAGAATCCTCCAGCATGCCCGCAATTCCAGGGGTGACGACTTCGGCTGGGCAGATGCAGTTACACCTGATGTGTTGCTTGGCATAGTGCAAGGCCACCGTCTTTGTCAGCATCACCACCCCCGCTTTGGCTGCTTGATAGGCGTAGGCTTCGAAATTTGGGATTGCCTTGAGCCCAGCTATCGTTGAGATGTTGAGGATTGAGCCTCCGCCTTGTTTCAGCATCTGTGGGATCGCCGCTCGAGTGAATCGGAAGGTGCCCTTCATGAACAAGTCAAACGTCTCGTCCCATACCTGGTCGGACGTTTCATGAAGTGGTCCAGCGTGGAACAGGTTGCCCGCGTTGTTCACGAGGATGTCGAGACGGCCGAACGTGCGGATCGTGGCCGCTATTGCTTCCCGCACCTCCGATTCATTGGTCACGCTTCCTTGAAGCACAAGCGCTTGCCGCCATGTTGCCCAATGTCTTTGGCGACCTGCGCCAATTCCTCCTTTCGCCGCCCGGTGATCGCGACCTTCGCGCCTTCCCACGCAAAGGCTTTCGCGATGGCTTCGCCGATACCTGTTCCTCCACCTGTGACAATGGCAATTTTATTTTCGAGTCTCATGGACACACCCTCTTTGAAATAATTTTGTTGAGCTTGTCTCGCGTCATATCCCAGTGACGGAGTGAATGGTGATGAGTCTCTTATGCAGCCATCACAAGTTCCTTCAGCCGTCGTCGTCACAACTGATCCGGCTCGGTCTCGTGGGCGGTTTGATGATGAGTCGCGATCACAGCGACGATGGCGCCGCAGTTGAGACCGCACCAGCCAGATATCTCAGATCCCGCAGAGCCCAATTCAAGATCGTCATACTGTTCTCGAACCATCAGCCCAGCACAACGTTGACATGTCATAGGGCACCTCCTGTCCTGTATGATCTCCGTCACGTAACGTGTTGAACGAACGTTCCATAATAGGCCGAAAAAATCGGTTCAGTCTAAGATCGAGAGAGCGGTCTCTGCTGTCTGTCTCACCATGTCAGGTGACGCTCCGGCTTTAATCATCACAATAGTTCCTTGTATCATCGTCGTGAGAAAACGCGCCAGTGCCCGCGGGTCTTGCCCCTTCTTAAGCTCACCTTGTTGTTTCGCGCGGGCCAAGACCTTAAAGAATTTGTCTTCAGCCATCTTGAGGGCCTGACGGAGCGTGCCTGCGATCTCTTCTTCATGCGGCGACAATTCCATAACTGTGTTGGCGATGAGGCAACCTCGGCGTTGCGGATCGGCGAGTCCGCCGTCGATCATGCCATAGATAAATCGGCGGAGTATTGGGAGGGCCGGCCCCGGTTGCTCGAGCAACGAGAATTTCTCGCCGACAAACCCGTGGCAGTATCGGTCGATGACTTTTAGAAAGAGTTGGCGTTTATCGCCGAACGTATCGTAGAGCGAACCGCGATTGAGGTTCATTGCCGTAAGCAGATCTTCCATCGACGTGGCTTCATAGCCCTTGTGCCAGAAAACCTGCATGGCCTTCTCGATCGCATCGTCTGGAATGAATTCCTTCGGGCGGGGCATTGGGGCTCTCTTCTACTCCTGATTCGGTGGCAAGGTAGCATATACTGGAACGATCAGTCAATAACTGACGCTCTGCCACCCGTTCCACCGACTGGATGGAGTTGCCGTGCGGAGCATGTCATGAAACACGGCGACCTTGTCTACGTAGATGTATCACCACCTTTTGGCGGCTATACTATCGCGACGACGATGCGTTACAACGTCGAATGGCAGAAGTTGGAGGGCCAGGTTCTGGTGATAGTGAGGAGAGGGTGCCATGATGCAGATCGTTGAATATGTCAGGTCATATAGTCAGGCATTGTTGCGGAAAATGGGTGCGCAGGTGACGGAGCCTCTTCACAACGAAACCCTACGGCGGGGTAGGAGGCTACTTTGGCTTGAACGTCGCAGGGAAACACGAACCCCGAGGATGAGTCCCTGTACCTTTGGCTTGATGCGCTCTGTGGATCACGATGGGGTGACGCTCGAAGAGGGGCAAGGCACGGCAACGAACGAGAGTCTCACCGGAATACGCTTGCTGCTTGGGCTCGCTCCGCCCAAAGGGAAGATCTTGGAAATTCAAATCAACCATGCGATATTCCGGGGTGGGGTATATCTTGCGGAGGTCTGTTGGACAAAACCGTTGAGAGAAGAGTCCCAGGGAGTGCTCTACCTCGTCGGCTGTCGTCTCAAATTTGTCACCATGCATTCCCAGGTTATCTAGCCAGCACGCGCTTTCCGCGCATGTCTTGCGCTTCGCACGCTACTCTCGATGGATGCTGTCGGACTCTATCAGCATCGTCCTGGTGCGAAACGCGAAGGGAGCCATGCAAGACAATCAGCGAGTCATCGAGCACATTCGCCAAGCCTTTCGCGAGATCGAGCATCCCGGTGACGCCTTTCTGCAGGGAAGCCACGAGCGCTGTGAATCTGGTGAGTTGGTCGCGTCGTTCATTGGCGTCACCGATTGGTCGCAACTCGCCCCTGCGATTCTCGACGCGAGCTATACCGTGCTCAGTTTTTGTCCGAAGTGGGCTTTCGGTATTTCCGTCCTGCCTACCTGATTGCCGACCTCCAAGACCGGCTGCAGACTGCCGATCCGCAGCTCCACCTCACGATTGGTTTTTCCGATAAGGTCGTGAAGGTTCCAGCTGGGCAACGGATCTATGAGCAGACCATCGGCAAATCGGCGTTCGTCAATCCGGGTCGATACGGGGCCATGACCTGGCACGATCATGCGCGGACCCAACTCTCTGTCTTCACGAGAGAAGAGGCCGGTGCCATCGTGGTTTATCTGGAATAGTAACGGGACACAGATTCCCATGGGTTCAATGCCGAAGAAATCGATACGGCACTCGACAGCTTCTGGCGAGATCGATCTGCGAACGGACCGACGCATCAGGCAATTCGACAGTATCTCGAAGACGAAGCTACATACCTGGGAGAGATCGGTGGCGGAATGAATGGATAAGAGAGAAGAAAGGGGGGCGCAATGGCCAAGGGTCGATTAACTCCGGCGAAGATCATGCAACTCGGCACGGGGTTTTGGGGGTCGAAGACCCTGCTCAGTGCCATTGAGATCGGACTTTTTACCGAATTAGCGAAAGGTCCACTCAATGCGGTGACCTTGACGAAGCGGCTTCAACTGCATCCCCGCAGCGCGCGGGATTTCTTCGATGCGCTGGTTGCGCTTGGCATGCTTACGCGTAGGGGCCTGCGCTATGCCAACACGATGGAGACGGCGCTATTTCTCGATCGCGCGAAACCCTCGTATGTGGGCGGCATACTCGAAATGTGTAATGTGCGGCTCTATCGATTCTGGGGCTCGCTGACGGAAGGTCTCCGCACCGGTAAGGCGCAGAACGAGGTGAAAACCGGCGGGGACTTTTTCGGCACTCTCTATGGCGACCCGCAACGGCTGGAGGGGTTCCTGAAGGCCATGACCGGTCTGAGCGTCGGACCGGCGCGTGTCATCGCGAAAAAGTTTCCCTGGGAAAAGTACCGCACGTTTGTAGATGTCGGCTGCGCCCAAGGTGGCGTGGCGGTTGAGATCGCGCTGGCGCACAAACATCTGGCGGGCGGCGGTATGGATCTACCAGTGGTGCAGCCGGTGTTCGAGGCCTATGCGAAGGCGCGAGGCGTCGAGAAGCGAATGCATTTTCACTCAGGGGATTTCTTCAAAGATCCGCTGCCGAAGTGCGATGTGATCGTCATGGGGCACATTCTCCACGATTGGAATTTGAATGAAAAGATCATGCTCCTCCGCAAGGCCTACGATGCCCTGCCGGCCGGCGGCGCGGTGATCATCCATGAAGCGTTGATCGACGACGCACGGAAGCAGAACGCATTCGGGTTGCTCATGAGCCTCAACATGCTCATCGAAACGCACGGCGGATTCGACTTCACCGGCGCAGACTGCCGCACATGGATGAAAGAAGTCGGGTTCAAGCGAACGCAGGTGACGCCATTGGCCGGACCGGATGGGATGGTGGTGGGGTACAAGTGAAGGGTGGGGAAAGGGTTAGCGAACCGGAAAGTCTTCGCCTGGGCTACTTGCACGGCAGGGAAATCGATTGCGAAGCAACCGGAGGGTAGGGCTGGCGCAAACGACTTGCCAGTATGTGGGTGGGAATAAGGCTGCATGCAGTGGAAGATCAGTCAGGCACCATTCCGGTGAAGAGGACGAGCAATCTCGGCAGGGAGTGGCGAGCAAGTGATTGCAGCAGAAGTGTTCATGAATCATGCGGGCTAAGAAGGGATGCCGAGCAGTCTGATGTCCAGACTGCTCGGCATCCTTGAGAATCGGTCGAGGGACTATGCCGTTTTCACATATTTGTTATAGGTCTCCATGAATTCATGGATGATCGGTTCACTTCCGCCGCTGGATTTGACGTCCAACGTGATCGAGACCTTACCAGGAGACTCATGTTTCACTTCAATCCAAATGTATGAGCTTTCACCATAGCCGTATCCTCGATTCATGGTAAGCCGTCCTTTGTCCTTATCCTCCAAGCCGATCGTATAGTGGAGTTCCTTCGCAGTTTGTACGGCGTGAGAGAAGGCGGCATTGTAATCAACACTCTGGACCGCAAAAGTCTGTGTCGATCCTGGGCGTAGGAGAGCCAATTCATTGGCACACCCGGACACCGTCACGATCATCAGACAAGCGGCCAGAGTCCAGGCTATCTTGCTCTTGAGAGGGTTGAACATCTTCGTGGCCTCCTTGTTATGTTATCTGACATAGAGAAAATATAGCAGATAGCAAAGAGGCTCTAATGGCTTAGCGATAGGCGATCGATGAGCCAGGGAAGCCTGTTGTGATGTGGTAAAAGGCCTGCCCCTGTGGATAGGATCAGGTGTGTGGACGATGGCGGGACTGTTTCTGGAAGAAACGGAGTAAAGACGGCTTTCTCCATCTCACGGCTCAAGATTACGCGCGTCTTCTCTATGATTCGTCGAGTCAGAAACGCCAGAACTCCTGACGACCCTGGCGAACCGTTTCCGCATCCTGTTAGAATCGCCCGCCATGCCTATCGTAACATTTACAGCACAGGTTGAAACAGTCACCAACCTCACCTACGACGTGCGCCGCCTCGATCTGCGGTTGATCGAACCCAAGGCCATCGACTTTAGGCCGGGCCAATTTGTGTCGTTCGAGATGCCGGATCCCCACACCGGTCGTCTCCTCACGCGTGCCTATTCCATTGCCTCGCAACCCAGCCGTTCGGGCATGATCACGCTCCTGTTCAATCTGGTGTCGGGCGGCCCTGGCTCAGGTTTTCTGTTCCATCTCACAGCAGGAGAGAAGATACAATTCAAAGGGCCGGCGGGGCATTTTTATCTGCGAGACGATCCTGAGCGAGAACTGCTGTTCGTGGCCAGCGGCACCGGCATTGCGCCGATCCGATCCATGCTGTTGGCGAACGCCGAACGTCCCAATCCGAGACCGGCCACTCTGTTCTGGGGCCTGCGCAGTCAGCGGGATTTGTACGACCAGGAGGAACTGGCTGAATTGAGCGAGCGAATACCGACCCTTACAGCGATCACCACGCTCTCCCGTCCCGACCCTGGCTGGTCAGGCTCATCCGGCCGTGTCCTGCGGCTGATCGAGGAGCGGATCTCCTCAGTCAAACATCTGGCTGTCTACCTCTGTGGGAGCAGCGGCATGATTGCCGACGCCACATCGTTGCTTCAAAAGAAAGGCCTCTGCCCCATCTACCGAGAAAAATACTACGATGGAGGAGGGGATGGAGGCTGATGATCTTCTGTGCTCGCGCAACGCGCGGCCTCAGAAGGATGGGAAGGGTAGCCCGTGAGCCTCCTGTGCTTGCGCAACACACAGGGCTCGTCTATCTGGTTGACTTGTCTTTCCGGTCTATCTGGTTCTTCTGGATAAGTTTCTGATCCGATCAACCAGACCAACCTGATAGACGAGATAGACCAGATGAACCAACCTTCGTTGGACACGCGCAGTGGGAGACCAATCTAGTCCGCCCTCAAGGGAGAAGGACAGTGGTTGTTCGATGCGCGCAGGAAAGGGCAGTCTTGGCTACTCCCGTAACCCGCATTATTCATGAGCACTTCTGCTGCAATCGCCGATCCACTGCTACGACGAGCCTTCGGTCGGCGGGCTCGCCCCTCGGACCTTCACCGTACTGCACGAGTACGCCTCAGGTCCTCAGGGCTCCGCGCGCCGCTCTCGCGACACGGCTCAGCGATTTCGCCACGAACCGTCATGAATAATGCGGGTTAAAGAGAGGTAGAGGGAAAAGGTGAATGCATGCAGCGTTTGAAGAGCAAAGTCGCGATTGTGACGGGGAGCAGCAGCGGCATCGGCAAAGCCATCGCGCTTCGGTTTGGAACCGAAGGGGCAAAAGTTGTTGTCGCAGCGAGACGGACGACGCTCTGTGAGGAGACCGCCGATCGGATTATGAAGAACGGCGGCGAAGCCTGGGCTGTGCAAACCGACGTGGCAGATGAACGTCAGGTAGAGCGACTGATCGAAGAGACGGTCACCCGCTATGGGCGGCTGGACATTCTCGTGAACAATGCGGGAATTGTTGCAGGCGGGCGATTAGCCGAGACGACGACGACATCGTTCGACGAGGTGATGAACGTGAATCTGCGCGGCACATTCCTCTGCTGCCGGGCCGGGTTCAAGCAGATGAAGCAGCAAGGTGGGGGGATCATCATCAATATGTCGAGTGTGGCAGGTGTGCAGGCTTGGGCCGGCACGGGCATCTATGGCGCGTCGAAGCACGGCATCATGGCGCTCACAAAGTCGCTGGCCGATGAAGGCAGACCGTTCAATATTAAAGTGACCGCCATCTGTCCCGGCAGCGTGGCCGACGAACTCGTCGATGCGTCCCCGGAGGAAATTCTTCGGAGCGAGAAGATCGATCCGTTCGATGTCGCAGAGACGGCTGTGTATCTCGCGACGCTGGGGAAGTATACCGTGGTGCATCAGATCGTCATCGATCGACTGGGCGCAGACTGGTGACGGTCCCTCCGGTGTTTCCATCGACTCAGCCGCGGCAGGCGGCGATCCGCTTCATTTTCATGACCGTCGTGCTAGACGTGCTCTCGTTCGGCATCGTCATTCCCGTGTTGCCGAAACTCGTCGAAGACTTCATGTCCGGCGACACGGCGCAGGCTGCCTCAATCTACGGCTTCATGGGCATGGCCTGGGCACTCATGCAGTTTGTCTGCTCGCCTATTCAAGGCGCGCTGTCGGATCGCTTTGGGCGGCGACCGATCGTGCTGCTGTCAAACTTGGGCTTAGGCCTCGACTACATCTTCATGGCGCTCGCGCCCAGCATCATGTGGCTCTTCGTGGGCCGCATCATCTCGGGCATCGCGGCGTCCAGCTTCAGTACGGCGGGCGCCTACATTGCCGACGTCACGCCGCCGGAGAAGCGGGCCGCCGGCTTCGGGATGATCGGCGCGGCGTTCGGCTTAGGTTTCATACTCGGCCCGGCCCTGGGCGGGTTGCTCGGTGTGGTCGACCCACGCCTTCCATTCTGGGGCGCGGCAGCGACGAGTCTCGTGAACGCCTGCTACGGATTCTTCGTCCTGCCGGAGTCGCTCCCGCGCGAGAAGCGCATGGCGTTTTCGTGGAGGCGGGCCAATCCGGCCGGCTCGTTCACACTGTTGCGGTCGCATCGTGAACTCCTCAGTCTCGCGGCGGTCGTCTTTCTCGGCTACCTCGGGCATGCCGTCTTGCCCAGCGTGGCCGTGCTGTATGTCGGCTATCGCTACGGGTGGGACACGAAGGCGGTCGGCTTCATGCTGGCCGGCGCCGGCGTCACCGCCATGATCGTGCAAGGGCTGCTCATGCGGCCGCTCATCGCCCGTTTCGGAGAGCGGAAGACCCTCCTCGCCGGATTACTCAGCGGCGCGCTGGGCTTTGCGGTCTATGGCGTGGCGACCGACGGATGGATCTATTGCGCGGGGATTCCCATCATGGCCTTCTGGGGCCTCGCCGGTCCGTCCGCGCAAGCCTTCATGTCCCGTCGTGTGAGCAGCTCCGAACAGGGACAGCTCCAAGGGGCCATTGCGGGGCTCTCCGGCATTGCCGGCCTCATTGGACCGGGCCTCTTTACGCAAGCCTTCGCGCTGTTTATCGGCGCACAAGCCGGTTGGCATCTCCCCGGCGCGCCGTTTCTGCTGGCGTCCGTATTATTGTTTGTGGGGATAGCGATTGCCTGGCGAGCGACGCGGGTCACTCGATAGTCCTCTGTGTTCATGCAACGCGCAGCCTGAACAGGGTAGAATATGCAGTCGTACGACTATCTTGTTTGCTCGTCGAGACTGCACGATCAGCAGGTGTTTCCTCGATGGGCGCAGTGAAGATGGCAGTCATTACAACACAGAGGAGGGCAGGCCATGGCGTGGGGATCGGATGTGCATACAGACGAGGAATTGGAAAAGTTGGCGGCTGTGCGTGGGTACTTTCAGGAATATTTTCACGGAGCTTCGATTCGTGACTCGTACGATGCTGCCAGAACGGCGCAGGTGTTTCTGGTCGAAACGGGCGACGTCGGCGAGCGGCGTCATGCAGTGGTCTCGATCGATTTTCTCGAAGAATATGTGCCTGAAAAAATGGGAAAGGCATTGATCAGTTTGCGGGTCGCGGAACATCTCCAGTCAGCGAAGGGCAAGGAGGTGCTGCTCACAGGTTGGGGTGTGGAAGAAAAGGAAGATTGAGAGAAGCGGGTAGTCCGTTAGTCTCCTGTGCTCGCGCAACGCGCGGCCTCGGAAGGATGGGAAGGGAGTGGCCAGGTGCCCTTCTTGCTCGCAGAACGCGCACGATGAAACGGTGCTCGTCCGATGCGCGCAGTAAAGGGCAGCCTTGGCCACTCCCTTAACGGGACGTGAAACGAATTGGAGGCCCTCGCCTGGGCTAATGACACGTCTCGGCGTGCCAGTGGATGGGCGGGTGAGAAAGTTGCGCGCAGTAGGAGACCAATCAGACCACCCGCTCGGTGAGAGAAACGAGCGAGCTCGGAAGGAGCATTTATAGTGGTCGTTCGACGTGCGCAGTTGGAAACCAATCCACGCTACCCCCGTTGGATAGAAACGAGCAAGCCTGGAAGGGGTGAAGGATAGCTCGTGAGTTTCCTATGCTCGTGCAACCTCAGCAGGCCCTTGGTGGACGCGCCCCCTGGAGGGATAGATCCAGTCTTTAAGGGGATGTATGAGCGAGCGTGGAGAGACCATCACGCGAGAACATGAGCAGGAGTCTGTGTCTATCGCTTCGCCTGCGTGCGTCGATGCCTATTGTGTTAACGGCTCCTCGGGTTGAATGAGAAAAGACCCTCAATTCTTTTCTCTTCTCTGCGGAGGACATAATCGGAGGCAACAGATGAGACCGGGAGAGAACGAACAGGTAGGGTCTATCCCACACGTTTTCGTGAACGACCACCGGCGACTTGATGCGCTGCTTCAGGCTGCTGTGGTTCATGCCGAGCATGTTGATCAGTGCAGGTCTACGCAACTTCGAGCTGGGCTTCTCCGCCATATCGGCATAGAGGACAAGATTTTCTTGTCCGCCGCCCAGTAACTTCGAGGCGAGGGTCCCTTCCCATTGCATCCACGTTCCGGCTCAATCCTGGGGCCATCGCTTCATTCTCCTTCGCCGAATACCCCGTAGCTTGCTGCGGGGGGCGTCATTGCGTATGCCGTCTCCGATAGTCCAGCGGGAGTTTCTTCCTGAACACGTTCCACCTGCTGGGCTGTATCGAGTACAACGGCGGCCTGACGGCGCACAGTTCTCTCCTCAACAGTGTCCTCCACGATGAGGCTTCCCGTCATTCTCAGCGGCGTCACCAGGAAGAATTGTGACGACGACCTGGGAAATAATTATTCAGATATGAGCAATTTTGAACAGTTTTCCATTGGGCAGAGTGGCACAATATCGCTTATCGCTTCGACAGCAATTCGGAGGGATCATCCAAGGATGATCCCTCCGAATGCCGCAACGCCCACAGGTGAGGCCGGGACTATCATCATGGCGACGCACAATCCTGCAGCAAGGCCCTCCCACTCCGTAGCGGATACAGAGCATGAAACGAAGGTAGGAAACAGAGACGCCGGCTACGCGTCCGCCGTGATATCGACGACGGCCATCCCTCCAGAACGCCGAGGTGAGGCGCGCATAGACGATCGGTGCCTCTGTTCATATGAGGTGCTCGAAGCCATTGAGGAAGAGTCGGTCGTCATCGGGCAAGGAAAGGCCATAGCACTCAACCGGAGCACGGAAGGGGTGCTCCTCTTCTTGCGCCAAGCGCCTCGCGCGAAGCAGCTGATTGAAGTGCACATGCCCGGTTTCGGATTGGGCCGAACCGTGAATGTCTTTGATGTCCGATGGAGCAGGCCCGCTCACGTGAAGTCACTCGGACATCTATTCTTGGTTAGATGTCGACGGATGTTCGGTCCCTGTCACTATCTGTCGTTCTAGCCTGGTGTATTCATGCGCGTTTCTGCTGCAATCGTGGGTTTGCAGCAACGTGCTGCGTCGTGCGTGGAGCAGGCGGGTGATCTGTCGACCTGTGGCATGTTCGGAATTCATCAGATCGTCGGATATCTTTCAGTTCGCGGAGAACGCGCTGTCAGCGTTTGTAATGTTGAACCAGTATGAATAATGCGGGTTAACCCCTGCGCTGCAAAGGAGGGTGCCTATTATGACTCGTTACCTGGCCGTGTCAGACCGCATTCTTGAAATCATGCGAGGTATCCCAGACTGCAGACTCGATGACTTGGTGGTGAACTGTCAGGATTCTCTCTCGCAAGTTGTGCTTTCCGAGATAAGCCACTTGAGCCGGGAGGGTCAACTGCAGCTGACGCTTCTTAACACAGGATCCTTCACCGTGCAGCTGCTGAACGCGAATGGCCGATCACGCCTTGCGAAGACTCCTTTCAATATGGAGAAAACCATGAAAAGGGACAGCGCGAAACCCCAGCAGGGGCGCAATAATAAGAAGTCAGGCACCGCGCGCAGATTGGACAGCGTGCGCGTGGCTCAACCCTCCTCGATACACTTGACATGCAATGAGGCTCAGCTGGAGGCGTTGATGTCGGAAGGCGAGTCAACCTAATTCTGTGTGAGAAGCCAGGAACAGTCTCCGCTCATCGTCTACTCCGTTCCGTAGTGATGTCGCTGCCGCGCCGGTCATGGTATTGGAGGCGCTGGTATGCGTCCGAGCCAGCGGCAAGAGGAGGTGCGTATGACCTGTCATCGGTGTCATGGATTACTCATCAACGATCAATCTGCATTATTAAACCACTTTGATCTGAGCGGGGTCACGGGGTACAGGGGCACGATGCTCAGATGCATTAACTGCGGGTATGTCGAAGCCCCCGTGGTTCGTGCCAATCGTCTTCGTCCGCTTGTAGCAGATAAACCGGATGTATCGAAAACTCGGGCGACATACTGACGCATGTCTTCAGGGAATCCCGCGACGAACGCCTCAGCATTCAGACAACGTCCAGGTGCCGGAGGTCGAGCTAGCCCGCATGATTCCTGAGCACTTCTGCTGCAATCGTGGATTCGCTGCTCTTGGGCGTGAAGCGGCATCGATGCGTGAAACGTCGTTCGTGAAGCGTATTTCGTTCCGGAGCCGGGCGCTTCATGTTTCGCACCTGCTTCCAGCGCTTCACGCTTCACGAGATACGCTTCACTCTCTGCTGCGCTTCACGAGGAACGCGTTTTCCTGGCGATTTCGTCCCTCGACTGTGCTCGGGACCCTGAGCTTTGTCGAAGGGCGACGAACCGTCATGAATAATCCGGGCTAGAGGCCTCACTCGAATTCTTCCCATCCGCTTAAGCGGCTTCCGAACACGAGTGTGCGGGTGCTGGTGGTGAAGATGATGAGGCCCTTCTCGTTGTCCAATCGCGTGACGCGCTCGTGAACACCGAGCGCCTTTGAGGAGAAGTCGCCGAGCAGAGAGGCGAAGCCCACGAGCCGTTCGTTCGTGACGAATACCACTCCATAATCAGTCGTCTGGGTGCGCTTGACCGTTTCTCGTACCCCCAGGGGTTCATCGAGCCAGACTCCGTTAGCTCCGCGAAATCCGTACAGATGCTTGTTCGTTCTCACCACGCTGAATGTGGGCAGCACCCGCCGTTCGAGGACCTTTTCATTGAGATCGCGATCAGTCTCGCTCCAGGCGAGGGTGCGGCTAGAAAAACCCAGCAGCCGGCGCGAGGTGACGACAATGGCGTTGATACCATTTGCATCTGAGCCGATCACGGTCTCGTGCGCGTCGAGGGGAATTGCGCGACGACCGCTCAACAGGCTGGTGGCGACGGCTTGGCGCGGTTCGATCAGGACGGTGACCTCGTTACCGTAGTCGGCCGTATGTGTCACGCTTGGCCAGACGAGCCAAGTAAGTGTCGTCAGCAACAGCTGGGCAAAGAGGAAAGCTCGGCGCTCTATGCAGGGTGTAGGCATAGTCTGGATAATTGTACCCCACGTCCGCGCGCGGCGGCGGTTTTTAATTGCCCAGGGTCAAGGTTGTTTCAATCCTCTTGGCTAACCTGCCTTTGCCGATGCCGCCTGCACCGATCGTCTATTCCGAAGCGTGAGTAGGATCGCAAGAGACACTGTCGCACACAAGCTCAAGTAGAAGGCGGGTGCCAAGACGTTACCACTCCATTGGATGAGGAATGTGGCAACCAGTGGGGCGGTGCCGCCGAACAGGGCTGCCCCGATGTTGTAGCCGACTGAGAGGCCGGTATAGCGTTGCGATGTGGGAAACAGCTCGGTCACAGTGGCAAAGAACGGCCCCATGTAGCAGGCGACCAGTAGGGTGAGGAGCACTTGCGCTGCGATCATACGGGGTAGGTGATTGCTCGTGAGCCAGAGAAAGCATGGATACGCCAGGAGCGCAATTCCCGCGGCTCCCGTTATCAGCAGAGGGGCCTGTCCGATCCGATCCGACCAGGCACCCGTCAAGGGAATCAAGAGAGCCAGCAGCAGCATGCATCCCGTATTGAGCACGAGTACGGTTGCGAGGGGAACCTGGGTCACGGTCGTCAGATAGGTCGTGAGATAGACATAGAGGAGGTAGAATGCCACGCCGTGCAACCACACGAGGCCGGCGAGTTTTGCTACGGCAAGCCGCTGCGTTGTGAAGACGTCGCGGATGGGGGAAGCAGCGAGTCCTCCTGCTAGGCGAATGGTTTCGAAGGCGGGCGATTCTGGAACCCCGGTTCGCACGTACCAACCCACCACGGCAATGAGGCCACCCATCATGAAAGGGATTCGCCAGCCCCACTGATGGAGTGTGTCGTCTCCGAGGTTTGATGCGAGCAGCGCTCCTACACCGGATCCTAACAGTGCACCGATCTGGGCACTAAAGCCTGCCCAACTCCCAACATAGCCGCGTCGCGAAGTGGGCGCATGTTCGACGAGAAATGTGGCGGACCCGGTGAATTCTCCGCCGACCGACAATCCCTGGAGAAACCGGCAGAGCGTCAGGGCGATGGGGGCAACCACTCCAATGGTCTCGTACGTCGGCAGTAGCCCTACCAAGCACGTCGGAACAGCCATGAGGAGGATTGCCCAGGCCAAGGCGTTGCGTCGTCCCAGTGTATCGCCCCAATAGCCGAACAGCATGGCCCCGAGGGGCCGTGCGAGAAAGCCAATGGCAAAGACCCCAAACGCGGAGATCAACGACAACGCGGGAGAGTCGGATGGGAAGAACAAGGTCGCGAACACGGGCGCGAAGTATCCATAGAGTGCGAAGTCGTACCACTCCAGCACATTGCCGACTGCACCGGCCAGGAGCGTTCTCTTTGTCGCTGAGGTTGTGGATGTGCCCATGCGGTGATTGAGACTCTTGCGTTGGAGCTGTGCGGTTTGTAGCGTGCGATAAAGTTGCTCGACGATACAAGTTTTTTCTCGGCACATAGGAAATGAAGTGGTCATCGGAGAACGAAAGCCGGAAACTGCTGTCCTACTTTTCGACGCTGCACATGGCAAGCTCAACCAGTTATGAACGTATCCGTTCTCGCAAGCCTGCTAGTAGAAATGGGTAAGTTGGTGGGATCGTTGTTTAAACTTGCGCCTCGCGGTTTTGCGGTCTCCGAAACCAATTTTCTCCTCTGAGTAGCTATTTAATGGATTGACTCAACTCCCAGCAAGTCGTAGCCTGTCGAGAATTATCAATGCAACCAACAGGAAAGTAGAATGTCAGAATTTCTGCCGCTCAATCTGATGAATCATCGAGGCGCCGAGGCGGGATGGGCAGCGGAGGTGCGTCGCCATTCTAAAGCACGAGCAACAACGGAACACGGTGGGCGGGTCCGACGTCTCCGACTCCCACCATGATTGTCATGGAACACATGACGAACCATAGAGAGGTCTATATGACACGTTGCTACGTTCCCAGATGGTCTCTTCGTTCCTGGCTTGTCGCCTGCCTAGTGCTGACCGTTTGGATGGGAACTCCCAGGCTTCTCGCGGCTGCCTTGGTCACGCCGGAAGAAATGAATAGCGTGCGAGTCTACAAGCAGTTGGCGAACGCGACCGTTCTTGTCGCCTCGGCCTATGTCAGCGCGCATCACATCGCACTGGCACCGGGAAAAGGACTCGGGGCAGGTGTGCTGATCGATGAGCAGGGCTCGATCGTGACCAATGCCCATGTGGTGGACGGGGCCGCCAACATCACGGTGACGTTGCATGATGGGACTCGTCTCCTGGCAGAGCTGATCGGAACCGACCCGCAATCGGATATCGCCCTGCTCCATGTGATGCTCCCGAAGGGCCGGCACACTCCTGCCCAACTAGGTGATTCTGACAAGCTGGAAATCGGCCAGAAAGTTCTGGCGATCGGACACCCATTTGGATTGGGGTACGCGTTTTCAACCGGCATTGTGAGTGGATTCGGCAAACTATTTGAGACCAAACAAGAAGTGTTCCAAGAGCGCGTCATACAGACCACGACGCCGATCAATCCCGGCAATAGCGGTGGGCCGCTGGTCGATTCCGAGGATCATGTCATCGGCATCAACTCGTCCGTTATGATGGGAGCGCAGAACATCGGATTCGCCATTCCGATCAATACCGTCAAATCCATCATCGCTGACCTGCGGACGAATGGTCGCGTGGTCCGACCGTGGTTGGGCATCAAAGGGAAATTTGTGACCGATGAAGTACGGAATCTGATCGCGCTGCCCCTTGTGAGCGGGTTGCTGATTATCGATGTGGAAGACGGGAGCCCGGCCCAGACAATCGGACTCCGTGCCGGCAACTTGGATGTGACGATTGAGGGCGAGCCATGGATTCTGGGAGGCGATATCCTTGTCGCAGTCGATGGGCAGGACGTCAAGAGCAGCGAGCAATATGCCAAGGTGCTTCGGCCGCTGAAGGCCAAGCAATCCATCGATGTCACCGTGTTTCGAGACGGCACCAGGCGCACCCTGACCGTCACGTTGGGTGAACGCCCGACTCCGTCCAATCCTTCACAACATCCAAAGATCGAGGTGCCCCCCGTGGTTCCCCAGGGGATGGACTTTGCGCCATTCTGATGCAGTATGGAAGACACGAAGGAGCGTGATCGAGATACTGAAGACCCGACGTTGTATAAAAGAAGTCGGCCACAATTCATCACCCGTTATTGCGGCAGGGGCAACTTCTCGTTAACCCGCAGAGAGACATCATGAGCCCATTGGGCATCGGTTCGATCGTATTTGTGTGTGTCTTCGGCAGCGCGATGCTTGGCTGTTATCTTCGCACCCTGCTGGCCGACCATCACTTGACTGATGATTCGATGCGTGTCGTCACGATGAGCACTGGCCTGCTCACGACGTTGGTTGCGATGGTGCTGGGCTTGCTGATCTCGTCTGCAAAGACCTCCTTTGACCGTATCACCGACGAAGTCATGCAGACCGCCTCCAAAGTGGTGCTTCTCGACCGTGCTTTAGTTAGTTACGGGCCGGAGACGACGGAAACCCGCGAGCTGCTTCACCGTGCTATTGCCTCCGCGATTGATATGATCTTTGCCGAGAAAGGTTCCAGATTGGCGACACTGACTGCTCCAGAAAGACTCGCCGGGATGGAGCAATTTCAGGCCAAGCTTCGAGATCTTGCGCCACGAAATGACGCCCAGCGCGCGTTTCAGTCACGCGCCTTGGCATTCAGCGACGAATTGGTATAGATGCGCTGGTTGGTCATCGTGCATGAGCGGAACGCGATGCTGCCGCTATTCCTGGCGGTACTGGTTCTCTGGCTCGCCATCATATTCGTCGGGCTCGGTGTGCACACGGCCAACAACTCCATCGTCTTAGTGACTTTGTTTGCCGCCGCGCTGTCGGTCTCCGGCGCGGTCTTTTTGATCGAAGAGTTGGACCACTCGCTCGACGGGTTGATACAGGTCTCCAGCGCTCCGCTGCGCAACGCGCTTACCCAGCTGGGGCCGTAGATGCTGGCTCACCAAGGAGTTGCATTTTTTTGAGAGAGACGTCATAAACTCCGACTTGCCGGATGAAACCTGCAGCTCATGGCATGACGCCACTCCGGATCGGGACGTCATCAAACTATGCCACAATGCGTCGTCTTATCACCTCATAGTGTGTTGCACATAGGAGCCACATGTGTAGGACATGGTTGAGTTGTACTCTCTGCTTCTTGGCTCTGTGCCTGGCCGTCGGGTGCAGTCCAGTGCCGAGACAATATCTGCGCGAGGCGGTCCCGAACGTCACGTTGTCGGCGCTGGCTATGGCGCCCCAGGCCTATCAAGGCCGGCTGGTCGTGATGGGCGCCGTCATGGTGAAGGAGGAAACGCGGGATGGAGATCTCTGGTTGCACGTGAAGAATCGCCCGCTTGATGAGGATTACCGCCCGCAACTTCCGCCCAGCGCTGACGATCCCGAAGGCGGGTGGTATTGGGTCGTCGTCGGCAATCATCAAACCTTTCCCAGTTCACATCATCATTGGGCTGACATGACCGTCGTCGGTCGTGTCACTGGCTTGGTACGGGATAAAGAGCCCATTCTGAAGATGGTTTACGTGCGAGGGTGGGGGATCATCTCCGCCCATGATGGAGTATGGGAACATGGTGTGACGGAGACCTATGCGCCTACGACGCCCGGTGGGATCATCCGTGAATCAAACCGATATCGATAAGTGCGTAGCGGAGACCGTTCGTGCATAGATTCACTACCATGACTGCCGGCCCATTGTTGTGCCGCTCATGTTGAGGAATGTCGGTACCCCTCCCCACAGCGCTCGACTAGGACGTGCCTCAATGTTTGAACGTCTGATCAACTTTTCGCTCACGCAACAATTCTTGGTCTGCCTCGTCGAGCTCGCGTTTTATAAGTGGCCCACACGCATTTCGCTAATTGTATGTTGATCTACCAGGTGGCTGGGTTCAGCAGGCATCATTTTGCTGGAGGAAAAAATCGGACTAGAAAGCAGGGACGCGCTATTTTTACGATGGCCTCGTCCGGGCATGGCGTTGAGCCTATTGAGGGTTACCTCTCGGTAGGGTCGTCAATAGCAGAGCCCATCGGCTTCTGGTTGTTTAGCGACCTTTCTGCAACGCGGTGGCGATAGGATTCTATCGGTGGATTCAAGTCTGAGTCCTTCAGTTGGACTTATGGCGTGACGATTGATAGCGTGTGACGATGGGGTTGCAGCGCCCACGTCTGATTTGCGAGGGGAAGGGGGGAGTGGCCTTGAATCGCAGGCCCTGTCTCGGGATTGAGTGCCGATGGATAGGAGACTTGTGCTGAGACCGTCATGCTGAGCAGCAGGATGACGAGGATGCTGAGTATGCGATGGTGACACCACACAAGAACGGCGTGGCCTTCATTGCAGGGTTTAAACTCGTGAAGGGCTTTCTGTTGCTTCTCGTCGGCTTGGGCCTCCTTAAATTGGTCCATGCCGAAATTGCTACGCTGTTCTCGCTCTTGATCGAGGCGCTTCATTTACATGCAGACTCCCGTATCCTTCACGCCCTGGTCCTCAAGGTGGATGCGCTTCAACCCCATACTGTACTCGTCATGGGGGTCATCAGCCTGGGGTATGCGGGATTATTGCTTATCGAGGGGGTGGGTCTATGGCTTGAGGTCTCGTGGGCCGCGTATCTCACTGTGATCTCTACGAGCCTGCTGCTTCCTTTTGAGCTCTATGAAGTATTGCAACAGGTGTCGGCATTTCGGATCGGCGCGCTTCTTCTGAATCTCGTGATTGTGGTCTACCTTATCTCCCAATTGAAGCAGCATACGTTACATTCGGGTTCTACGGTGGGTGTGAGTGAGTAATAAGGGGTCTTGCGACCTAACATTGCGGCGCCCCTTGACACTCAAAACGCATGATACGGGTTAACGACGGAAGTTGTGCGAGTTGCCTAGAGTGGATGGCAGAAAAAGAAAGAAGGTTTGTGCTACTGTGCTCTTCAGAAAACAATCCAGACTGACATGATCCATGCCCTCTCTGTTCTTGTACTATCTATTGCCGTCTGGCTCATCGGCTGCGCTGCATCCCGGCCGATCGCATCGATTCCCATCGGGACAGCCTTGCTTGGGAAGAGTAAACACGAACTCGTCGCTTGCGCTGGTAACCCTCTTCAGGAAATGAAGACGACCGGAGGAATGGTACTGACCTACTACAAAGAAGCGCCCATCTTCGACGAATCATTCTCCCTTTCCAAAGGCAGTACATCGGGGGTTCATCACGGATGTTGGGCGCATCTCCTCTTGGAAGACGATCGCGTGGTAGGGGTAGAGTATAAATCGGTGCCTCGGTCGGTTAGCGCTACAGATCACTGCGAGGAGATTTTTCATGCCTGTGCTCCATGAAGACTGCTCTATCGATCTGAGGCACAGGGTCGACATTGCCGGTTGATTCATCTTATTCAACAAGATAGAAGGCCCCGTCTATCTGCTGTGTGAACGCGGTAGCGATCACCTACAGATACTGGATAATGGTATGTGCATAGGAGGATTCAGTGGATGCAGGTGGGCGTAGCCAATCCGACATCGCCTGCTTGACTCTCATGCCCTCGGGTATCTGCATAGCCTCTCTTCTCGTGGTCTAAATCAACCAATGTGATGATGGCTCAGGCCCAGCTCTCGCGGACAGGGAGAAAGGAGGACATCATGACGTGTCTTATCGTCCGTCACGCACAGTGTTGCCTTGCCGTACCCTCAATTGGCTTGTGACCCGAATTAGGGAGACAGCAGCGTTTGGAACAGCGACGGATCACCACCCTCGTCCGTGCATTTGGCCTCCCGGTCCTGAGTATCATTTGGCTTCTCGCCTCACCTTCCTTGTCCTTTGCGTTGGAAAAGTATGGTCGTCCGCTGCCGTCGATGGAGCAGCCGAGCGACACAGCGGCACGGGAGGCCGAAGAGACCTTATTCGGAGGATATTTTCTCTCATCCGCCTTCGTATCCAACCCGACATTTGCGGCTCGTCCTGATAACACGGGATTGGTCGGCCTCCCGTGC
>Ga0163149_10001164_pt1 | contig 34111 bp, 30 predicted proteins | sample OliLakLV19MP5G1_FD_148604 | JGI IMG/M metagenome (GOLD analysis project Ga0163149, IMG submission 148604) | Freshwater microbial mat bacterial communities from Lake Vanda, McMurdo Dry Valleys, Antarctica - Oligotrophic Lake LV.19.MP5.G1 | ecosystem: Environmental > Aquatic > Freshwater > Lake >... | reverse complement strand
GGTTGGCAATGAATCGAAAGATGATGCGGCCGTTTTTGATTTGGGAGATGGAACGTGTGTTATCAGCACCACGGATTTTTTTATGCCCATTGTGGATGATGCTTTTACCTTTGGGCAAATTGCTTCTGTCAATGCCATCAGCGATGTGTATGCTATGGGTGGATCTCCCATTATGGCGATTGCCATTTTAGGTTGGCCGATTGGAAAGCTCTCGGAAGAAGTTGCAAAACAAGTATTGGAAGGCAGCAGAAGTGTGTGTGCGAAAGCAGGCATTCCACTGGCAGGGGGTCATAGCATTGATAGTCCGGAGCCCATATTTGGTTTGGCGGTAACAGGGATCGTGCGCAAAGAAAATTTGAAAAAAAACAGTACTGCCAAACAGGGAGACTTGCTTTATCTCACCAAGCCCATCGGAGTGGGTATGATCACCACCGCTCTCAAAAGAGGACTTGCACTTCCTGAAGATTTTGAAGAGGCCGTTCAGGTGATGTCTCAACTCAATGATCTGGGTAAGGTATTAGGAAAACTTGATTATGTTAATGCACTCACGGATGTAACGGGCTTTGGTTTGTTGGGTCATTTGATTGAAGTGTGTGAAGGAAGTGATGTATCGGCAGAGATAACATACACTAAAATTCCACTGCTTAAAAATATTTCGTATTACGCGGCCAAAATGATTTATCCGGATAACACGATGCGCAACTGGAGCAGCTATCAAGGCAAAATAAGCGGTATTGGGGCCGAGTCTCTGTTGACGTTATGCGATCCTCAAACCAGTGGTGGATTATTGATTTGTGTGGATGCATCTAGTGCTTTATCTTTTGAAAGTTTAGCAAAAGAGAAAGGCTATGTACTGGAGTCGTTTGGCAAGCTCGTAAAACGAAATGAACAGTTAATCACCATTCAATGATCTATTTAACGAAGAACCCAGGATTTTTCAGATTGATACTTCCCGTGTTGATTTCTATTGTCTTTATAGGAGCATCCTGTAAATCCAAAGACGAAGTTATAACGCTCCCTTATTCGATAGTAAAAATTTTCCCTCATGACACCTCCGCCTTTACACAGGGTTTGGTCATTGAGTATGGAAGGCTTTTTGAAAGTACCGGTCAGGAAGGAGCATCATGGATCGCTGAGGTGGAACTCGCATCAGGCAAGCAGGACAAAAAAGTATTGCTGGACAATCAATATTTTGGTGAAGGGATCACCGTTTTAAATAAAAAGATTTATCAACTCACCTGGAAGGGTCGCATAGGCTTTGTGTATGACATTAACTCTTTTCAGAAGATAAATGAATTCCCCTATGAGCATGAAGGCTGGGGTATTACTCATGATGGAAAGAGCCTGATCGTAAGCGATGGTACCGATAAAATACACTTTTTGGATACGGCCACACTAAAAGAAATTAAGGTGCTAAATGTGACGCAAGAATCAATTCCTGTAGACAAGCTCAACGAGTTGGAATTTATAGATGGATATCTATTCGCGAATCGCTGGATGACCAACGAAGTATTGAAGATTGATTTGTCAAATGGTAATGTAGTCGGCAGATTGGACTTGACGGAGTTGGCAAGAGAAGCCAATCAAAGGAATCCATCAGCCGATGTACTCAATGGAATCGCTTATGAGAAGAAGAGTGGTCTTTTGTTAGTGACCGGTAAGTGGTGGCCTCTGCTGTTTGCTATGAGATTAGAGACCGATAAATCGAACTAGTAATTTTAATTCCTTCGTAGAAGATTTTATTCATTGTTTTTATGCTTGCTTTTTTTTCACAACGAATCCTCGTAGTAGTTTTCTCTATACTGGCATTTCAACTTTCTGCTCAGAAGATTGACACCAGGCAAATTCGAAATCTGAAAATCCGCAATGTAGGTCCGGCCAACATGAGTGGTCGTATTACTGCCATTGATGTGGTGCAGAGCAATCCCAAAATAATGTTTATCGGTGCGGCCTCAGGCGGTGTGTGGAAATCTGAAAATGGAGGCAGTGCGTGGCAAAGTATTTTTGATGAGAACCCTACCATCAACATTGGTGCGATTGCGATTCAGCAAAGTAACCCCAGCGTGGTATGGGTGGGCACGGGTGAAGGCAATCCCCGCAACTCTATGAATCTTGGATTGGGATTATTCAAAAGCCTGGATGCTGGAAAAACCTGGAAGCGAGTAGGACTTGAAAACTCAAAAGCAATCCATCGTATTATTGTTGATCCTTCAAGTCCCAATACAGTTTATGTAGGTGTGATGGGTGATCCATTTACTCCCGATACTAATCGTGGTGTTTATAAAACTATAGATGGTGGAATCACCTGGTCGCAAATCTTATTTACCAATAATCAATCAGGAGTAGGTGATATGGTGATGGATCCATTCAATCCAAATAAAATTTTTGCTGCGATGTATGAGCATCGAAGAACTCCTTACAGTTTTACTTCGGGCGGTGCTGGTTCCGGTTTATATCTGACGAATGATGGTGGCAAGACCTGGAGGAAATTAGCATCAGAAAATGGTTTGCCAGCCGGTGAACTGGGTCGCATTGGTATCGCCATAGCGCCAAGCAATCCAGACAGAGTGTATGCAAAAGTAGAGGCAACTAAAAACGCCTTGTATCGAAGTGATGATGGCGGACTTCATTGGGAGATGATCAATGATAATCCACGATTTACCAACAACCGCCCTTTTTATTTTCAGGATATTGCCGTTGACACGAAAGATGAAAACCGACTTTACAATATCTATCAGCCACTGAGTGTAAGCGAAGATGGTGGAAAATCGTTTGATCCTACACCAATGATTCCCGCTGACGAAACAAAGGGTATTCATGCCGACTTCCATGCATTCTGGATTGATCCCAACGATCCAACGTTCTTCATTATTGGTGGTGATGGGGGAATCGGCATCACGCATGACAAAGGAAGGAGCTGGTATTTCCCTGAGTCAATTCCGGTAGGACAATTCTATCATATAAATATGGATAATGATGTGCCGTATAATGTGTATGGTGGCTTACAAGACAATGGCAACTGGTCGGGGCCTGGGCATGTATGGAAGCGTGGAGGTATACGCACATTGTATTGGCAGTATTTAGTAGGTGGTGATGGATTTTATATTTCACCGGATTCAGCCAATTCGCGTTTTGGTTATGGAACTTCTCAGAACGGAGATCTCTATCGCTACGATAAATTAACAGGCTACTATCTTAGTATCAGCCCACCGGCACCGGATAGTAAAACACGTTTGCGTTTCAACTGGAATGCCGGCTTTGCGCAAGATCCCAACAACAATTCGGTCGCTTATTACGGAAGTCAATTTCTTCACAAGACCACTGACAAAGGAGCCACATGGCAAATCATTTCTCAAGATCTTACAACCAACAATGCTGAACATCAGAAACAGGATTATGGAGGCTTGACAATTGATGCCTCCGGTGCGGAGATTTACAATTCGATTTTAAGCATTGCACCCAGTGCATTGGATGATCAACTTATCTGGATCGGCACCGATGATGGCAATGTGCAACTCACCCAGAACGGAGGAAAGACCTGGAGCAATCTTACTTTGAATATCAAAGGCTTACCTAAGGAAAGCTGGATTGCGCAGATCAGAGCTTCGCGATATAATAAAGCAGAAGCCTGGTTGGTTGCCAACAATTACCGCAAAGGTGATTTCAATCCTTATATCTATCGCTCAAAAGATTTTGGTAAGACCTGGGAACGAATGGTAGATGCTGCGAAGGTAAAAGGATATGCGCTTACCGTAATGCAAGACCCCGTTGAACCTAAGCTTGTATTTGCCGGAACAGAAAATGGTTTATGGATCAGCATTGATGAAGGAAAGAGCTGGGCACAAATGAGAAATGGATTCCCATCGGTTTCTACCATGGACCTTGCTATTCAGGAAAGAGAGTCAGCCTTGATCATTGGAACCTTTGGTCGTTCCATTTGGATTTTGGATGATCTCATTACACTTCGAAAGATAGCTGCATCAGGAATTGCAAAAGACTTTACTGTGTTTCCGGTAAACGATGCCGTTCAGGTGAAAGGAATTTTCATCGCTCCTCCCGGAAACATCTGGACCGGTTTTCAAACTACGTTTGAAGGTGAAAATCGTCCGTTCGGTGAAACAACAATTCCTTTTTATGTGAAGTCGCCAGGATCGGATAAAGAAAAGAATCAAGTGACCGGCCATGTATTCAATGAAAAGAATGAAGCGATTCAAACTATTACATCAAACAAAATTGATTCAGGATTAAATTACATATCATGGAGATTGGATGAGAAGATAGCCAGGCTGCCAGGCGGTTCGGAGGATCCTGAAGCAAAAGGAATTTTAGCATTGCCGGGTACGTATAAGATTGTAGTAAGTTATCAGGGAAAGAAAGACTCTACCTACGTGAAGGTGATTCCGGATCCACGTTTTGACTATTCGAGTGAAGTGGAGGAAGCGCATCATGCCATTCTTAAGCGTCTTGATAAAACCACAGGAAGACTTTCATTTGCCCTTACGAGATTGAAAGAGAGCAACGAGGTGGTTGATAAAATTCTGTTACAACTAAAAGATGTTAAAACCCCTGACGGTGAAGAGTTGCGTAAAGAATCAAATGCAATAAAAGAATCTCTAAAAAAATTAACTGAATCAGCCACCGGTTCACGACCGGCAAAACAAGTGGGAGCGTGGAGCTCTTTTCAGGTTACGGCACAATCAAAAGTATCGGAAGCACAACAGGCTTTGAGGGCAAGATTATCTAAACCATCCGTTCAGGATATTCAACGAGTGGAAGTTGCCGAACAACTTACGGAGCAGTTCATTAAGCAGGTTGATGCTTACTTTTCAAAGGAATGGAGTGAATATCGCACCAGCGTTGAGGCCGCAAGGCTTAGTTGGTTTAAATAAAAAAAGATTGTGACCATCGAAGAAGCTACTCAGCAATTTTGGCTGGCTTCCGAAAAGAAGCGGGTTTGTAGGGTTGTTCTGAAAGGAGAACCTCTGCCACGCACCGTGTGCCCCTATGGAATAGCCAGAACTTCCAGAAATCAGATTGTTGTAATATGCTGGCAAACGGGAGGGTTTACCAAAGCTGGTGGCAAAGAAGGATATAGAAATCTACAGCTCGATAGAATCATAGAGATAGAAATGCTCGATTGGCATTTTCAAAAACAGGAAGATTTCAATCCGATGGATGGTCAGTATAAGGAGTGGGTCTATCACATTTGAGGAATACGGTAATTAGAAACTTTTAATTTCGGAATGGACTAATGAATTACTTATCGGTTCTATTTGTCTGAGCAATCTCCATAATAAGATCAGCACCATACGCCATTGCTGGTGTCTGATAACCTGCTTTAAAATTTCCACTCATAATTTTTTCGGCAATAAGTACGGCTGTCTTTGCAGTGAGTGTGTAACCACTTACGGTTTCTAGTTGACTTACACATTCTTTGCCATTGCCGTCCCACACTTTTCCCCAAAGGAAACTGCGGCCTGAATTTCTTTTTTCTTCACTTGGGCCTGCTGGCTTCTGATCAATTTTTTTGAGCATGTAGTTTTTCACCCACCGTATGCGCAAGAACCAATTTAGATACTTACTCATTTTGGCGTTCTTGATCATAGATGCGGTTGCACCTGTGTACACTTCAATGTTTGGAATTCCGGTGCTTCTCCAGGCGGTAGAAATATCTCCCCAGGGAATATTTAAAGTAGGAGCTTTGAAAGATCCAAAGTCAACATCTAAAACCTTTTCACCCAAATTGATGGGTGTGAGCTTTCCGTCTTTGCGAATCAAACTTCCGTTGCCAAGTCCTTCGGTCATGGTCTTTGATGTGCCGCGTGAGAGGCCACCTTTCGACATGGTAAATGCGAGCTGTAAATGGGTAGCTGAAGGCAAACGATTTTTTAAATGAAGCGCGAGGCAATCCGAAGGCACCACATCAAAGCCTGTGCCCGGCATAATCGTAATGCCTGCATCTTTCCCTTTTTGATCATAGCCGGCCAGTAATTCAAAGACCTGATGTTCGCCTGTGATGTCAGTATAATGTGTTTTGGTTTCGAGGCATGCATCCGCCATCGTCTTGGCAGTATATTGAAATGGACCACCACAATGGATGACCACTTTGCCCTTTTTCAGAAGATTTTTTAATGCTGTTGAATCAGAAATGTCAACTACTTCAAAGGGATATCCGGTTTCTTCACTTTGCTTTTGGAGCGATTCTTTATTGCGTCCCGCAAGGACGACCTTCAGATTTTTTACCTTGCACTCCTGCGCAATAATTTTTCCTGTATAGCCGTAGGAGCCATAAAGAATGATTGTATTGTCTGACATTATTGTGGTTTGGTTTCGCGATCTACCGACTCAATAAAATACGATGTATCGCCTCGCCAGGGAAACTTGACATATCGCTTCACAAAATGTAAGCTTACCCGTTCGCCACTTAACGAAACCTCCTCAAGTTGTTTAATCACTTCGGTTTGCCCGGATTCTACGGAGAAATCAAATGTTTCGGCAACAGGACTCACTCCCTTTAATGCTCCAAAAGATTCAAGGTTTAGTTTACCTTCATGCGTTTTGAAAACCATGCCTTTCTCCGTAATGCGAAGCACTTTGCCGGACATCACGCCACGCTCATAAACGCCAAAATAAAGAAAAGCCAACGTGGCAATTCCCAATGCCAGTGCGATAAGAAGAATTCGCTTTACAACTTTCATTGTAGTGCGTGCGGTCTTTTTGATGAAGCTGTCAGATTCCATGACTAAGATTTTTTAGGTGTAAGCAAGTTACGCTTTCTCTTCAATCTAATATAGAAAAAGATAGCGACAGAAATGACAATCAGGGATATAAATTGAGAGTTGGATAGAACATCCTCTATAACAAAACCTCTTTGAATATCACCTCTGAACAGCTCCAGTACACCTCGGCCAAATGCGTAGGTAATCAGGTAAAGGAGAAAAAGTTGACCGTCAAATTTCTTTTTGGACTTTAATAACCAGAGTGCAACCATGATACTGAAGATCAATGCTGCCTCATAAAGCTGAGTAGGATGCAGCGAAGTATTCAATGGTTCGGCCTGGCATTTTTCATCCGTAAAAATTACTCCTAAAAAACTATCCGTAGGAAGTCCATAGCAACAGCCGGCCAAAAAGCATCCGATGCGCCCAAATCCATGTACAATGCAAGTGACCACCGACATTACATCCAGCATACCTAGCACGGATACTTTTATTTTTTTGAAGTACCAGAGCATGATGGGAATCGCCAGCAATAATGAGCCGTAAAAAACAAAGCCACTACCTGAAAAGAGTTTCTTTGGATTATGTAAGTACAAAGAAGGATCTTCGAAAATGAGGAACAGCTTGCCGCCAATGATTCCGCCAAGCACGAGCATGATAAATAGATTGTTGCTTTGATCGAAGGTTAGTCCGAATTGCTTTTTCCCTTGAAGGTACATGTACAGGAAGCCAAGCAATGCCCCAATGGCAATACAAAATCCATACGAATAAATGGTGATGGAGCCGGATTCAAAAAGTATAGGATACATAAATCAATTGACCGTTGACAATTTCATAATTGACAATGATGATGATTAAAAATGAACAGCCTTTCTGTATTCATTGTCACTTGTCGTTGTCAATTGACAATTAAACAGTCATGATCTCTACTTCTTTCTTTTTGAGCAGGGCCTCCATCTTAGCGATTGAATCATCGGTAAGTTTTTGAACAATTTCTTCGGCATTCTTTACGTCATCTTCTGAAACGCCCTTAATCTTCTTAAGCTGCTCGTTCGTCTCTTTACGGATGCTGCGCACGCTTACCTTGCCGTGCTCACACTCATGGCTGGCCTGTTTTACAAGTTGCTTTCTTCTTTCTTCGGTAAGCATGGGAACGTTGATGATCACTTGCAATCCATCGTTTTGTGGGGTAAGGCCGATGTTGGCCACCATGATTGCTTTTTCAATTTCCTGAATCAGTCCTTTTTCCCACGGTTTGATAAATAATGTGCGGGCATCCGGTGATGTAATCGATGACACTTGCGACAGTGGACTCATCACACCATAATAAGAAACCTGGATACTATCGAGCATGGAAGGGTTTGCTTTTCCTGCACGGATCTTGGCCAGCTCGTAACCTACGTGCACGAGGGCTTTGCTCATTTGTTCTTTTGCGTCTTCCAGAAATAATTCAAGTTCTTCCATAAAAATGAAATTTATAGTTATCAGCTGATTAACGTTCCTGCTTCTTCGCCTTTTACAATCTTAAGCAGGTTGCCTTTCTTGTTCATATCAAATACAATAATCGGAAGTTTGTTTTCCTGGCAGAGTGTAAAAGCGGTCATGTCCATGATGTTGAGTTTTTTCTGATAGGCTTCTTGAAAACTCAGTTGATGATAGCGCACGGCATCCGAAAATTTTTCGGGATCTTTATCATATACACCATCTACACGGGTTCCTTTCAATACCACTCCGGCCTGAATTTCGATAGCACGCAAACTGGCAGTTGAGTCGGTTGTGAAATAAGGGTTTCCAATACCGGCACCAAAAATTACAATCCTTCCTTTTTCCAGATGGCGGATTGCTCTGCGCCTGATGAAGGGTTCACAAACTTGCTCCATTTTTATACCGGCCATCAATCGCGTGTACATGCCATGTCTTTCCAACGCACTTTGAAGGGCCATTGCGTTGATAACCGTTGCCAACATTCCCATATAGTCGCCCTGAACGCGGTCGATGCCCAACGCTTCGGCCTGGCCCCCTCGAAAGATGTTCCCACCTCCGATAACAATGGCAATTTCCACCCCCTGCTCCTTTATCGTTTTTATTTCTTCCGAATACTGTTCGAGAACAGCCGGATCGATATTGCTGTTTTTGGAGCCCATCAGGGCTTCACCGCTGAGTTTGAGGAGGATGCGTTTATACTTCATAGGTTGGTTCTTTCGTTTATAACCTCGCAAATATGGTCAGAAAGGGCCGATTTTTGAGAATGAATTTTGATTTTATAAATAGTAAATTCAGAAGTCGACCAAAACAATATTGGTTTTGGATTTCATTTTAATAAAATCCCTTGTCGTAAGTATAAAGGGGCATATTGAGATACATGGCCGTTGCCAAAATTATTGCGTCCGAAATTTTGAATTGTTTTTCAATTCGCACCTCAATGGCCAATTCCTTAATCGGCTTAATCAGATCAACCACATAAATTTTTGAGAAGAAATCTTTTACCAATGCCCTTTCCTTTAACGAAAGTTTAGAAGAGGCTAATGTTTCGATTTCAACAATGCCAGAGGTCCAGATTGTCTTGTTGTCAAGAACATCAAGTGCTGCCGGGTGTCCATTAAATAGGTTAATGATTAAACGGGTATCAGCAACAAGAGATTCATTCATTTTCCCTTATACTTTTCTGATACGAAAGACCATCAATTTCAAAGTCAACTTTATCAAAATATTTTTTCAGATCGACTTTATTCGAGCCTTTTGGCAATTTTTTCAAGGCCTCATGGACTTTTTTGCTAGATGATTTTTTTTTGATTTTGATGACCATCTTGTGTGAATTCTTTATAATCAAATATACAGTTTTAATGATTAGCTGAAAATCGGTTATTGGGATAATGGATTATCCCAATAACTCAGGATACTTCTTCAAATTCGTCAGGATGTCATTCGTCATTTCTTCCAATCCAAATTGATGCTTCCAACCCCAGTCCTGGCGCGCAGCAGAATCGTCAATCGACTTTGGCCATGAATCAGCAATGCCTTGCCGGAAGTCTGGCTTATAGGTGATCGCGAAATCGGGAATGTATTTTTTTATGGTGGAGGCTACCTGTGCCGGACAAAAACTCATAGCACCAATGTTATAGCTGGAACGGATCTTTACTTTTTCTGCCGGAGCTTCCATCAGATCGATAGTGGCCTTTACTGCATCATCCATGTACATCATAGGCAAGTAGGTATCGGCAGCCAGAAAACATTCAAACTTTTTTTCTTTCAGCGCCTTGAAATAAATGTCGACCGCGTAATCGGTAGTGCCACCACCCGGAAGAGTTTTGTAGCCGATCAGGCCTGGGTAGCGAAGGCTGCGTACATCCACACCATATCTTCTGAAATAATATTCGCACCAAAGTTCACCGGCCAGTTTGGTGATGCCATACACAGTTGTGGGGTCCATGATGGTGTCTTGCGGTGTATTTTGTTTGGGCGTAGTTGGCCCAAACGCAGCAATGGAACTGGGCCAATACACTTTATGAAGTTTTAATTCCTGGGCCGCCTCCAATACAAAAAGAAGACTCTCCATGTTAAGCTTCCAGGCCCATCGCGGATCTTTTTCGCCTGTGGCAGATAGCAGGGCAGCCAAGTGATAGATTTGAGTTACATCATGTTTGCGAATAAGTTCAAACAGCTTATCGCGCTGCATGACATCAAATTTTTCAAATGGGCCTTCCTTTAGAATGCCCTGAGCGTCTTTGATGTCAGATGCGATTACATTTTCCTGACCATATATTTTCCACAGCCCCTGCGTAAGTTCAGACCCTAACTGACCGCCAGCGCCTATGAGTAAAATCTTTGTTTTTTTCATTTATTCAATCGGATGCGGGGGCGAAGTTAGAGAAAATTACCATTTACGAATTACGAATTACGATTGTAGATTTACGCGATGACTTTTGAAGAATATCTGATCAGCAAAAAGATAGATAGTCAGGCACTTCGTGCCGCTGAGCCCGGTCTCTGGAATGAGTGGAACAGATTATTTGAGCAGATGAGCCCGGCCAGTTTCACCGCACAGAAACTCTATCTGATCAATCCCCTGCGCAGAAAGTATTTGTTAAAAACGCCCCAAGTGGCCGCTGCACCCAAGGCCATTGCGCCCGCTGCAGCAAGACCCGTCATGAAACCCAAACCGAAAATAGATTAAGCTATGTATAAGAGACTTCAACCTGTATTGCAAAAAGAACTGGATGCTATTCGCGAGGCCGGATTGTTTAAGAAGGAAAGAATCATTGTCACTCCTCAAGGGGCCGACATCAAAACTCAGGAGGGTAAAGAAGTAATCAACTTTTGTGCGAATAATTATCTGGGCCTGTCATCGCACCCGCGGGTGATTGAAGCAGCCAGGCGAGCGATTGACACTCATGGATTTGGTATGTCATCTGTACGTTTTATCTGCGGCACACAAGATATTCACAAGGAACTGGAAAAAAAGATCTCCGAATTTCTTGGCACAGAGGATACTATATTATATGCGGCTGCCTTTGATGCCAACGGAGGTGTGTTCGAACCTTTGTTCGGAGAAAAAGATGCGATCATTTCTGATGAATTGAATCATGCATCGATCATTGATGGTGTGCGGTTGTGCAAGGCCATGCGCTATCGCTACAAGCACAACGATATGGATGATTTGAAGGTGCAATTGGAGGAAGCCAGAAAAGCCGGAGCCAATCAAATCATTGTGGTGACAGATGGTGCATTTTCCATGGATGGCACCATTGCGCAATTGGATAAGATTTGTGATTTGGCTGATCAATACGAAGCATTGGTGATGACGGATGAATGTCACTCCTCTGGTTTCATCGGCAAAACAGGTCGCGGTGTCCCTGAATATTGCGGAGTAATTGGTCGCGTGGATATTATCACCGGCACCTTAGGCAAGGCATTGGGTGGTGCATCGGGTGGTTTTACTTCAGGCCGCAAAGAGATTATTGAAATGCTACGCCAGCGCTCAAGACCTTATTTGTTTTCAAACACATTAGCACCGTCTATTACAGGTGCCTCCATCGAAGTGTTCAACATGCTTTCTGAGACTACCGAGTTGCGTGATAAACTGGAACAAAACACAAAATACTTCCGCGAAAAAATGACCGCTGCCGGCTTCGATATCAAGCCGGGTGTGCATCCTATTGTGCCTATCATGTTATATGAAGCGCCCCTCGCACAGAAATTTGCCGAACAGCTTCTGGAGAAAGGCATTTATGTAATCGGCTTCTTCTTTCCGGTGGTGGCCAAAGGCAAGGCAAGAATTCGTGTACAGATTTCAGCCGCTCATGATCGTCATCATCTTGATAAAGCGATTGAGGCGTTTACACAAGTCGGAAAAGAATTGGGGGTTTTGAAGTAACTTCTGAAAATATGATGTGCAGTAAAATACGCTTGCTCTTTCTTTGCCTAAGCATCTCTATAAATTTGGTTGCACAGGAAGTGACCGAAAGCATGTGGAGGTCTTCAAAATATGGAGAACATTTTGGATTATCAGTTACTCACCAAGGAGACATTAATAGTTTTTTATTGAATTTGAAAAAGGAATTCGGAAAGCCTTCTATGGAAACTTCTCCTGATGTTCCATACAATATTGAGTTTGAGAATGAGGAAAATATTAACTGGTCTGATGAAAAGATTGTCCTGCATGCCATGATCATGTCTAATAATAATATTCATAATATCACCGTTGGATGCTTAACCAGGGGAGGTAATGACTTATTAATGCCAAAGACAAAAACTCAGACTTTAATCGCAGAGTTTCTGATTAATTGTTTGAAATAGATGCCATACTGATTGGATCAAAAATCTGAGTCAAACTCAAAAATTTCAGCCTCTTACCCAACCCCTATACCGATCAAACAGAATCTGAGCAAATGGTTTTACTGAGGCCATTTAGTAGACCAAATATTATTTATCTTTCAAAATATAATATCCCTACATCCATGATAAAGAGAATCACCCTTTTCGCGCTTTCATTAACGTTGTTTTTCGCAGCGGATGCCCAGCGCAAGAAAACGCAAACAGCAACCCCCGCACCAGTTTCAGCTTCTGCTGATCTCAATGATTATTTTAAATCAGTAAAGTGGAGAAGCATTGGTCCATTCAGAGGAGGCCGATCTAATACAGCCACCGGTGTAGTGGGCGATATCACCACCTATTACATGGGCACCACGGGCGGTGGTCTTTGGAAAACAGAAGACATGGGCCTCACCTGGAATAATATTTCAGATGGATTTTTTAAGACGGGTTCAGTAGGAGCGGTTGCCGTTTCAGAAAGTGATCCTAATGTGGTTTATGTGGGAATGGGTGAGCATGCCATACGCGGTGTAATGACACATCATGGCGATGGTGTTTACAAATCGACAGACGCAGGGAAAACCTGGAAAAAAATGGGATTGGATGTAACACAACAAATTTCTCGCATCGCAATTCATCCAAAAGATCCGAATGTCGTTTACGTGGCGGCTCAGGGAGCTATTTATGGAAATTCAGATCGTGGTGTATTCAAATCGGTTGATGGGGGTACTACCTGGAAAAAAGTTTTGTATGTAGATGATAAGACCGGATGTGTTGAACTATCCATGGACATGAACAATCCACGCATTCTTTATGCGGCTATGAATGAATATGGTCGTTTGCCATGGAAAGTAATCAGTGGAGGTGAAGGAAGTGGACTATATAAATCAACGGATAGTGGTGAAACGTGGGAGAAAATTCACACTGGTTTGCCGAAGGAGTTAGGAAAAATGGCCGTGTCAGTAAGTCGTGCTAATTCTAATAAGGTATACTTACTTCTTGAAAGTGATTCAGATAAAGAACTGGGAGGCTTGTTTGTTTCCAACGATGCCGGTGCAAATTGGACTCGGGTCACCAACGATCACCGGTTGATTCAAAGGGCATGGTACTATATTGAGTTATTCACCGATCCAAAAGATGAGAACACGATTTATGTGTTGAGCGCTCCTGCATTGCGTTCACTGGATGGTGGAAAAACATGGGAGAATCTTTCCGGAACACACGGTGATTATCATGACCTGTGGATTAATCCAAACAACCCGAAAAACATGGTCATTGCTAATGATGGTGGTGCGGGTGTCTCTGTAAATTTTGGCAAGACATGGTCTACTCAAAGCAACATGCCAACAGCACAGTTCTATCGTATCAATGTGGATAATAGTTTCCCTTATAATATATATGCAGGGCAGCAGGACAATAGTTCGGTGAAAATAGCCAGTCAGGAATTGGGCAGTGGTGGAATTACAACAGCTAGCTGGACTTCTTCCGCAGGAGGAGAGAGTGCGTTTTTAGCTTTCGACCCCAACAATCCACGCTACGTAATGGGAGGCAGCTACCAAGGAACGATTGAATTGTTGGATACGAAGGCACAGGCAGGAACCAACGTGATGACGGCACCTATTCAATATCTGGGAATGGATGCGAAGGACATTAAATATCGGTACAACTGGAATGCTCCCATCATCTGGTCGAAGCATGAGCCGGGTACGTTTTATCACGGCTCACAATATTTGTTGCGCACCAAAGATATGGGCGTAACATGGACGGAAGTTTCACCCGATCTTACACGCAATGAAAAAGAGAAACAGGGTAAAGGTGGTGGCCCTTACACCAATGAAGCAGTAGGTGCAGAAAATTATGGAACGCTGAGTTATGTGATTGAATCTCCAACCGAGAAAGGAGTGATCTGGACGGGCAGCGATGATGGATTAGTATATGTGACCCACGACAATGCATCCACCTGGCAAAATGTAACACCGGCTGGTTTACAAGAGTGTTTGATCAATGCCATTGAAGTTTCTCCATTCGATCCAGCGACAGCTTACATAGCTACTACGCGTTATAAGTTTAATGATCGCACTCCAGGACTATATAAAACAACTGACTACGGAAAGACATGGACGAAGATCGACTCAGGCATTCCCCAGGGTGCGTTCACACGAGTGGTAAGAGAAGATGATAAGCGCAAGGACTTGCTTTATGCGGGTACCGAAACAGGTATTTACATTTCATGGAATGGCGGTAAAGAGTGGACACCTTTTCAGTTGAACTTACCAGTAACTCCTATTACGGATTTGCGAGTTCATCAGGGAGACCTTATTGCGGCCACATCAGGCAGATCATTCTGGGTTTTAGATGACTTAAGCCTGATCCGTCAGTATAGAAGCGAGGAAAGCTTTAAACTTTTCCAACCTGAAAATCCGATGTTGGTAAACGGTTATAGTGAAATGGACGGAAGCTCAGCAGATGGTACTAATCCTTACGTGGGCGTAAATCCTGCCACGGGACTTGTTGTTTATTATCAACTGCCAGAATTGAAAAGCACTGAAAGCGTGATGATGGAAATAAAAGATGCGCAAGGCAATCTCGTGCGATCATTTAGTTCAGTAAAAGATACAACGAGTAGCGCACAATCATCGGATCCGTTGTTAGGAAAATCGAAAGGGCTTAGTCGTTTTGTGTGGAACTTGCGCTATCCGACTATCATAAGCGTGCCCGGTGTTTATATTGAAAGCAGCTTCCGAGGCCATAAGGCATCGCCTGGAAAGTATTCAATTACATTAAAGAAGGGTGATCAAACCACCACGGCAAATTTTGAAATTCTTGCCAACCCGTTATATCCTACGGATGCAAAAACCTATCAGGAGTATCATACTGTGATGAGTGGCATGGAGGCAGAGGTGAATAAGATGCATCAAATGATTATTACTCTGGATGGTAAACGCAAACAGCTCGATCAACTGCTCGCCACATTGCCTGCAGATGAAAAATACAATGCTCATAAGAAAGAAGGACAGATTTTGTCTCAAAAAATGAAACAATGGGATGAAGACATGATTCAGAGAAAGTCAAAGGCCTATGATGATGTGGAGAATTTCCCCAATAAGTTCACTGCGAATTATCTGTTTTTGATTAATGCAACAGAAAGCGATATCCCTAAAGTGAATAAGCCTTCACTGGATCGGCAGAGAGAGTTGAATGCACTGTGGGCAGCGCTACAATCCAGAGCAAATGAACTTATGAATAGTGATATTCCTGCATTCAATACGAAATTGTGGAATGCCGGAGTAGGTGCTGTTTGGACAAAATGAAGTAACTGATTAATAAAATGATTACCAGGATGAATAAACTGAACAAGGTATTTTTTGCTTCTGCAATTTTATTAATCCTGGTAAACTGTTCTCCTTCGCCAAAGGAAAATTGGGAAGTGCTATTTGATGGCTCAAATCTTGAAGGTTGGGATACGTATTTGGGTGCGCAGCGAATTCAAGACGACACCACGGTTTATAAACCACTTGGATTAAATGTGGACACAAGCGTTTTTAAAATTGTTAATCTCGAAGGCGAAAAAGCATTGAGAATATCGGGACAGATCTGGGGTGGCATTTCAACCCAACGCGAATTCGAAAATTACCACCTGCAACTTCAATTCAAATGGGGTAAGTTAAAATGGTATCCCAGGGGGAAAGATTCTGACAGAAGAGACAGCGGACTTTTGTACCACGGTGTTGGAGAACATGGTAAGGGTGATGGCTATTGGCTACGATCGCAGGAGTTTCAAGTACAGGAAGGTGATTGCGGAGATTATTGGGGCGTAGCTGGAGCGGGCTTTGATATAAAAGCAACGTTGAATACAGATAGCATTTTTCAATATGATCCTCAAGGTTCCCTGCTTTCCTTCAGTCAAAACTCAGAAAATGGCAGGCATTGTAAAAAATATCCGGATGCTGAAAAGACATCCGGAGAATGGAACACGATCGACCTCTACTGTTTTGGAAATACCAGTGTTCATGTGATCAATGATCAAGTAGTGATGGTACTTGAAAACTCCAGGCAATCAGACAATGGCAGTGAAACGCCATTATCGAAAGGGAAAATTCAACTTCAATCTGAGTCAGCGGAAGTTTTCTATCGGAATATCAGAATCCGGCCGATCGATAAAATTCCTCAATTAGACTAATCGACTAATGGAAAAAGTGGAATGGAAAAATCATTTAATGGGAACATTGATTGTGCCAGTGGCACTCCTCATCCTTTTGGTCCCCTTTTCACTTTTGCTTAAGTGGAACCTGCTGACATTGATTTTATTTTGGTTTGCATTAATTCCAATTGCGACTCTCTATTTGCCCGGTAAGGTCTCAGAAACTAAAAATCATTTGTTCGAATCATTGGCAGGGCTCATGATTTTTTATGGAATCATGGTCTTCATGATTTATGATCACCATCAAAGCGACTATTTTCAAGTGATGATGATAAGTTGTCTAATAAATCTGATCGTAGTTAGTGGGGTAACTTTCTTAAGAAGTTCGAATTTACTGGCGAAGTAGTTTGGAACAGAACTGCCCCACCACCTTCATAAGGTTCTCTATCTTGTTTTCTTTGGTATCAATTCTGATTGAGAAGAGAAAATCCCAAACATGGCAGAAGTATTGCCTGCCGGCAAAAAGTAAATCTTTCTCCGCTTTCCTTTCAGCTTCAGGCTATACATATTCAGGAAGGGCAGAAGTTTTATAGTCTTCACATCCGACCAATCGTATTCTTTCACCTTATGTGGATTTATGATAGCAAGTTTCTTTTTGCTGATGGCTACCCGCTTGATTTTACTGGCAAGTAATACGTGCAGCGAAAAAAATATCATGGCAATGGTCAACAGCACCAGGGCCGCGATCCTGTTTTTGTGAGAGGCTTCAAATTGAATCAGCATGAGTGCAGCTGCCAGCCCTTGAAGCACACTCAGTGCAAGGAAAAAATACCTGGCGAGGTAATATTTAGCCGTATTTGCTTCTTCCATTATTCATACATCAGTTTAAAAAGTGATACTAAGATAACGAAACTATTTAAATAATTGTTTCGGTAGGTAATCTTACTTCTCATTTTCTATCACGACTGGAAAATCCTGACCTCGGGAAAATGTATAGGGATACTGCGGCTTGCCTTTCAACTTCTGAGTCATCTCAGGTACCTGATCGTCTAAGTATGACTTCAATTCATAGATGGTAACCTTACCATCTTTCGGTGCTCCATCAGCATCACCTTGTAGTGCCTTGATCAGCAAATAGGTAAATAAGCCATGGCCCAGTTCTGTAAACTCGGTGGCAAATTGCTCGCTGCCAGCTGAAGCCATCACGTGTATGCCTGCGCTACGCGAAAGTTGAGCGATTGCTTTTTCCTCTGCTGCACCGCGTGTGGCTAATAATTCCACCGAACCACCGGATTGACAGGCGTCCATCACAATAAGTTGTTTCAAAGCTTTAATGTTTTTTAATTTTTCCTGAAGAACACTCGCTTCAATGGCTTCTTTCTGCAAGGTCATCAAGTCATACAGCCGGCTACTTTCTGATGGAATAAAGAAAAATTGATTGTCAACCATGCTGCCGTGGCCAGCATAATAGAAAATGAATACATCTTCCTGGTGAATTTTTTCAGATAGCTCTTCTAGCTTTTTGAGAATATTCACACGCGAAGCATCACTATCAAATAGATTGTGAAGTTCAATGTTTTTGAACAAGCTTCCGTTTTCATTCATCACCTTGCCGAACGACTCTGCATCGGGTCGCGCATAGTTGAGCGTCATCCGGGGGTTTTTGTATTGATTAATCCCTACGGACAAAATATAGCACACACTGCTCTTACTGGAGTGGTCGGAGTAAACGTCTACCGATTGCAGATCAGATTCTATTTTTTCTTTATTACTGGCGGAAGCAGTAATGGTATTATTGCCACCTACCAGATTAATGATGTGTCGATAGGTGGTGCTTTCACCTTTTCCATAGGGGAGTTTTAGTGCTTGGAGGTCGATGGGAATACTTTTTCCGTTGTGAAAAAGTTTTACCTTTTCTATTCCGGTGCCGCTGTCTGTAATACGAATCAGCACTTCTGCCTGGGTAGCACCCGGGCCGGGCACGGTTGCAATTTTTACGCCTGGAGGAGGTGAATTATTAAGTTTACCTTGAATGCCTTTAAATTCATCGGCACCACCACGGTTCTGAAAAATCTTAGGCAGTAAATCAGGACGATAGAATTCCTCAAAGAATTGGTCGACTCCATACGTCTTCATACCATTTACGAAGTGTATGTATTTCCGCGCTTCTTCCGTGCCATGAAAATATCCCTCCGGATTTTTTACCATCCATTCCTTCTCACCAAAGTGAATGTGTTCAAAAAACTCTTTTCCGGAAGTAAGATCCCAGAATTTAGTTACGCCATCAGCACCATGACTGATCAGCATCTTATTATCAGGACTAAGCAATAGCGAGGTAACTTCTGCATTATGACCTTCAAATGTGCGCGACACAGTTGAGTTATGAAGATCCCACATGCGGATGAGGCCATCAGAACCTGCAGAAAACACGGACTTTTCATCGGCACTGTAAATGGCTGCATGCACGGCACCGGCATGACCTTTTAATTTCTTTGTCATCAGGCCCGTTCCAATATCCCACACGCGAATGCTTCCGTCCCAACTGGCAGTAAGTAATGTTTTTTGATCTGCGCTTTGCCGCATGGATGAAACCTGGTCCTGATGGCCAATGAATTTTCGAACGGGTTCGTGTGAGTCAATTTCCCACATGGTTAATTCTTTATGCTGACCAGAGAACAGATACAGATCGTTTGGTCCCCACGAAATAGTAAAGGCGGATCCAAATTCTTTAAACTCCCAGTAATGAAGGAGCTTTTTAGTTTTCAGATCATGAATCTTCATAGTCGCATCCCAACTGGAAGTAGTCACTTGTGTTTCATCATTGCTAAAATGAATATCCAGAATCGGATATCGGTAGGATTGAATGGTTTGAATTGAGTCACCAGTTTGAGTGTTCCACAAAATTATTTTTCCATCCCCACCTCCGGTCACCAGCCGCTTTCCATCGTTTGAAAGATCATAGCAGAGCACTGCTTTTTTATGTCCGGTATATTCCATCAGTGCTTTACCCGATGCGATGTCCCAGCGTTTTACTTTTGTTCCAAATTTTCCTTTGATGAGTTCTTTTCCATCTTTAGAGATCAATAAATAATTCTTGAAACGCACATACTTGGCCATGCCGGCATCCCAATAATTATCCTGATCATACATAAGTCCGCCTTTATCGCGGTCGTTTAAAAATCCGGTGAGCGATCCCGTTTTCTTATTTTTTTGAAGGTCCCATAGGGTAGTTGTATTGTCATCGCAGGTAATCAGGATTTGCTTGCCACTCTGGGTGAAAGCACATTCATTAATTTCTTCTGTTAATAAAGGATTGATGGTTTGAATTTCCCGCCCTGATTCGGCATCATAGATTTTTACTTCTTTATCATTTGCTACCAGTAAATTATTGCCATCGCTGCTGATGGACAGTTCGCGTAACTCCTCCACCTTATCCACAAATTGTTTTACCAGCTTTCCACTTGCGAGATTATATTTTTTTACCGGTCCGTTGTGTGAGCCCATGAAAAAATTCTTTTTATCCGGACTGAATGCTACCGATGTAAAGCATCCCCCACACCAGCCCTCGGTGTACTCAAATTTATAAACCTGTTGCCAGTCGGAAGTCTTATAGAGCGTGGCCACACGATTATCTTCACCAAAACTGATCCACTGATTATCAGGACTTATTGCAATGCTGATTCCGTAACCGCTGCCTTTATCAGCGTTTACCGGAATGCGGGCAAGTATTTTTTTGGATTGAAAATCATAAACACGCGCAGTGTCGCCATAACCACCGGTGACAAAAAACTTTCCGTTGGCGCTGAATGCCACATCGGTAAGGCGTTCATGGTCGGGTTCGGTTTTGAAAATTTCTTTGCCGCTAGCTGTCTCCCATATTCGTACTGAGTTGTCACCACTCGAGGTGATTAGGTATTTTCCATCATGAGAGAAGTCAAGACCATTTACGCTGGCCTCATGCCCCAGAAAACTACGCACCTCACGGCCCGTACTCAACTCCCAAAGTTTAGCAGATTTATCGCGACTGCCAGTAGCCACATAATTACTATCCGGACTGATGGCGACTGCTATCACCGCCAGTTCATGTCCTTTTTGAATGATGGTTTCAATCGATTGACTTTTTGAAAGAAAGGAGTTTAAAATCATGAGGAGTATGAATGCGTACCTCATTTCGTTGCAGTTGGTTTATAAGTGTAATTTATCTATTGGGCTTTTGCTTCCGGTTGTTCAAGTGGCTCGATCTCCTCGGGCATCTCGTTCCAGTTCTTAGGTTCTTCTTTATGAAGATACTCTAATATCTTTTGCTCCACTTGTTTCAGCTTGAGCGCACGCACGTATTTTCCATTGCGAGCCAATATCAATCGGCCCGTCTCTTCGGAAATGGCAAGCACAAGCGTGTCAGTGGTTTCACTCATGCCAAGAGCAGAGCGGTGACGCAAACCAAAATGTGAAGGCAGGTGATCATTTTCACTCACAGGCAGCACGCAGCGTGCAGCTTTAATTCTTCCTTTGTAGATGATGATGGCCCCATCATGCAGCGGACTATGCTTATTGAAGATAGAAAGGATCAATCGCTTACTTACTTCCGCATTAAGCGGATCGCCTGTCTCTGCATAAAACTTAAGTTCAATATCACGTGAAAAAACAATGAGCGCCCCGGTGCGGGTGGCCTTCAATGTTTTTACCGCCTCCATCACCTGGGTCACATCAAATTCATCATGATGCTCAGATCGCCAGTTGTTGATGGTTTTAAAAATATCATCACGATTTATTTCAGTAGTGCGACCGATCAGCAGTAAGAATTTTCTGATCTCCGGTTGAAATAGAATAATCATGGCCAGCACGCCAACACCCATAAACTGACCGAGAATAGTAGCCAGTAACTCCATTTGTGCAGCGCGCACAATTAGATAGACAAGGTAAAGAGCAAGAATGCCAAGAAAAATATTCATGGCCAGACTCCCGCGAATCAGTTTATATACCTGATAAAGAAGAATAGCTACCAATGAGATGTCGATTAAATCAACCCAGCTTACTACGAGGAACCCGATTTTAAATGCGAAAATCATTTAAAACAAAGGTAATGAAACTGTTTATCTAATTTGCTCTATACAGCAGGCTTTTGCGTTGACCGTTTCATTTTGGCTAACAAATGAATCGTCTCTTTAGCCTCTTTCACATCGTGAACGCGTAAGATGGATGCGCCTTTTAATATCGCTACTGTATTAAGAGAAGTTGTTCCGTTGAGAGCAAATTCAGGTGTGGTGCCCAGAGTTTTCCAAACCATCGATTTTCTGGAAAGGCCAATCAGCAACGGCTTGCCAAGCACATGAAGTTGTTCGAGCTGGTTTAGTAGTTCAAAATTTTGATCTACCGTTTTGGCAAACCCAAAACCAGGATCAACGAGAACATCCTTTATTCCGTGTTGATTCAGTTGATAAAGGATCGAATGAAAGTAATTAATGATTTCTTGTACAACCTGATCGTACTGCGCGAATTGTGTCATGGTTTGCGGAGTTCCTAGCATGTGCATGATCACATAGGGCACTTGCAGGGCCGAAACAGTTTGGAACATATTACTGTCTAATTGTCCCGCGGAGATATCATTAATAAGATCACACCCCTCACCAATGGCCTGGTGAGCAATCTGCGATCTGAATGTATCGATTGAAAGGAGGGCAGAGGAAAATTCCTTCTTGATAGATTGGATGGCAGGCTTAACCCGAGCCCATTCGTCATCAGGTGAAATGTCTTCTGCTCCGGGTCGGGAAGAGTATCCTCCGATATCGATAAAGTCAGCGCCATCGTGGATCATTTTCTCCACCTGCTTCAACAGGTCACTTTCGCGCGTGTAAAGGCCACCATCGTAAAAACTATCGGGTGTCACGTTCAGGATACCCATCACTTTTGGAATGCTCAGGTCGATGATCTTACCGCGCACCTTGAGTGTTTTGTTGACCGAAATTAATTTACTTTGCACCACTTTATGAATGATAAAACTGCCCACGAATATAATGAGGTGATAGCCTCCTGCAAAACATTATTTGCCCGTAAAACTCACGACTATGGCACGGCCTGGCGTGTGTTAAGAATACCTTCCATCACAGACCAGATTTATATAAAAGCTCAGCGCATTCGCAGTATTCAGGAAAAAGGCGTTCAGAAGGTGGATGATCCTATCAAAGATGAGTTTGTAGGAATCATCAATTATTGTATCATCGCCTTGATTCAGTTGAAATTGGAGAGTTCTGCCCAAATGGAGATGAGTTTTGAAGAACTGGAACCACTCTATGATCTGGCAGTAAACGAAACGTTTGACTTGCTCCAGAATAAAAACCATGACTACGCAGAAGCGTGGCGTGATATGCGCGTGAGTTCAATGACGGATATTATCCTCATGAAATTATTGAGAGTGAAACAGATTGAGGACAATCAGGGTAAGACACTGGTAAGTGAAGGTGTAAAGGCGAACTATCAAGACATGATTAATTACTCGGTTTTTTGCTTGATTAAGATGTCAACAGTGTAACTGAAAACTGTCCACGGTTATGCTATTTAAATTTTAAAAATTGGAAGTCTTGTAAGACTGTAGACTATTTAACCATGATTAAAAAAGTTATCGATCAATTCTCACGTTTTTTTGTTGGAGGTCTTCTCATCTTTTCGGGTTTAATTAAACTGAATGATCCGGTAGGCACGCAAATAAAAATGGAAGAGTATTTCGAAGTGTTCGCGGTAGACTTCGGTTCTTTCTTTCATTATTTCATCCCCTGGTCGCTGGAGATTGGAATGATTTTAATCATCCTGGAGGTAGCACTCGGTGTAGCGATTTTGATTTATTGGCGAATGAATCTTACGGCCTGGCTTCTTTTGCTGATGATGACGTTTTTCACATTTCTCACCTTTTACTCAGCCTATTTTAATAAGGTTACCGACTGTGGTTGCTTTGGTGATGCGATCAAACTCACTCCGTGGGAGTCGTTTACGAAAGACGTAGTGCTTATGGTATTTGTGCTGCATCTTTTTTGGTATAGAAAAAGTTATCAACCAACACTCACCAACCGAGTGAGTAATGGGACGGTGCTGGCTGTTGTGCTGCTAAGTTTTTTTCTTGGAGTTTACGCCATCGGGCATTTGCCATTTATCGACTTTCGCGCTTATCGCATTGGCAATAATATTCCTCAACAGATGCTTCCCCTTGAGCAGCCCATTATTGAATATACTTTTGAAAAAGATGGAAAGGAAGAACGCGCCACCCAGTTTTTATCTTCCGAAGATGGTTATAAGTATATTTCTTCACGGGTATTAAATGAAGATAAAATCAAACCAAAAATTACAGACTACTCCGTAAGCAGTCCCGAAGGCGAAGACAAGACCGCGTATACTTTTGAGGGTTCCAGACTTCTAATCATAATTTTTGATGTTCAAAAAGCTTCTGCAGAAAACATAACAGCAATCCGGGAGTTAACTAAAGAATTGGAGGGCAAAGTAGATTCTTTCATACTCACCTCTTCTGGTTCGGAGATGATGGAGACCTTTCGTCATGAGCATCAGTTAGCCGTGCCTTATTATTATGCGGATGCAACGGTTTTGAAAACGATAGTAAGATCTAACCCAGGCATTGCTTTGTGGAATAACGGAACTGTGCTTGGCAACTGGCATCATAATGACACACCATCATCGGCAGAGGTTCTTAATCTTTTGAAATGAAAATCTATTTGGTAGGCTTGCCAGGCTGTGGAAAATCTACGTTGGGAAAGCAGCTTTCCAAAAGACTGAATATTCCATTTATCGATTTAGATATGGCCATTGAGCAACGCGAAGGAAAAGCGGTAAAGGATATTTTTAAACTGAAGGGTGAGGACTATTTCCGTAACGTTGAATCGGATACATTAAAAAAAGTATCTGAAGTGTTGCCCGAATTTATTATTGCAACCGGAGGGGGGGCTCCCGTATTTTTTGACAATATGGAGTTCATGAATAAGCTGGGCCAAACCGTATTCCTTGATGTGCCCGCCCGTGAGATTACCAACCGCATTTTAAGATCAAATAAAGAAGAAAGACCCCTTCTTGCCCGGCTTGCACCGGATGAATTGAAAGACCAGATTGAATTCTTACGATCGCAGCGGATCAATTTTTACAATCTGGCGATGCATAAGATTTCTGCTGATGTAATACGGGTTGAGGATGTGCTGATCAAATTACAGGCACCCGATTGATTAGAATGGGAAGCCCAGCGTTACGATGGCAAGCGTATTTTTATTTTGGATGCTCACCAGTGGACTGTCGACCGAATTTATCCGGTAAGGTCGATAGGAGGCATCACCCTGAGTATAAACTACTGCAAAATCCACGTAAAACTTTTCGGCACGATAGCCCAGTCCGCCTGAGAGAGAAGTTGTTTTCCTGCTAATACTATTTTGTTCTGACCTGAAAGGATCAGGCATGTATGAGAAACCTGCCCGCGCACGATAGTTGCTGAAACGAAATTCTCCACCGACACGATAATTGAGTGTGGATTGATATAATGATTTAATCCTATCATTATCAGAATCAAATGATATACCTGATATGCCTGGTGAATATTTTGCTCCTGAATAATTTACTAACTCTACATCAGCCGAGATAAAACCAAACTTCTGAAAAAAGAGAGTGCCGCCAATATTTAAATGACTGGGTGTTCTCAGATCATATTCATCAATGAGTTCATCGGATTCTTCGCTTACAGCATTCAGGTTCTTACCATCACCGAAATAATCAAAATTATTCCATTGCGTACTCAGCGTGGCCCGGTACGAATCAGTTAGCTTATAAAGCGTGGGAGTAGTGTATGAAATGCCTAATTGAACCATTTCGATAGGTCGAAAGATCATTCCAAATGTTCCATTTACTCCCGAGCCGCTGATTCGCAATTCTTCATCCAATAACAAACTATTCAACGGGTTGAAATCAGCGTCTGAGACAAAGTTATAATTGGATTCCGTGTATGTCTTTTTAGTTTGAAATCGTAAGGTGGAAAAACCAATGCCCGCACCGAGAAATATCTTATCAGAAAGGTTGGCACCATAAGAAAAACTCCATTGATTTTGGGCTCCGGTAGTCTTTATATTCTCCAACTGAAGTACCTCGCGTATATCTTCTGGATCTCCAGGATTGCTAGGATAAACACCCATTACAGAAAGGTATTCAAACCGCGAGGCGTTGGGATCAATGAAGGTAGAGTCCTCAATGAGATAATTGTTGTAAGCAAGTCCTGTGGGAGTGTTAAAATTCTCTCCTTCACTTAAAAATGAATCCGAATCAAATCCAGTCGCGTCTTCAATAAAATAATCAATGATGGAGTTTTTTTTGTTGGTTCCCTGGTAGGAAAAATTCTGATTGAAATTATTCACCCGGTTAAACGATACAGCAAAAGCTCCGCTCAGGAATCCTTTTTTGCCCTCTTGTTCTGTTTGAAATACCAACCCAAGACCGGGAATGTTAAGATTAGTTTTTGTTTCCGTCCCGCTGTTGCCGAGGTAGTCCGAAGTAATTTTAGCACTATTAAAACCGGGTGTGATGGAAATTTCTGAGCGGTTGAACATTCCCAATCCTGCAGGATTTGAGAAGGCAGAACTATAGTCGCCCCCCAAACTGGTTTGCACGCCACCCATCCCCTGAATTCGGGCACTTCCACCGGGTTTGATGCGACTAAAAAGCAAAGCTGTTTCAGAAGTGCTTTGCGCCCACATCAGATTGGGTAAAAGCATGAAGATTCCAATGAGCCAGATGCTCCAGTTTTTCATACCATCAAAATTTTTGGTTGTCTAAGATTAATCTCTTCCGCGTCTTGCTCCAGAAGAACTGCCACCACCGCTGCCACTGCTTCTGCTGCCACCACCACTTGAAAAATTACTTCTTCCCGTGTTAGAGTTAGACGACCTCGAGCTGTTTTCGAAAAACGAAGAATTACTGCGGCTATTACCAAATCCAGTAGTGTTGCTTCCACTGCCTGATCTTCCTGAAGTGCCCCAGTTTGATCTGGCTGCTGAATTCGTTTCGGGATTGGATCTCCAGCCACGTTGATAGTATGCGTTGGAGTTGGTATTTCCATTACCAGAAACACGACCGTTGGCACCGCGCACTCTGCCTTGCGAATCGGTAGTGACCATGGTGGTAGTTCGGTTGCTTGAATTGATTGTGTTATTAAGGTCACTGCTGCGGGAAGCACGTCTGCTATACACCACATTGCGATTAGCAGGATCACCATTGTTGATGATAATCATGTTTCTCGGATAAAAATTGTTAAACCCGCCCATGCCCATATTCCAATTATTAAAGCCCCCCATACCCATATTCCAGGAATTGTTACCCCAGCTATTCCAGCCGCCCATTCCAAATCCTAAGCCAATAGAAGATGACCAACCACCGTTGTTGAAGTTGTTAAAACCATTGAATCCAAAAGGATCCCCCCATCCATACATACCGTTGTTAAAGTTTCCAAAAGGCCCTCCGAAACCGGGCATCATGCCCATGCCACCAAATCCAGGCATCATGCCCATACCCATGCCTCCGAATCCAGGCATCATACCCATGCCACCAAAATTATTATTATTATTATTCCAATGAGAGGAGGAATTATTATAAAGATTTTGATTTATAGAAGTGGGTGTATAATCAGGGATGAAATAGGGTGCCGCCTCTACCGAACCCGATGGATTAACCGAGCTTTGAGAAATATATTCAGGATTCACATTTCGTGCTGAATAGCTATCGGTAGGATTAATGGCTGTTGCCACCCCATGTTCAGTAGAGATATTCTTCAACGTCAGCGGCCTTGAGGCCTGCACCTTGGCCCGGTCTTTTGAATTGAAATACATATCATCATACTCGACCACCTGTGCTGAAGCAACCATTGCAGTTGAAACTGCAAGCAGACTTAAGAAAGCGATTCTTATTTTCATAATTTTCTTTTTTTAACTGATCATCCAATATTCCTAAAATCTAACCCAATCGTCTACACAACAATCTTAACGCTAAAAATGTGCATTTGGTACCGATTCATTCTTTGGTAGTTATGCCATTTTGCCAATTAAAATTTATCGAGAACAAAGGTCTGGCTCACAATCCTACTCTATATTTGCCGGACTTAACAAATTTACGAAATAAATAGAACAGAACTTCATGGGAAAAGAGATAAAAAGCCGGAGCGAAGATTATTCACAATGGTATATCGATCTAGTGAAAAAGGCTGATTTGGCCGAAAATTCGGATGTACGTGGTTGTATGGTGATAAAACCTTATGGTTACAGCATTTGGGAGAAAATGCAACAGGCTTTAGATAAGATGTTTAAAGACACCGGGCACGTCAATGCTTATTTTCCGCTTTTTGTGCCTAAGAGCATGTTTGAGGCAGAGGAAAAAAATGCTGAAGGATTTGCCAAGGAGTGTGCCATTGTCACCCATTACAGGTTAAAGAGCGATCCGAATAATAAAGGAAAATTAATTGTTGATCCGGCAGCTAAACTCGAGGAAGAACTTGTTGTGCGCCCAACCAGCGAAGCGATTATCTGGAGTACGTATAAAAAATGGATACAATCATACCGCGATTTGCCATTGTTGATTAATCAGTGGGCTAACGTAGTTCGTTGGGAAATGCGCACACGTCTTTTTTTGCGAACGTCAGAATTTTTATGGCAGGAAGGTCACACAGCACATGCCACTGCCTATGAGGCAATAAAGGAAACGGAACAGATGCTGAATGTGTATGCCGAGTTTGCGGAAACATTTATGGCAATGCCTGTGATCAAGGGAAAAAAATCTGAAGGAGAGCGTTTCCCGGGAGCCATCGATACCTACTGTATCGAAGCGATGATGCAAGACGGAAAAGCATTGCAGGCGGGAACCTCTCATTTTTTGGGTCAGAATTTTGCCAAGGCATTTGATGTGCAGTTCACCAACAAAGAAGGCAAGATGGAAATGGTGTGGGGAACATCCTGGGGAGTGAGTACACGCCTGATTGGCGCGCTGATCATGGCTCACTCTGATGATGACGGACTTGTTTTGCCACCAAAACTAGCGCCTATTCATGTGGTGATTGTACCCATTTTCAAAAATGAAGATGAGCTAAGAAGAATTTCTGAGCAGGCAGAGTTGATAGCCGGTGCTTTGCGAAAACAGGGATATTCAGTGAAGTTTGATAACCGGGATACATACAAGCCCGGCTTTAAGTTTGCCGAATATGAATTGAAAGGAGTGCCCGTTCGCATTGCAATTGGTCCGCGTGATCTTGAAAACAAAACGGTGGAAGTGGCCCGAAGAGATACGAAGGAGAAGCAGTTGATGAAGATGGAAACTGTAGCCACTGAGATACCTGCTTTGCTGGACAGCATTCAGGAAAACATTTATCAAAAAGCGTTAAAGTTCAGAGGTGAGAAAACAACACAGGTTGATTCTTATGACGATTTCAAAAAGATATTGGACGGAAAAGGTGGTTTTGTTGAAGCTCATTGGGATGGCACGCCTGAAACGGAAGCCGCTATTAAAGAAGAAACAAAAGCGACCATTCGCTGTATTCCGCTCGATGCAAAAGATGAGTCAGGCACATGTATCTATTCCGGGAAGCCCTCTTCGCGGAGAGTTTTGTTCGCCAGGGCTTACTAAAATTTAAAGCTGCGGACTTGAAATTTTAATTACCTTTAACCGCCCAACTGCCCTTATGTGGCGATTGGATTATCTGAGCCATATGATTGAATGGATTACGGTTGTATCACTGATACTTTTTGGCCTCTTCTTAATTGTGGCTGAAATTATCTTTGTGCCAGGCACCACACTGGTCGGAGTAGTAGGATTTATCTTTTTGTTCACGGGAATAGGTTTCAGCTTCAGTTATTTTGGTAGTGAAACCGGCTGGACAACCTTGGGAGTGTCTTCTGTTGCCTCAGGCCTCATACTCTATTATTCATTCAAAACGAATGTGTGGAACAGGTTTTCACTCAATTCCTCAATCAAAAGCAAAGTAAATGAAGGTGAATTAGACTCTTTGACTGTTGGCGCGGAAGGACAAACTGTTTCAGCCCTGAGGCCAATTGGTAAAGCAGAGATTGAGAAAAAAATGTATGAGGTTAAGACACTGGGTGAGTATCTTGACAGCGGAAGCAAAATTCGCATCATTAAAATTGAATCAAACCAAATAATTGTAGAACCTATAAATTAAAACTATGGAAGGCTTACCGTTCATTTTTATTGTCTTTGTCAGCATTGTTGCTTTTTTCATGTTCATGTATTTCGTGCCCGTGGGGTTATGGATTTCAGCAATATTCTCGGGTGTTCGCGTTACCATTGGCGAATTAATCGGAATGCGGATTCGTAAAGTTCCACCTGGAATTATTGTGAACTCACTCATTACTGCAACCAAAGCAGGGTTGATTGTCACTACTCGTGAATTGGAAACACACTTTCTCGCGGGTGGCGATGTGCCTAATGTAATTCGTGCATTGATATCGGCAGAGAAAGCCAACATCAGTTTGACCTTCAAGCAGGCTACTGCAATTAACCTTGCCGGTCGGGATGTATTTGAAGCCGTCCAGATTTCTGTAAACCCTAAAGTAATCAATACCCCTAAGGTAGCTGCAGTTGCAGCCGATGGTATTCAGTTGATTGCCATCGCACGGGTAACCGTTCGCGCTAGTCTTGCCCAGTTAGTGGGGGGTGCCGGTGAGGAAACTATTTTGGCAAGGGTCGGAGAGGGTATTGTTACCTCAATTGGTTCTGCAAAATCACATAAAGAAGTATTGGCCAATCCTGATAAGATATCTAAGTTGGTACTGTCGCGCGGTCTTGATGCAGGTACTGCTTTTGAGATCCTCTCCATTGATATTGCCGATGTGGATGTGGGTGCTAACATTGGTGCAAAACTTCAAACCGATCAGGCAGCTGCCGACTTACGAGTGGCTGAAGCCAGAGCGGAAGAGCGCAGAGCAATGGCGGTGGCATTAGAACAGGAAATGATCGCCAAGGCACAGGAGGCTCGTGCTAATGTGATTCAGGCAGAGGCGGAAATACCAAAGGCAATTGCCCAGGCATTTCTAAATGGAAATTTAGGTGTCATGGATTATTATAAAATGCAGAATGTTCAGGCTGATACAGAAATGAGACAGTCGATTTCCGGATCAGGATCAGGTAAGACCAGCCAAGGCACTGAAAACAAATAAGAGGATTTACGTTCTATAAAAGAAAAGGGCCGTGAGGCCCTTTCTTATTTTACGTCAATTTCTTTCCACTCTGATTTCTTTATCGCCAGAAACTGATTATGTTTTTTGTCGAAGGAGAGGTTTTCATAGATGATCGGGATCACATTAAGACCTGTGGAGGTTAATGCACCGAACTTTCCTGCAATGCCAACCAGCACAAGTCCGCTTTCAAGTTCAGATAAGAAATCAAAGCGCGGGTCAATTAATATAGAACCTTTTTCATCGGCCAGTCCGCGTAATCCCCCAGCGAAAAGGATAAATTTTTTGTTTGGCAAAGCATGGATGGAATCGTATTGAAAAGCAAGAATTGGATTTCCTCTAATATTAATAACTCCGGATTTTCCATTCCGGCTTACAACGCAAAGACCGTCTTTGAAATCGTTTACCTTCTCATAGTTGGGATTGATCACCACCTGGTCAGAAGAATTTATAAAACCCCACTTACCAATAAGTTTAAATGGCGCCAGCCCTTCATGAAATTCTCCAATATCATCATAACGATTGGCTATCCGAAGTCTGCCGCGCTCATCGATAAATCCAAACTTGCCGTCTCTTTTGATACCTCTCAGGCCTTCGCTTGACTGAAATATATGCGCTACATTGCTGATGGCAGGAGGGCTGATGCGGTTCACGATCCGCCCCTGGTAATCGATGGTTTTTTCTGTTCCATCGGTGAGGTACTCGTAAAAGAAGTCTTCTTTAAATTCTAATCGGTTGTCTGTAAAGTATACGATTTCACCTGCAAAATTCTTCAGGAAAATATTCGGAGATTGTTTCTGTGAATACATCTGATTATTGATCAGATTGATGGGTTGAGTTTGTGGAGCCACCAACCAATCTTCACGGTTATTGATGATGCCGTATTGGTTTTTAAATTTTACGACCACCAGATCATTTGTGACTTCAACCAGTGAATCAAACACACAATGAACGATTTCCTCACCGCTTGCAGAAAGTAATCCCCAATAGCGGTTGTTCATTACCGGGTAAAGAGTTTTGTTTCGCGCTCCTATCCAATCGTAATTCTTTTTTGTCAAGGTTATATTGTTTCGATCGATTAGTGACCATCCCTCTATTTTTCTGTAAGCCCGCAAGGCGTTTTCGTCAGCATAAAGTGAATCATATATAAAGGGAACAACGGTTGTGTTGTCTGATTTTATTACTCCCATTTTTCCGGATTGACGAGTCAGGTACAAATTATCACCGATGGGTGATAGCCCGTCATAGCGGACCGGGCATACTACTTTGAGGTCGTTATCAATCAAGCCGTATTTTCCGGATGTCTTGATAATGAATAATTTCTCATTCACAGGAATGAGTTCATCCGCTGACAACTGGTTAACGATTTCATTTTTATCGGTGATAAAAAGCCATTCATGATGAGGTTGCACCTTTACTTTGTTTTCTCCCACGATCTGGATGGAACGGTATATGGATTTCAATTTTATAAGTCCATCGCGATCGATCAGTCCCTGATTTAGATTTTCGTACACAATGGCTTTGCTATCACGGAACTGTGAAATGCTATCGATCTGAAAATCGGTGATGGGTTTTCCGTCTTCACCATGCAAGGCAATTTTTCCCGTTTCATCCTGTACCGCATACCGGATAGTGCCTAACGGATAAATATTTTTGTATCGTACAGGAATCAAAATATGATTCCCCAGGTCAATTAATCCATATACATAGTTTGCTCTTTCCAGATTGAAGACAACTGCACGTAATCCATAGATGGTAATGCCATCATACTGAAATGGAATTTTCACTTCACCCTGCAGATTGATACAACCTGTTTTGGTGTGGGCGGGATTAATTCTTTTTCGCGCAACGATGTTGTCCGCACCCGCATATACGAGTGATTCATAATCGGCCTTGGTAATAAATTCATTTTTGAGAGTAAGAATGCCCCATTGGTTGTTGATTCTGTACCCGGTAATATTTCCGATAACCGAAAAACTTCCGTCCGACCACCCAAGCGCTTCAAACGAAGGGGGCACCACCACTTGACCCTTTTCATTCTTGATACCCATTTTTCCATTGTCAGAAAAAGTCTGGTACGAATCAGCGTGTGCTATGCTGAATGAAAAGATAGTAACCAGGAAAATCAACACCCTCATGGTGCAAAGTTAGCGGGTTGCCAAAGGTTTAAAAGCTTTACAGAAACTAGTTAACGGAAAATTGATGAAAGGTTTCGGTTGGCGATAAGCTATAAGCAAGTCTAAAAGACGACAGTACAACTATCAAGCAGACCACAAAACGACCAGGCTTCTAATTTGCAAATTAGCTTTCGGGCGACAAAACTTGGATTACAATTGTGCTGTAACTCGACACAGGCTCAATCCAGTTTGCCGACACTTAAACCTAACCCAAGGGTTTAAAAATTTTTCCACCGCGCATTTAAAAAATAATTTCAGCCGGCCCTCATTGGCCATTTGGTTTTTGCCCCTGCCCACAAGCCGACACACAAACAACCCCCAAAAGAGCAATTGCAGATGATTTTCAGCATATTTTGAAACTTATTCAAAAAAACTTGCGGGGTTAAATATATTCCAATTATCTTTGTGAGTGAATATTCACACGCAATACAAATTCAAACAAAATGAACGGCAAAAATAACATCGCAATTGGATTCCTGACAATGGGGCTTTTTATGGCTTTCAATTAATTTACCTGCGTGACTTTGCTCCGGCTAAAGAAGAATGGGTAAACTCTTACAGCAACGGAAAACACTTTGAAAGCAGGCTGGCTCACGTTCACGGAAACTTATTCGCTTTTTTAAACATCCTGATAGGTTATCTGCTCCTACATTTCAAAGACAAACTCCAAAATGCGAAAGCCATTTCCTGGTTGGCACTTACTGGACTTCTTATGCCAATTGGAATTTTGACCGAAGTATATTTTGGAATACCTCCTGCTTTAGTAGTAATTGGAGCAATTGCTATGACAACTTCGGTGATTAGGTTAGGCGTTACTTTTTTTAAAATGAAATCTATAAACTAATAGTAAGCAAAAAATGACAACGACAATTTCTGATAGACAACTGGAAATTATAACAGCAGCAGGTAAAATACTTACAGCATCGGGTGTAAGTGGTTTAACAATTAAGAACCTTGCTAAAGAAATGAAGTTTTCTGAAAGTGCCATTTATAGACACTTTACAAGCAAGGAAGAAATAATTATTGCCTTACTAGAATATCTTGCTACGAGTA
>Ga0163149_10001161_pt1 | contig 34154 bp, 47 predicted proteins | sample OliLakLV19MP5G1_FD_148604 | JGI IMG/M metagenome (GOLD analysis project Ga0163149, IMG submission 148604) | Freshwater microbial mat bacterial communities from Lake Vanda, McMurdo Dry Valleys, Antarctica - Oligotrophic Lake LV.19.MP5.G1 | ecosystem: Environmental > Aquatic > Freshwater > Lake >... | reverse complement strand
TCTTTTATCTGCACCTGCTCGTAGCTTGTATTATAAAAGCTAAGTCGCTCGAGACCTTGTGTTCCCTCGAGTCGCTCGAGTTGCTGGAGTCGCTCGAGTTGCTGGAGTCGCTCGAGTTGCTGGAGTCGCTCGAGTTGCTGGAGTCGCTCGAGTTGCTGGAACATTCTTAGCTGAGCAAAATCATCGACCACCCTATTTGCTTTAACCATCGATAAGTCATCGTCTTTTAAAAACGGCCATAGAAACTCGGGCAATTTTGTTTTTCGGTAAAACTCCATTTTGTTTCTTAGAAAAAGTCTTTTTTGTTTTATGTCATAGCCGGAGTTAAAACTCTTCAGGCCGAGAGTCTGCTCTGCCAGCGCATCGAACTGGTTAAATACAATGGCGTTGTGTAATGATTTTTTGTACGGTTCTATTTCTTTTGAAAAAAGATAGGTAATGCCGCCATTACCAAAAGACCAAATCATTTTCGTGTACGCGCAGTGCTCAACCCGATCAAAGAACATTTCACGAGTAACAAACTCTGGTTTAAACACCGAATAATTGTACTTGCCAGCGATAGCGTCTTTTATCATCTCGCAAACACCAGGCCTGATTTCGTTAAAATGAAAGTGCTTATAGTGCGTCGACCTGCGAAGTAGCATGGAGTGAGTTACTGAAAACCCGCCGCCGAAAAGATCATAGAAATTATCGGCTTTAGGAAAAACCCTGATTAGCTCGTTACAGATAGATCCCTTAGAACCTTGATACGGAATGCCATACTCAGCCACGGAATATCGCCTTTGCAATCAGCCCACGGCCTGACAGCTCATCAACGAGTGCGGTCATCTCATCGCCGTTGACGCACAAGACTTCCACCTTAAATGTTTGGCCCTGGTCTGTGTCGGGTTTGTCGTCTAGAAAATTCTCTGGTGAATTTAAAATAAGATCCGGAACACCTAATAAATCTAAATCAAAACCAGACACATCAAGCTGTAGATTAAGCGCCTCGAGCTTAAACATTTCGTCATCGTGATTGGCAAGTTCCGCTATTTTATTATCTGCAATCATATCGGCAAACTCTTGCGCTTCGTCGTCGTACTCTTGATAATCCACGGCGCACTCTAACCAACCGAGGCTCATTATCGCTTCCAAACGACCGTGCCCTTTAACGATAAACCCAGACCTTAAGCTGACGACGATTGGCGATCGCTGGCCCTGGTAGTCAATTATTTTTGACAGCAGGTCTATTTGTTTTTCTGGATGTTTATTCGGGTTCTTAGGGTTAACCACCAGCTTATGGACCGGCACCATTTTATCAAATGCGCATTGTATCTTTTCCCTGGGAGCCATCAAATCTTGATCTTTTTTCATGGCCCGAGCGTGAAGCTGAATCAGATATAAATCAATATAAGCGGCATATAAGTGGTAATTGGCTTCGTGCGGCGAGAGGGCGGCACCCGGTCAAGCTAAATCGCCGCCCAAGGCGGTTGATTAATTTTCTTAGATCGTTCACCTCTGGGTAGGACCATAGGCATTCTGGTGGGTTTGGGCTCAAAATGAGACGGTTTGTCAAAAAAAAGCTTTACTTGTCACACTTTTGTGCTACACTAATAAGATAGAAACTCACAAAAAGGACGGTACGAGATGAACTACAACTACAAATTATTTATCGAAGACGCACACGCGGCACTCGAAGAAACTGGCGGTGACGTTGAAGTTTACAAAGCTTATTCACTTTCGGAATTAAAAAATATAATTCCAATACTTGAGGGCATGGATAAGGGACTTGTCTGGTCCACTAGCGAAGTTTGGGGCGGCTACATGTTATTTGCTGAATACAAAAAGATAGGTGTGAAATGACACGCTACGAAGACTGGCTTTTAGAGCGCGCAGAGAAAATGCTGGATTTGTTGCGCTTAAAGCACTTAGCAAAAACAAAAGATGGAATAACCCGCAAAGAATTTAGAAAAATAGGCTTGCGAAAGCTGCAAAAAAATACTGCTGCAAAAGCAAAGCGCAGCGGTGAGGCCCAGGACTATTATTTTGCAAGACTAGTAAAGAAGATGGACTAACCTACAACATTTAACAAAGGATAAATTTATGGAACGGTATCAATGCAAATTAGTAGCTGAAAATGGAATTATCCAAGAGCTTTTTTATCGCGAAGGTGATTCAAAAAAAAGAAATCCTAGAGGGTTTACTAATCTTTCAATGGCCTAAAGGCACTTGGATCATCACTGATCTCGATGAACTAGAACAATTAGATTAATACCTGCTCGAGCGTCAAAATGCATGAGCCAACATTTAACCAAGGAAACTAGAAATGAAAACCACAGCACAAAGACTTGAGCGACTCGAGGAACTGGTGTTTAAATTGGCGTCAAAAGCTAAATTGATCCCAGGCATGTGCGATGGGTGCCAGCGCATACTTTGGGAACTCGACGACTTAGAAATGATGCACGATGCAGAAAACTGTAAAACTTGTATAGCCAAGGGAATCGCGGAAGAGGAAAACCTTGACTATCTAATGGCGGAAATCGCCTATAGCAAAGCCTATGACAAGGTTTTTGCCGAAACTGCTGACGCTGATGCTGCCCATAAAGCGGGTTATGCTGCTGATCGAGCAGCTTATAAATTCAAAAAGGACGGTGGGTAATGGCGAAACTTAATAAAAAACACATATACAATATTAATGAAATGCTCGGCTCTGCTCTGTCTTGGCACATGATTTACCACATGCAAGACGATCAGGACTTACCACCACAATTTAGGCGGGCCGAATATCAGCGGCGGAAACGATGGAAAAAATCAATCGAGTATTACGAAGATGTAATTTTAAAAAGAGCAAAAGGCGGTATGAAGTGAAACAAAAGATAACCAGGTCCCAGCTCCGCGATGCTTTTTCACAGGCCGGAAGGTACAAACATTTTAGCTCGACAGGCCGTAACGCTTTATTTGACTGCTTAGAAGGGTACGAAATAGAAACAGGTGTCGAGCTCGATATAGACGTAGTTTCCCTGTGCATCCACTATGCTGAGGAAAGACTGGTGGATGTGTTAAGGGCTTACAAGCTGGAGTCAATCGAAGATTTAAAAAAGCGGACTATTGTTATTAAAGTAGATGACGAAACTATTATTTACCGAGTTTTTTAAAGAAAGGCACCCGATGACCAAACCACCAAAGCAGAAGTCCAAAAGACTAAAAGGCCACCTTTCCATAAGAGTGGACCAGGCCCATATTGAAGCCCTAAGGGCCCGTGGCGTCGATGTCGCGCATGAAGTGAGGGCTTATCTAGCTCTGTTAGCAAACCCCGGTTAGGAGCCCGTTTAGGGCTTATCCCTAATCTCGACGACGCATATCTCTGAAACCATGATTTCAACGTCGCCGTCGTCACCTTCAAAGCCGATTTCGATCCAGTGTTTACTCAACGGGTGATAGATTTTATCAAATTTAAAAGTCAACCCATTTTTAAGCGTAACTGACGCTGTCTCGTTGCTGCCGACGCCACCTAACAAAAAGATTAAATTAGGTGGCCAGATCCCTTTAACCAATACACTAAATTCTTCCACGTACTTTTCAGAGGCAACCCTATGTAATTCTGCACGAACCGCTTTTACTTCTGCTTTTTCCTGATCTGTCATTTTAGCCCTCCAGCTTTTTTGGATCCAAATTTAAAAATTATTAACCTGTTTTTAGCCTTTTTTTTGTTACGACTTGTTACGACTTGTTACGTCCTCCGTTACATCATCAAAGTTCAATGATTTCAATTACGTTACGACTGTTACAACCTTTTATGTATAATTCTCTTATGATATATACTTATCTTATTAGATTTAATATGTTTTCTAGTGTGTGTTATTTCTCTATACATCTAACAAAAAGTCGATTTAGGTCGAAACGGTCGTAACGTCGTAACAAAAAGGCCTTCAGATCAACTACGATGCTCATAAACTATGACTCCCTGCGGTAGATTCTGACGATTGAATTTCCAGAACGTACTACAAAACACTTAAATTTCAACATTTTTAGCACAGAATTGATCCGCATTTGAATTTTTCGGTCGACATGTGAAATTTGCATATTCAGGCATTTAGTCGCTATTTGTGAAACCGTGGTTTCCCTTTGCGCAGTGAGCCAAGTTGAAATTATATCGTTCCAAACGTCGCCAGAATAACGTGCCGATTGTTCAATAAGTGCCTCGTCCTGCGGAACCTCGTACCAGGTATTTCCATTTTTAAAACCCTCGACCGCTTCAGCGAAAAGCTGGTCACGGTCTTTTTTGATCTTTGAAAGATCGATAAAGCCAACTTCAATCGGCCAATAACGCCTAGCGCCAGTTTCATCTTTTACATAGTCATCTCGATTTGTAGATCCTGCGAACACACAGCGCCGTGGCCAATCTTTGGTCTTCCGACCGAACGAAGCCCGGTAGCGGTCCACCCGGCACGACACAGCCCGCTTTACGGCCGTTGAGTCAGCCCTGCTGAAAGAGTCTAGCTCCGCGATTTCTAGAATAAGGATTCCTTGCAGCAATTGATAGAAATCCTTATTCGATGGCGACTCCTGGGTTTCAGCAAACCACTTGCCGGCAATAAGCCCTAGCGCCGTGGACTTAGATTTACCCTCGGCACCCTCTAGAATAACCATGTTGTCGACTTTACATCCGGGGATAAAAGTTCTGGCGACCATGGAAATAAAGAAATTCTTTGAAACGGCCCTGACAAAAGCTGTGTCTTTGCCGCCCATGTAATCAATAAAAAAAGTTTCCAGCCGAGGTGTCTTGTCCCACTTGAGGGAGGTCATCCAATCTTTGGGCTCATTTTTAATAAACCTAGCGGCAAAAGCTTCAATGCACTTTTGCACGATTTCAGTCCTCAGAAATGGCATCCCGTAATGTGCCTGAAGGGTAATACAAAACTCGGTGCTGTCTGCCTCTTCCCACTCTCTGAATCCGGCCGGTGTGGCTATAAAAACCTTAAGGTAAAATTCATCGTACCAAATTAGGTTTTTGAAATCGGATTCTAAAACCTTAATAACATTTGCGGCATTGGCACAGGCCCCGTTTGCCGTTCGCGCCAGCTTAAGGCGCTCTATATTTGCCGACGAATCGGCGCTTATTTCAGTCAGAAAAGTTTTGTCTACAACAAGAATGTTGACGTTATTGACGTTATAATTTGAAGGGTTTTCTTTCTTTAAATTATGCTTAAAAGATTTATAGCAACTTTTGGCAAATTGCAGAGCTGCTTTATGTGGAGTTTTATAGGCCTTTGGAAATTCACTCTGATCGGAAAATAAAGGAGGTGAACACTCTTCTTTGTCTATTTCTAGCAGGTGGTCAACGCAGTCCTCTGGAATTGTACCTCGGCGAAACAAACCGAATACGTTTTTCTTCAGTATATTGTTCCGCCCCCGTATGGTGGCGCCGCTTTTCTGACCGCCTGGCAAGAAATTACCAGCGAACATGGTTTCTATTTTTTCTACCGTTTCCCAAGACAATTCAGGTAAGTCTTCAACGTGTTTTGTTAAATCGCCATTGATCCAGCGATAAGGCTTAAGCGTGTCGGGATGAATTGACGGTGGCAGAACTGTTTGCCGGCCAGTCCAAAGAATATCAACAAGCGTGATCGTGTTTCGCTGCATAGATCTGGTTTTAAATCCAGGTGCCGCTCGGTAGAAGTAGGTGAACTTTCCCTCTTTGCCGATTTTTATGCATGGGGATCTTGGCAACATGGCGATTATCTTATTTTTAATGTCGTCCTGTTCGCCCTCAATAGTTTTTTTAAGTAGATCGTATTCAGCCTTTGTGCCTTTAAAATCTTTTTCGTTAACATCGAATAAGTAATCAATATCAAACCCGACAATGCCGCTTGATGGGCCTAAGACAATACCGAAATTGTGTTGTGAGTGCTTCGCCAATAGGTCGTCAAATTCGTCTTCATTTATTTGTGTGTCTGAATACTTAGCCCAGCCTTCTGTAAAAGCCCGCTTTCCCTTTGTCGGTATTGGCGAAAAGCCAGCTTTAAAGTAGCGTTCTGCAAATTCCCCATAGATCCCCATAATTCCCATCATTCCCCCTATATATTGTAATAAATCACGTTGTCAGTTTTATGGCTTTGACTGCCATTGGGTTTTTTTCGGTTTTCGAATTTTTTCGGTTTTCGTTTTTCTGTAAACTTAACAATGACCTAAGCTGTCTTAAGATTTCAATTAAAAAAGTTTGATTGACCACCCCTGTCAGTGCTATAACAACGGCTAAATTCCCGCTTTATCACGAAGCCGGTTTTTTCGTTTTGTACCCCTGGTCAGTTTCCGTCCAGCTACTAACCAGGGGTTTTTTCTTACACGACGCGCGTTTTAATGTTGAATTAATTTATTAATCAAATAAGTTAACCCTTCAAAACATTTTTATTCTGAAAGGCTGGACCCCTGATTATGAGTTTAATTAAAAAAGCTAAACGCCAAGAGGTGTTTCTAAAGCTAGGCGTCACCGGGCCATCGGGCTCTGGTAAAACCTTTAGCGCGTTATTAATGGCCAAGGGCCTGCTCGGATCGCTTGACGGTGTTGCCGTAATCGACACGGAAAACGGTAGCTCTAACCTATATAGTCAACTCGGCGAGTATTCTGTGCTTCCATTTTCACCGCCGTTTCATCCGCAGCGATATGTGAAGGCGATTCAAATGTGCGTGGACGAGGGCTTTAAATTGATAGTCATTGATTCCGTATCTCACGAGTGGGACGGCGCTGGAGGCTGCTTAGATTTGCAGACTAAATTCGGTGGCAAGTTTCAGGATTGGGCAAAAGTAACTCCGCTGCATAAAGAATTTTTAGACGCAATCCTGCAGGCGAAAGCACACGTCATCTGCACTATGCGGCGCAAACAAGAATTTGCAATGGTGGAAAAAAATGGCCGCATGGTGGTCGAAAAAATGGGCACGAAAGAAGTCCAGCGCGACGGCTTCGAGTACGAGCTGACAACGAATTTCGATATAAACATGGAGCACTTGGCTACTGCTTCAAAAGATAGAACCGGGTTATTTGCCGATGGACTACCTTTTAAGATCAGCGAAGAAACGGGCAAAAAAATAGCTGAGTGGAACAATGGCTAAGTCTTTAACAACATAACAAGGGGAAAAAGCAAATGGGAATTTTTGATACGGACGACTACGAGGCAGTTCCAGAGGGTAACTACGCCGCGAAGCTTGAGGACTGTTCTTTGGACGAGACCAAGGAAGATCCAAAAATCAGCGTTACATATAAACTAAATAATGGCCGCACGATGTGGCAGAACTTTACGTTTAAAGAAACGACTGTGAAATGGTTAGCCTGGCAGTTGGGAGTTATCGGTGCTTGGCAGTTGGCAAAAAAAAGCTGCACTGACGACGAGAGTTACGCGGCCGTAGCTCGGGCATGTCTAGACGCTCTTGGTCCATCGATTGGAAAATACTTCGAGGCCGAAGTAACGCACAGAGAATATAACGGCAAGACTTATTCGGATTTAAAACTGGTGAACGAAATCCCCGCTGCGATTGCAAAGGCTTACCCGAAGACTGCGGCTGCGCAAAATCAAAACCAAAAAGCACCGCCACCTGTTACGCCAAAGAAAATGGATAACGACGAAGAAATTCCGTTTTAATTTATATGAAGCAGACCATGTTTTGCTTCGACTGCAAATACTTTGAGATCAACTTGGGGTTTGAGTGCCCCAAGTGTGGCTCGAAAAATATTGAGATAGACAAAGAAGTTGACAACGAATCGGACGACGATGACCGGGGGGTCTTGAGTGACGACTGAGCACAGCTTGTGGAACGCAGTTATTTATACAATTTTTACTGACGTCGACAAAGATATTTCCGTTGCGATGACGACACGCTACCTTGACCTGCAACATCAAAGACGCGCGATTGAGATGAAGACAAGACACTTCGCAATGCTGTGCTCGCTGGTGGATATTCATCCCGACAGAGTCCGGCTGGCGATAGCGAAGAAATATGAGTCAGCTAAAAAAGATTTTCGTCATCGTTCGCGCACTCAAGGAACTTTATCGCCTTCGGCAATTCTGATATGAGAAACTTTTGTCGGTCTAGGTTATTTAAAGCCTTCCACTTGTTGAAGGCCGCAATCGCGTACTCCGCGCTGTCGCTACAGATTGCAAAACAATTGCGTTTTATTTTGTTTAATAAAAACTCAAACTGCGCGTGTCGAATCGTGTGCCGTTTTCCTCTTGCTTTAACTTCGATCCAAACGGACTCGCCGTCCGGACCGCTACCGCAGAGGTCGGGAAACCCTGGCGCCGCCTGCGTGGACATGTATCGACCCTCGCGAGGATTCCAGACCGCTTTAGCCTCGACGCCGTTCAAGTCGAAGCCGACTTTTGCCAGCGTGTTTTTAATTTCCAGGACGACGGGACCTTCTCTGTTTTCATTTTTCTTTTTGCGCTTTGTCTTCAATTGTTTTTTAGAGAATTTATCCATCGCGGCTTGAACTCGTTTTTTATAATCCATATTTATTACTTTCGAACCACAGGGGAACCGAATGCAAGAAAAAACATTGATTCAAATTACAGACGAAATACGCAGCATGATGTTCGAGCGTCAAAGCTATGTCGACCAAAACCTGCCCGTCCCACCAGAGGTGGAGGCTCAGCTTAAAGCGCTGACGACTTTCGAAGGCGATAAGATTGATCGCTGTTCTAGTTTCGTTAGAATGGCGGAGCATCAAATGACCTGGCTGGACTCTGAGATTGAAAATTTACAGAGGCAGAAAAAGAAATATGCGGATTCTATTGAGCGTTTGAAAGAAATCGCAAAGCACGTCATGGAAGAAAACGGTATGGTGAAAATGGAGGGCACGAGAGGGCATTCCTTCTCACTCCGAAGATCCGAGAGCGTCGTCATTGAGAATCTCGATAAAATACCGGATCAATTCCTGCGCAAGAAAATTATTATCGAGGCCGACAAGAACGCTATCAAAGCCTTCATCAAGGACGGTGTTGAAATCAACGGCGCTGTTCTGACCTCGAATTACTCCGTGGTGATAAAATGATATTTTTAATCTTTTGGCTGGCCGTAGCCGCTGCGTTTAGTCTTGGCTGGCTGTGCAAACACTTGCTGGTGCGGAATAACCCGCCGGACCGTAGATATGAGGATTGGCGCGAATGAAATGCAAAGTATGCTCATATGACCATAGCGAATTTGACCGGGTATGGGTCGACAGAGCTATGCAAGGCAAGGTCGTCGAGCTAGAGGCGAAGCTTGCGATTGCGGTCTATGCACTTGACGCAATAGTTTGGAGTTTGAAAAACGACTTGGGTCGTGGGTCTCTTTATATGGCTGAAAAAACCATTGCAAAAATCAACGAGGTGCCGGAATGAAAATACACGAAATGACTTGGAAACAGGGAAACGATTTTAGGGCTATCCTCGAGTGCGAACATTGCGAGGGCAAGCAAGATTTAGTTAATGGCTATTCAGACCAGAATTATTATTCAGAAGTTTTGCCTAAAATAGTTTGCGTGAGTTGCGGCAAAGACGCCTACGGTGAAACAAGCTGGCAGGTTCAAGCAAAGCAGCTTACGGCAAAGAATAAACAATTAGAGGCGAAGCTTAAAATCGCAATAGGTGCCTTAGGTGAAATCGACGAGATCGCATTCAGTAAAGGATATGTCTCTATTGGCGACGCTGGACTTGCGGCCATTATGAAAATCAACGAGGTGAAGAATGATAAAGCTTGAAACTGCAAAAGAACTCGCAGAAGCATATGTAGACGTTATTAGAAGCCTAGATTCTCAGCCGCTATCAGCAGAGAACAAGCTAAAAGCCTGCGCCGCCATTGAAAAAGCGACAACTGTGATTGCTTTGCTAAATATCGCTCGGTCACTTGAAAATATTTCTGACTATTGTGCAGCGAAATTGAAAGAGGTGAAGTGATGAAAGACTTTGACAAATGGCGAATAGACTTCAATGCGCAAAGCCCTTTGAGTGAAGTAGAAAACGCAAACGAGTCGATTCTTATTCGAGAAAACATAGAACTAAGGGCAAAGCTAGAGACTGCAATCAGATTTTTAAAAGAAGGCAAGGCATTGTTTAGGCCGAACACGACGAATAGTTTTGTCGATGACTTTATTGCCGGGTATGAAGCCGGAATCAAACCAGAGGTGAAGAATGAGTGAAGTAGCTAAGCCCTACACTTTAGTTTTCAAGGGAATGAAATATAAATTTCCATTAAGTCGATTTGTTTCAACTACGAAACGAGACGGCGTAAGTTGTTCACGCCGGACGGTAACCCTTAAGCTAGAGCAAGCGGTAAGATTCAAAGATAGAGAAGACGCGCATTTCTACATCGCAAACCTTTGCGACAAATATCCCGAAGAATTTAAAAGTTTGTACCCGATGAAAATGGAAACCCTTTTAAAAAGATTTAAAGGTAAACCATTCCAGATACGAGGTGAAGAATGAGTAAAACACTTAAAGAAATACACGAGTCTCAAGGCGGCAAGTTTGGTTATAGAGTGGAAGTTTGGGGATGGCCCGTTGGCACTTGGTTTAAGCCTATGGTATTTGACGTAGATTCTAACCTTTTTGTATGGCTTGATAGCTCCAACAGCGCTGACGCGTTTGACGCGGATCAAGAAGACTTCACACTTATCGAGGAGCCACTGGAAATTTGGGTTAATTATTACCAAAAGAGTACGCCGAGTAAATCGCTTCACGATAGTTTAGGCTCAGCGGAGTTTGCTGCGCGTACTTTTCCTGACGTTATTCGAACAGCAAAATTTAGAGAGGTGAAAGAATGAGTAGCACTTTGATTTCGGATCAAATGAGGGACTATTTTAAATATCGAACGGGATACCATCTCTGGTGCGTGCGAAAATGGTCTGACAAAATTGCTGCACTTAATCGACCCGAAATCGATAGACGTTTGCTTGACCTTGAGAGGGACGACCACGACGAACACAAGTGGACGGAACCAGAATACAGCCCCTATGTATTAATCACATGGCGATATAAGTGTCAGCGTGAAGGCATTGAGTTTATGCTTTCAGACGAGGTAAAAAAACAACTGCACGAAGCTACGTTTCATCACATTAAAAACCACAAACACCATCCCGAGTATTGGGACGAATCCGCAACAATAGATCATTTAAATCATGTGAATCGCGATGAGCCCACGAAAAATATGGTTAACGGGGTAGGAATGCCGCTGACCTACATCGCGGCAATGGTGGCCGACTGGTGCGCTATGAGCGAAGAATTGAGCGGCAGTCCAAAAGAGTGGGCGAATAAAAACGTAAACATAAGGTGGTCATTTGACTCAACTCAGGTGGCGTTTATCTACGACTTAATAAAAAGCGTTTGGATAAATAAATCAAAGAGGTGAAGTGATGAGTGAGAAGGTTAAGTCGATGAATAACAAACAAAAGGAGCAAATAAAATGAAGATGTTAGTAGACGTAAAAGAGCAAGAGGGCCTCGAATCATTACTGGGTAAAACCGTAACGCTGTTTGGGCAGATATACATTTATACGGGCGAATTGATCGGTGTTAACGAAACGTGCGTGAAGCTTCGTGGTGCCAAAATTGTTTATGAAACTGGGGCACTGGACACAAAAGATTGGAAAGACGCGCAGGCGTTACCGAATGATTGGTACGTGCAGAGAAATGCAATCGAAAGCTTTGGCATTCTGAAATGACTGCAAGGTTTTACGGTAAAAAACAAAGGCATCGGTCAAGGTCAGGGTCAGGATCAGGGACAAGGTCAGTGTCATGGTCAAGGTCAGGGTCATGGTCAGGGTCAGTGTCACGGTCAAGGTCAGGATCATGGTCAGGGACATGGTCACGGACATGGTCATCATCACAGGCGCGTTCATGGTCATGGGCAGGGGTAACCAAAGGGGCAACTGAATGAACCCCGAACCACAAACCATCGAGCCGAAAAAAATAGTCATTCACCGCACCGACAGTGCGAATATCAAAATGTCGTTTGTATCTTTTTTAGCTATCAGAGTGGGATGCTCTGACGCTATCTTTAATTTATTAGATTTGCATAAAGAATGGCTTGAACTGTGCGACGATTCAAGAAATTAAGTTAACCGCTTGAACTGCGTGGCGAAGCCCGCCGAGTGTTCTCGGTGGTCAGTGACGCCATTAACGTCGTAGGGCATAATTTTCCATCCGATCCATGCCCGATATATTTCGCCCCTGAAATTAAACTGCCAAAAGAAATTAGAATAAATGCCCTGCCACGCAAAAAACCATTCAGGTCTCGGTGGTTTTTGATCGAAAAACTTAGGGTAAATAAACGGCCCACCTATCCATTGAACTCGTTTAGGGTCTATTTTTAGCGATAAATAGGGCACATATCGAAGGTTATTTGCTGGGTTTCTGAGGCACGACCAGTAAACGATTTGAATAAATTCATTCGGGGCTTTCCAATAGGTGTCGTTATAAATTCCGTCCTCTTGGTTATCCCACAGCCACATAAACCGGCTGGTAAAATGCGCTTCCATGCGGGCGTTACCAACGCCGTCCTGGTCCATTTGCCACCCGTAGAAATATAAAAGCGCAGCAATGGGGACCGTGACCCAGCCAAAAAGAATTAAAACTGTGCGAAGAGATAAAAACAAAATCCAAATTGGAATGGAATAACCAAGGCGCCACATTACTGCACCGTTCTTTCGTCGTCGTCATTCGGTGCGTTTTTTATCGACATGAGACTTATCTCGAAAAGGCGTTGCATCCAGCCTTTACCGAACGCGACCCATTGCGGGTGACTTTTGTAAGCATCGAAACGCCTGAGCGTGTATTCAGTTAAGAAATCTTTTGCCGATACGGCATCGAGTGCCGCAATGGTTACCGGCCCAGCTATGCCGTCTTGTGGCAGCAGTAAAATTCTTTGCATGAACACAACTGCGCGAGTGACGCCTTGATTTACCGCGCAGTCGAACACCATAAGGCGAACCCATCCGGGCAGCGAATCGCCTTCGCACTTATCCCAGTAATGTTTTTTGTATAAAACTTTAGCCCGCGCCAAAGTAAGTTTTGTCATGTCTTCGTTTGGAAATGCGCGTTTAGAAATGCCGTAATTGGTTTCCCCTCCTGGATCGGCTGGGTCGTTTACGTATCCGCCTTCTTTCATGAGGACTATTTGAACGCAAAGTTCAAAGTTCATTTATTTTGCCACAGCCGGAGCAGCCGGAGCCACCACTGGCGAAGGTATTTCAACCGGAGCCGACGCGCAGAACTGTGCTTTTAACTCAGCATTATTTATTCCCATGACCAGCGCAAGACCAGCGGCGATAAGGCCCAAGATCCATGCAGTTATTTTCTTAGTTGGTAGAATGGCTTTCAAAAAGATTATTGCAGCTGGGATATTCATTTTGTTTTTTCCTTTGTTTGTTCTTCGGCTATTGCCCGTTTGGTTCCAATTATTAAAGCGATATTATGAACATCGCGCTGAATGATATTGATTTCATTCGCACTGACCTCTGCGATAACTTGCGTAACTTTTTGCTGAGAGCTTAGCTCATTTAGTTGATCTTTAAGCTTTATGTACGACGCTAGGACTGCCCCGAGTGTCGTCATAATGATAGAACCGATTTGGATGTAATCGCTTGAAGTCATTATTTTGGTCCCAGGCAAAATAGACTAAAGGCTCCGTTAGTATCTATTCCTGCTAAGTCTTGTGTTAAAAGAACGACGTTGCTTGTAGCTGTTGAAATTATGTTGCACGTCTGGCCGTCCAGGGTATTGGCTGGCGTACACTGACAACTTGGCGCAGAGGTAAAAGTTCCAGTAACGAAAGTGCAAGTGGCCCGACCCGCTGTTGCATTTGTACAGTTACCATTTATCCAGTCCCCGCCCGTCTCATCAGAAACCGCATCGGCAGAGCTGACCGCTGCGCCGCCAATAAAAGAAGACCCCGCACTAGCCGTCACCACTCCATTTCTAACAAGTGGCGAGGGCATTGATTGGTCGATGTAACGTGCTGTTATTTTCACGTCACGCTGACCGTTTGCAACGGCGGCGTCGGCTATAATCAGATTCGAGGAAACGGTTGCCACGATTGTCTGCTCGTACATTAACCTAATCGTGTGCTTTGCAGCAGTCGGAATTTGAAATGTCCCGCATACTTTTATCGGATGCATTACAGTTAATCCGGCCAAAACTATCCTTGACGGTATTCTCTCGCCGCCCTCTTCAACAACTGCCTGTGATCCATTGGCTGTTCGAATGATTTGGAAAGTCGCGGCTAAATCACCGGAGCCCGAGACTGTACCTGCATGACCGAATGAGTGACACACTTCAACTAATCCAGCCCTTGGAAAGTTGGCAACGAAACCAAGCTCCTCGTTTCCAGCGGCACACGTTAAGGCTCCGACAGCGGCATCGTTTGTTGTGGAGCAAGATACACCAGCCGGTGCCGATCCTTTCGCAGTATTAACCACCATCGTTAAAGACGCATTGCTTGGCGCAATGTAAGCCGCCCGCGCGGTCGCTCCTAGGTCGGGGTTAGCTCCTGAGATATTCAGATCAAGTTTCCAGTTTACAATGTCGGCTGTGAAGGCTTGTTCCGACGATAAAGGCCAACGCTCTAGCGAAAATATTACGTGAGTGCTCAAAGGTGAGGTCACTGCATTGTCTAACGTCACAGTTCCAGACGTTGATGCTGCGAAAATTTCAAAGGATACCGATGCCTGTGTTGCTGTGTAATTAAACCAGCATTCAACAATTGTCTGAGCATTAATTGTGGTCGCCATTGAGCCACCCGTGCCCCGGCAAGTTGTGGTCCCATCATTGATAGCGAATGATGCCGCTGTGCTAGCACTACCGAAATTAACTATATTAAATTTAGCTCTGTACCGACCCGGTGGAAGGTTTGTGATTGTTTGCTCTGGCAAATTAACGTCAGTTGTCGCCCATGTTCCGATGAGCGCACTCTCTACGGTCGGACCAGGACAATCGGCGTCAGTAGCGAATGCGCCAAGAGTTACAGACGTTCTTGTCCAGCCCCCGCAGTTTGTCGTTCCAGCAAAGAATGAAGTCCCCGCAAACACCGCCTGACTTACATTAGTTAAATTGGTGGCTTCGCCCAGATAACAATCATCAATCGCAACCAAAGGTTCATTCGCATTAACACTTGATATGCGAATTGCTATCGTGCCGCTTGCTGGAAAGATAAAGTTAACAGACGCTCTTGTAGGAAACTCAGAACTCGTGACTGCATTGGTAGCAATTAAATTCGTTCCATCAAAAACATTTATTGTGTGAGTCGCAAGTCCACTCGGCGTTTGAATCGCGCAGTAAGCAATTCCATTTTGACCGTAGCGTCCTTTGGGGATCGTCACCGCTGCGGAAGTCAAAGTCTGTGCAGCCGCACTTGAGTCCCAAGTGACCGACGATCTGCCAGTTAAAAGATTTGTTCCCGACGTTACAGCGGCGAATGTTCCAGCCGAGGCCACCCATTGCGCTCTACCGTTTTCGAAACCAGGGTTAGTTAAAATATTCTGGTTTACTAACAAAGCCTTGTCGACATCGGTAAGCACCGCCGAGGCTGAAGCAGTAAACATTAGTAGGCTTAAAATATATTTCATCATGACGTTAATACCTCTGCACCGTAAACGAGTGCGCGAATGTCGCTTGTTGCTGTGTCTGTGCCCCTGAAAAGTCTAATGCGAATTAAATCACCAGGCGCGACCGCGACAACGTTTATCTCGCCCAATGCACTTGTTAAATCTAAATCTATTGATGTTAGCCGGTTTGCTACTGTTAATGTGACAGCAGCATTTGTCGACGTTCTTTGATTTACAGTCGACGTGATCGCGTCTGTGCCTGTTCTGATAAGTGTACTCTGCGTTGATAAAAGCGCAGTGCCCGAAGTGTCGGGCGAATAAAACGGCAATCTTAATCTGATCTGAACACCAGCGATGTAAGTGCTCGGCACCCTGAAATCACAAAATAGATCTTGTGCTAAAGCCGCTTGGTAGAAAAAAGCTTTCGTATTGTTTTCGATATCCGAAAATGGTGCCGCTGTGCTTTCAATCCAGAATAAAGCACCGCCACCGCCACCGCCACTTGGAAGTGTTGCGATATCCATTTTCCTTAGTTCGCCAGTAGCCAAAAATCCCAATAAAAAATCACCGTCAGCAGGTGTCGCCTCTGTTGCAATGTCTGCCAATGCTACGTCTTGCGGGTCACCGCTTGCGGAGTTGTTTCTAACTTTCAGGGACCACGCCGCCATGTTGTTTAGCTTTGCATTTGTGACTGCGTCGTTTGCAATTGTGGCCGCTGCACTCCCAGGGCCCGATGCTGTTATGTCACCAGTCAATGCCGTAATGTAATTTCCAGAAACCTGTCTTGTATCTATGTCAGTTTGCAATTCGTTGAGCGCACCTTGAACGGTAACAGCTATTAAATTGCCGCTGGCTGTGTTTGTAATTGCACTTGCTGCGTGAGCGTCTGTGCTGTCGCTGATGTGATCGGACAAACCCGTTGCTGTTGCCCTTGTATCTATGTCAGTTTGCAATTCGTTGACAGCGGCTTGAATATCGACCGCAACCAAGTTACCGCTGGCCGTGTTTGTAATTGTAGAGGCGGTCAGCGAAATTGTGGCAACAGAAGAATAAACTCCGGCTGCTTTTGCGTAAATCACGCCGGTAGAAATTCTTAAATAAGAATCACCGTTTGACCCGAGGGCATCGGCTGGAACAGTGGTTCCAACGCGAAAGCTTGCGCCAGACGGTCCCGTCGCCGGTGTTGTGATATTGTCGACAGAATATATTTCAACATTGTTTGAGTCTTGGACCATGAACTTATACCCGCCACCGCCCAGGAAGATTGAAGCCTCTCCGCGCGCGTCCAAGATCGTCGGGTTAGTATTCGCAACACTCTCGCCTGGATCTGAGTAAGTGACCTTTGGGGTCGCAGTGGTGGCCTCGTAGGAATAAACTTTGCCGCCGATTAATGGATCGCCGTTTAAATCAAAAAATTGTGCTTTCAGTGGCGGAATTAAAAAAGCCATTCTAAACCGTCCCTGCCCATAATGTTGTTGTGTCGCAAACTATATAAACAATTCCTGGAGCACTCGCCCCGCCAGCGGCACCGGCCTGTGTTCCAGCTTCACGACCACCGCCTCCACCACCGCCACCTGCGCCGTAATTAGCAACAGCTGCGGCACTGCCAGCCGTGGGACTCCCTGCCGGATTTAGCGATCCCTGACCGCCGATTCCGCCGACACCGAAAATAGAAGTTCCGCCGCCACCGCCACCTGCGCCGTGATCGTCATCCGGCTGTGCGCCGTTTGAGGTCCCACCCACGGCACCAGCGGAAATAGATCCGCCTAGAATAAGTGTGTAAGCTGGTGCCGCTCCCGCGTTATTTGCAGACACCGCCGCCGCACCGTCAACTGTTCCGCCGACACCGCCCGGTGCGCAGGCGGTGATAATTTTATCTATCTGTGACCCGATAGTGGTGGCTCCACCAGCCCCGCCGGTGACACCGGAAGCACTTGCGCCCCTGGCTGCGCCCGGAAATGTTATCGCTGCGATCGGTCCATTGATTCCGGTAATGGTGCTGTTGTTGCCGTCCGTTGCCGAAGCCGCGCTGGCTCCGATTGCTATAGTAATGGAATCACCGGCAACGAAGTTGAGCGGACGCGGTCCGGTTAAAATAGCCGCTCCGCCGCCACCGCCTCCGCCTCCGCCATCATTTAGGCCGTCGTTCCCCGTACCACCTACGCCGCCACCGCCACCACTACCCATACCGAACGCCAGAGCAAAAGTGCAGTCGGCGGGCAAATTCTCTGTTACGCCTTGCGTGTATTTTCTGACCTGAATCGTTCTCGCGGCGGCAAGCTTCGCAACAGTAATCGCCCCATCGGCTATCTTTGCCGAGGTTACATTTAGGTCTAAGATTTTCGCAGTGGTTACAGCATCAACGGCAAGCTTCGTAGCGATTACCGAAAGCGCTGCGAGCTTTTCAGTGGTGACCGCTTCTGAATCAATCTTTGCAGTTGTTACAGCCGAAGCTTGAATTTTAATTGTACTAACCGAATTGTCGGCTAAGTCAGCGGTGGAAATACTTCCAACACCGATGTGCGAAATATTATCTCGCTCGTACAAAAAATTATCACTCGCATCGTAAACCCTAATTTTGTAGGCTTGATCTTTCAGCCACATGTTGCACTGCCCGCTTGCATCTAAGATCACGGGATTTGTGTTTGGCGTCGATTCATCTTGATTTTGATATGTTAAAAGCGGCGTCACTGTTGCGGCTTGGTAAGTGTAAATCTTGCCGCCGACAAGTAGAGCGCCATTGGAGTCGAAAAAAGTTTGTATAAGTTGCGGCATTAGCGTTGCCATTATTTTACCCCTGCGCTTTCAAGTTCCTTGAGCGCGTTTTCAAATGCTTTTGACCCAGGCTTTAAATCACTGAGTGAAATTAAAGCGCGTCTCGACCTTGGATTTTTTAGCAATTCAGTTTTCATGGACTCGTACTTCACTTGAAGTTCTGGCGTCACTGATTGGATTGCTTTTTCATAACCGTCGAGGGACCATTTTTCATCACCCTTTGGTTTTTCTTTGGCGTCAAGATCGTTCACGCTCGTAGCTCGCTCAGCCACAACGGTTAGTTGAAACTGCTTTATTAATTCTTTTTTAATATTATCAGGCAGATTCATCTTGGAAATGGCGGCATTTGAAAATGGCCCCTTGATTCTTAAAACGCCGTCCAAGATTTGCTTTGTCACTCTTGGCCCGTAATTATCCATTAATGCGCCGAGTGTTGCCCCGACAGCCAAGCCGATAGGGCCTGCGAACACACCGCCCGCCGCTGCTCCGACGCCACCACGACCTGTTGCAGTTTGCCCGAGGGCTCCCAACATGGCCCACAAGTTTACGTTTCGAGACCCGCTAAACATTGTCTTGTCAAATGACGCCGCATCTTGAGCAGCCTTCACCGCTTCGACTAAATCTTCGTCAGCGTACTGTGACAATTCTCTCAATTGTTTTTCAGCAAACTTTCTGCCTCGGCCCACTTGTAGAAGTTTATTTTCTGCGCCCTGCTCGCCGAATGATTTTAATCTGGCAAACACTTCTTTTTTTGCCTGAAGTTTTTCGGCTTCACTTTTCAATTTAAAAGTAGCTGCGTTTTTCTTGATCGCCTCTTTTACGACCTTGGGGCTTGCAAGCCTCTTGGCCACCGCTTTTTGCATTTCGGCTGTGCGCAAAGCACTTGCCTCCGGCAAGGATCGCTTTACTTCGTCAAGTTTGATTGGACTTTTTAAAGTCCGTTGCGCCTTAAGCATATCGTTTAAAGCTTGCGGCAAGTCTCCGCCCTCTTTTAAGGCCAATGCCTTCACAGTTTCCAGGTCGTATTTGGCCGAGGTTCTGTCTAACCCGCCAAGCCGACTTAAAGCCCTATCGGGTTTTCCGAATTTCTTAGAGGCCTCTGTCAATAGGGCAGCATCAGCGGCAACGGGTGCCATTTTGTCTTTATATTTTGGAAAACTTTCTTTTAAAACGCTATCCAGTTCACGCCTGAAACCTTTCAACTGCCTACCGTAGTCAGTATCAAACGCGCCGGCGGCAAGTTCCCACTGGTCAACGTCGCGATCAATGGATTGAATCATTTTTTTTATTTGCCTAGCATCAGCAATAAATTCACCGTCGAGGTTTGTTTTTCCTTTTTTAAAAAGTGCCTTGCCTACTTCGCGCAACTTGCGAAGCGCCGCCTTTGAATCGTCCGCTGTTTCAGTGGACAAATTCTTCAACTGATTATTTATAAATTCATATGGCTTAGAAACAGAAACCTTCTTTTTGGTCAAAACTTCTGCTGCGTCGTTCGACCCACCTATAACTTTTGTTTTTAAATTTCCAAGAGCATCACTGACCATCGGCTCAACATTTGCCGACGACGCCTGTCTTTGTATTCCTTGTTTTTTTACCTGGAATGATTCAGCAAGCATTTCTTTTGCTTGTTGAACTTGCTGTAAAGCCTTTTCTTTGCCCTCGACGCGAGAGTCTTTGATTCCACCAGCGACGTCGTCTAAATGCTTTTTTGCGTTTTCAAAACTAATTTTAGAATTGTCTAAATCGTCGCCAAGTTGTCCAACTATTTTAGTTGTCGTTTCGTATAGTTCATCGAAAGTTCTAGCGCCTCTGATCCTCTCAGGGTTTTGCAGATACTTTTCAATGACCTCTTGCTTAACGCCGCCCAAACTTGACAGAACTTTTTTAGCAGCCCACCCCGGAACCTTAGCCGCTGTGCTTAATAGTTTTCCACCTGCGTGCATTGCTGGAGGCATGATTGCGCCGAACGCTGCGCCTGTTGCAGCGGCTTCAGCACGTCCACCGATATCTGCAAAGCCGGTGTCGGGAGTGTAAGCCGCGCCGAAAACTGCGCCCTCTGTTGCTAGCCTTCCAGATTTGCCAGCAAGTCTAGCAGTCAGTGGTGCCGTCTTTGCCGCCGCTTGTATGCCTAACGCTTTTCCAGCTGCGCCAACACCTTTTGAAATGGCGGCACCTGGGGCTAAGAATCCAGCGATTTCACCAGTCAGTGAATATCCTGGGGCTTTGTCCTTTATGCTTTGCGAGCGCTGCCTCGCTCGGTCAACTCGGTCTGAAAAACTTTCCTCAGATTGTGGCGAGTCGAAAATGGCTCCAGCAATTTTATCTGTGACCACTTCGCCAGCGGCTTGCATGTAGGGCAATGTTCCCATTGACGAACTCTTCGCAAACCCTTCAAGGCCAGCTAGGGCTTTGTCGCCGAAGCCGGATTCCTTTGGCTCATTGGTGACTGCTGACCATGCGTCAGCGCCAACTTTTTTGTAGACGTTCCCCTGTTTATCTTTCCTTGTGACTGGCGTCCACTCGTCCTTTGAAACTTGCTGGTAGACTGTTCCGTCTTTTGCTTGTCTTTCCATTTAGTCAGCCCAATCAATGTCATTAGTTTTAAACACTTGAGGTCGCCCTGCTGCATTTGCGCTGTCAATTCCAAAACCGCCAGAGGCTCCGCCCTGTGGCCGATCCGCCACTTGTCTATTGGCACCAGCATCCGCACCGAGACTTGGCTCAAACCCGGCCAGTGTTGCGTTGTTGTTTTTAAAGTATTGTGACTTTTTATTTTTAGCCTCAGCCTTAGAACCAAGATCACCGATTAATCTTTTAATCCTAGCCGCGTTATTTGCGGTTGAGTCGGCTTCGTTCCAAGTGTTTTTGATAATTCTATCACCTTCTTTTTCGGTGAATTGAGCCCCTAGAATCGCCTTTAAACTGCTCATCACTGTTGATTGAACGTCAGCCCTAGCACTCAGAACTTTATTAGAGGTTAACCGATCGCCGAGGACCCCGGTCATTCCACCAGTTGATACCGACCCAGCCTCTAAATTATTAACAACGTCTTGTAGTTTTCCTATTTCAGTTGCCGCGGTGTTGGCTCCGCCAGAAGTCCACTCGTTGTAATCAACAGCCCAATCTTGATCCAATTTCTTTTGCCCTGCTGATGATTCCTCTCTTCTTTGCGCACCGAGTTTTTCGCGCTCAAGGTTATGGCTCTTCTCTCTCCACTGCTCAGCAAGTCTTTCCTGAATTGTTTGCGCTTGTGAAACTAACCGCTGTTGCTCTTGTGGGGAATACTGCTCCGGGATGCTAGCCGTGTTCATCCCATAACCTGAAAGTTCCTGTCTGCCCTTGTTCCATTCATCTTGATTTCTTGCGGCGCCCAGAACTTGCGCACCGAACTGGGCATTTTGCACAGCCATTTGCATTTGTTTTTGCTGATCGTTCTGGCCTTGCTGTTGCGCCTGATACGCCTCTTCACCGTAACCACCTTGCGCTAATGCCGAAGCAGTTAAGTTAGAGTCAAAAGAAACTTTACCGCTTGGATCGGTTTTCATCCCTTGTTTAAACGCGTCTTGAATGGCTGATTTCTTTTTTCTCTCGCCAATCATGTCGCGCATATTCATACCTTTTTCGACAGATCCCATTACGTCGACCGGCTTTATCATTCCGTACATTGAAGTATCAACTGGCATAAAACTCTCCCTAAATATTTAAGCTCGCCGAATCATATCCGAAAGGTTAGCTGGTTGCTGTAAGTTCATGGCGTAATCATTTTGCTGCTTCATATTACCGCCGCTTTTCCCACCGTAAGCAGTGCCGGCACTGATCCCCTGGTTAATCGCATTCGACCAAGCGTTGCTGCCAGCAATGGTGCTTGCCGCTTGCGCATTACCGCCACCGATAATTGCAGCGCCAGCGTTATTTGCATAGTTGGCACCCGCTGATCCTGTTTGCGCCGCTGCGTTTTGCCCGACACCCATCAAGTTTGATAGTTTGCTAAACCTCTGGTCACGGTCGTTATTGAATCGCCCGTAAGCTTTGTCGTACTCACCGGAAGCGTAATCCTGTCCGTAGCGTGATAATGCTTTGGCTGCTGCTCCGCCTGTGGCTCCGCCCCTTGCTGCTGCTGACCGCTCTAAAGCTTTTTGCCCCTCAGCCATTCTAAAATCATATCCAGGATCTTTTTCGAAATCCGACATGCTAAAAGTTTTAGTCATATCGGGTAAGCCTTGATTCATTTGCGTCAGCGCCGTGTTACCGATATCGCGATAACCAGTCATGTCACCGCGAGTGGTGTTGTACTGTTCGCGCTGCAATGCCGTCGCCTCTCTGGTCGCCGCCGCTTGCTGTCTGCCCGCTCGCTTCGCAGAACTTGACCCCATGATCCCTGAAACTACTGACCCAGTCGTTACTCCAGCCGCTATCCATGACATGATATAGCCTCCTTGATTTTATTTAATTCGTCTTCTGTGATTGAATCTACTTCTGAATAATCTTTAGCAATGAACTCGGCTTCAATTTTAGCTAAGTCAGTTTCATGTGTCCCATGTAGGTTTGTCCAAATGACGTCCGAGTGGGCGAATAAAATCCTCTTCACACCAGGGCTTGCAACAATATGCGCTGGCGCTTTAAGCCTTTGCACGCCGTCAATTGAAATAACGGTCACTTCACCTTGGGATAAAATATTAAGATTTGCAAATTTATGGATCTTCCCAACAACTAAAGATTGCTTGGGCATTATCATTTCTCTGGCGTAAACACCCTTTGAGAAATGGTGGCGGATCTCAATACTCAACTGAGGCAGTGCTGACAAAATATTTTCAATAGCGGAAAGCGAAGCCCTTAACTTTGGCTTATCAATTTCCCTGTCTCTGGCGACGCTAATCAAAGCGGTTTCAACGGCCAAGTCGTTGTCTTCGATTATCTCAAACATTAATAAGCCTCTACTCTAAGGTTCTAGAATTAAAATTCTCGCCTCGTGATTATCTATGGTGACTTCGACCTGTGAATTTGAAGGTGCAAGCTTGCCACCGACGCGTACATAAAGTTCATTCATCCATTTTTGAAATGCTGGTGTTGGTACGCCGTTGGCGTCCACTATTTGTAATTTGTGTGGAGGTTCTGGGAGCGGGCGTTTGTTATTCATTAGCTGCTCCCCATTTCTAGTTCTAGGTTTGCGCCTAAAAGCACACGCCTAACTGGATCTGATATTTGTAATTTGAAAACCCTATCCCTGCCCTGGCCAAGTCGTCGCCAGATAACGCGCTTACTTTTTTCCCCAATTTTTCCAATATCAGCCCACTGTTCGCTGCCGAAAGTATAACCACCGTCATTTGAAAACGACAGCATAGCCTTCGGATCTGTTCCCTGGCCGGTGCCGTCGATTCCGGTTCCCGTTTCCATGTCGGCTTGAAAAGATTTATATGCAATAAGTTTTCCCTCTGCATAAAGGTGCGGGCAAGTGCGCATACAAACAAATTCCTCACCGTTGTCAGATTTATAATCCCTGGACATTTTGTAAATAGATCCAGACTCGTAATCACCCACCACATGGGCGGAATAAGCATACGCATGGGAGTAACCCCGATCACGCTCTTGGACGCCGTCGTTTGTGTAGGTGCGCTCGTGCCAAAGGCCTAGAGTAATATCATAGACCCAAGTGGTGTTGGCGTTGTCGAAATTTAAAACGTAAAAACTTGATCCCTCGTCCTGGTAGACATAAGCTTTTGCGTTTGAAATATCGCCGTAGGATGCGATTTGCTGTTCGATTGAGTGCGTAGAAATCTTTTCCATGTTTGCGCCGCGTGCTTTATAAACTAAACCTGCGCCGTCTTTATCTTCAGCGATGAAGAATAAACTATCCTTGGTTTTTGCTATCGAGTACCTAGCCGCACAGCCGACTTCTAAGAACGCTCCCTCCATTCGAGCGAATGGAAAATCAGCGCCGCCAGAGTTATAGAAAATTTCTGTTGTCCTGTTGTTGAAAATATAAAGGGACCGCTCGAGGACCTCGCCACCGATAATTGCGTCAGGACTGCCCTCTGAAGTGGCAAAGTCCAAGGCGTCAATGGTCGTGTTCAACAGCCCAGATATTTGGAACTTTGTGGCGCTAAGGAAAATAAAATAACCGTCAAGATATAACACCTGGTCAAAACATTCCAGGTCAGCGTCGGCACCGACTGCAAACGTATCGCTGGCCAAGATTACAGTGTAATAATAAGTCCCATCGACAATAACTAAAGTGATTCCGTTGTCGACGATTGAAACGTGACCAGTCGAAGTGGATAAGGTGCCGATCTCGGTGGACACCCAGGCGGACGATACTTTAAAAAGCTTGCCGCCGTTAACCGTGTAATATGCGCCGCCAGAAGTAACGATTGACCCACGCTGTGGCAGCCCAGAACCCACCGTCACAAGTTGGCTGTAGCCAGGTCGATCAATGAGTGCCATCATTTCGCCCTCTTTACCAGACCCGCTTTCCGTTCGTCTGGGATACCAGTTCACACAGCGCTGCGCGTCGATTGATCGCGAGTCAAGATTGTAAGTTGGCCCTATGAATCCTGGGAACCTCATTCGCCCGTCCTGTAATCAAAAGAATTTCTGCCACCCGTGATCGGCACGTTTATCTTTAACTTTGGCGTTTGTAAATTCTTGCGCTTGATTTCCGCTTTGGATCCCATTGCTTGTTGCATGATTAGCCCATCGACTTGACGGCCATATTCAGGAGCTAAGTCGATTGCTAAATTAAATCTAATCGCTTTTTCGTATCCTGGCGGGTAAGAAATTTCAGTTCCAAGGGCTAATATTGAAAGAGGCTTTAATGACCAGAACACAATGTGCTCCGCCGCCGCAGGAACAGGCCACACCTGAAAACCCAGGTTAGGATAAGCCCCATCAAAAAATACGGCCTGTGGGAAAGTGCTGGTCGTTTCTTTTAAAGAAATTAAAGCGTACTCTTTTTGCGTCAGAATTTTCAGCGGAATCTCATGCGGGCTTGCACCTTGAATTTCCAGCGATGCCGTCAACACTTCAATCGGTCTTGCCGTCGCTAGATTACCTGCGCCAGCAGTGGTGCCCCACAGATAAGAGCCATCGCTAGCAGTGAGTGTCAGCTCATCTCTGGTCTTCTGGTGAATTATTAAATTTTCGTTGGACCAACTTGACAACATTTGATTCAAAGAAGAGAGCGCGTCGTTCGTGTCGTTTGCACTGGCTGTTTCGCCGCTAGCCAAGACTCCGATTAAGCGCAGTGAACTTGCAATCATTTCCCTAGCTGTCACTGTAGCACCTCTGCGTTAATTCTTTTTTGCATCCACGCATTAAAATTACCCCTAAAAGGTGTGTTGAATTGCCAATGCGTTAGCGTCGGGATCGGATCTAGGTAAATTAGGCCGCCGAGGTCTCGCCATTCTTTGCAGAAATAGGCGTCCTCTGTGTAGAGCGCACCGTCTCGGTAAGGAATCTGGAAATAGCAATAAGATTTCTTACCGTCGATTACATAATGTCGCCCCGGATGGGCGGATTCAAACTTTTCAAAAACTGATCTTGAAAGCGCCAGGAAACCAGTCGGCACCATGGCGACCTCAACTAAACCGTTAGGCCCGAATGCTTTTTCTTCTGATAAAAGATGGATCGGATAACGCTCTTCGTTTGTCTTCAGCCGATAAGCACAGCCGACAAAATCAACATCGTGAGTGACCAGTCTTACTATTGCGCCAGGCTCAAAAGTAACATCGGCGTCTAAGAAAACTAACTTATCAGAGTCAGACGCAAGGAACTCTTTCACAAGTTGATTGCGCCCCAAAGCTAAATTAGTACAAGACGGCATAAAATTAACTATTAACTCAACACCTGCCGCATGAGCAACAGAAGTCTCAGTCAGCAAACAGGCTACTGATTGCATCTGCAATTTGCCGTCGTAGACTGGAATGCTGACCGAAATTTTCAAAATAATAATTCCTTATTAGTTAGAAATAACTAGGCCGTTATTTTCTAGAACATTTTCGATCTGCTTTAATCTAATCTGTAAATTGGCAACTACCTTTAAAAGTGAGTTAGCTTCGTTTACTGACGAAAACCCTGCGCCGCTTGTTGTTGTTACGACGCCGAAGTCGTAATCTTCCGCTGCTGGCTCAGTGTGCGTAATTGTTACCAACTGCGCGGTTAGAGCGGCCGGTTGAACGACTTTGGTGGTTCCATAGAAACCTTCTTTAATTGGTGCACTTGAATCTGATTGCATTGCTTGTCTCCTGGTTAAAATTTATTTAATTTCAAGAATGCTGGCGGCACCCATTGCCACCAGCATTTTTATTTTTGCTTTAATTAACCTAAAACTTTTACTGCTAGTTCTGGGTAAATTGCTTTCCATCCCCACAGAGCATCAATACGACAAGGCATAACGTCGTTGTTAATGTCATATTGACGAACAACTCTAAATGACAAACCGTCATCAGAAATAGATTTCGCCATATCGACGCCGCCGGGTACGGGTAGTTTAACCATACCTAGACCGAATGCATCTCTGTGGTAGGCCAAGTTTGAAACGCCAATGTCGCCAGAGTAAGTAGACGCGTGTCCAAAAATGGTGACTAAATCAGCATCAGTTGGCGCGCGGCTTACGTTCTTATAGGGACCTGTCAAATAAATTGCAGGACTAATCGGAAGCGCAGCGATTTCGTTAGCAGCAGACGCCGTGTCAGCCGTTACAACAAATTTCATCAATCGACCTGTTGACTCTTTTGTCACTGGGTTAACTGCATAAACATTTGCGATTTCGATTGAGTCGCCAGCTTTTGCCCATCCAGTAACGGTGCCTAGTGTTCCGTCAAGGTGAAGCGTTGCGGTTCCGTTAACTGTAACTGTCGTGTCAACGGCTGGTGTTCCAGTGTGCGCGCCAACTGTGTGAGCGGGTACGTTTTGGCCCATTAACCAATTAAAACCAAGTGCTTTCCCCATGCGGCCCTTAACATATTGTGCAGATAATTCAGCTTGTGAGTTGAACAAACCTGACAAATGTTTTACGTAGGCAACTTGTGAAGCAGGGCTAAGAATCAATGACCGCTCGTCATCGTGAGGGCAACCGTTTTCGTCCAACATTGCACCGGCTTGTAAAGCTGTGTCCAAGGCCGTGGCCTCACTTGTTGGTTGAACACCGATCACGCCAGAAAAATTATGAATCGTACTCTTTGCCGCCAGCAATCCAGAATAATCTATCTGGTTAGCCAGTGGCGTTAGAGCTGGTTTAATGTAACGCTCATTAAACTCGTCGATGCTAAGTGCTAGCTCTTGAGTTGAAAACTGAAACGCTACGTGGTATCGCTGGTCAACGGCCACAGCTACGCTTTGGTCCTCAGTATCTTGCAAAGATAGTGCAGCGCCAGCAATTGCTTGGTATCGCACAGGTTTGCGAATATTTATTACGCTACCGATTTTTGCGCCTTTTTGTGCGAACTCTTCGCTTACGTCTTTATGCGTACCTTTTGAGAATTGAAGTGAATTTTTAAGCTGTCTCATTGATTCTTTCGTAATCATTGAAATGCTTAGTAAAGTATTACTCATTTTAATATTCCTTTATGGTTAAACACCGCGACGCCGCCGGTCTTGCTCGTTTCTTAGGCTTTCGTATTCGGCCTGGGAAATATTATCATCCCTGATCGTTTTTTTACCGTTAGCCGTTGAAGCCGAGATTGGCCTAGCTGGTGCAGGTGCTTTTGTTGTTTGTTTTTGCTTTGTTGCAATAATTTTTTCTTCTGTAGCAAAAGACAGCTTAGCTTCGAATCGACCAATAGCACGAGCAGCGGCGAGAGACGGAAGTGAGCAGATACGCTCATACTCTTCGCGGTCTTTTGCTAACTCATACATTAATTCAGGACCGTTGTCGGATTCTAACACCGCCTGGCTGACTGCTAATGGCATTGCAATGTCATCCACATCAGCGATTACGTCCTCGAAATCGTCACGAGTTTTTCTAAACTCCTTAACCTTTTCTTTGAACGCAGTGGTTTTAGAATCGTTTTCGGTTTTTAATTGTTCTTGTCGATCTGATGCTCTTGCCGCACTGATTTTCTCGTCAGCTTTCCACTCGGCAAGGGCTACGATGTAATCCTCGTGAGTTTCAAAGTCATTTGCAGTGGGTCGACCTTCAGCCATAACTTTGGCCTCCGGCACTGGTGGCTGATTACCAGCTTGGGCTCTTAGTGCCTCTTGACGCCAATATTCCCGCTCTGATTCCGCCGCTGCCCTCTGTTTAACTAGCTTTTCGATCCGTCTTTGTGTGCCGCTTTTTTTCTTTGGCTTTACTGGGTCCGCTGAAGCTTCATCGTCGGGCTCATCGCCGTCAAATTCCTCATCATCGCCAGTGTCTTTTGCGTCTAGTTTTGATGCTTCCGAGTCATCATCTGTTTCACCAGTAGGTTTTTCGACCTCCGGCGCGGATTTATCCACCTCAACTGTTTTGCCATTCCTCAAACTTTCATAATCAGCTTGGCTGATATTATCGTCTGATATTAATAGCGTTTTTGTCTCGGTAGCTTCTTGTGAAGCTTTATTCATGCGCTTACACTCCCATGTTATTACCTGGTGGTAACCCGCCAGTAGGCTGTTGATCCATTGGCTCAGAGGCAGGCATTGGCCCGCCAAGCGCCGCTTCATTATTTTCAAAATTTGAATCTTCGATAGGTTTATTTATGCCGACTAGGTTTAATCGGTCTTCAAGATCCGCAATTTGAGCGCGTAGCTCGTTTGATTGCCCTTCTTGTGTTCGTTGAATTTGCGCAAGCTGAGAGTTGAGCATAATGGCTGAATCTTTTTGCTCTAAGTCAGCCAGTTTCTTTTGCAAGTCCACCTGCATTTTAGAAAACTCGATACGTTCTTTTGATTCGATCTCACGTTTTGTCTGGTCAATTTCGTCGTGGGATTCGTTTAATTGCTTAGTCAATTGGTCGATCAACTGTTGTTGTTGCTGCATCTGTGCTTGCACTTCTGGTGGGATCTGCTTTTCATCTTTGTTTTCAATCACACCAGGGGGGGCAACGCGTTTCAAACGCTCCGCCATTTCTGAAGCACCTGGAATATCTAAACTCTTGACCATTAAATCGCCAATGATTGGGAACAAATTAGGATAGGCTTTTGTTAAATCAAGCATTGCTGCGGCTGCCTCTTGGCGCTTAGTCGCGAAGCTTGGCCCTGTTTCAACGGCCACGTCATACTTGCCGACGTTCATGCGGAAAGTTTTCATCTCGCCCTTATGGCGGAACTCTTCGTTCAACCGGACGACTTGCTCGCCGCCCTCTTCGCCGATAATTCGCCCGACTCTTGGACCGTCGTAGTATGTTGGAATCCAAGTGTTAATTATTCGGCCCGTGTGCTTTATGGACCTGGTCAAGTTATCAACCAAATGGAAATTAGCAGCTTGCCCCTGCGCACTTCTGCGCTGAATGGCAACACCGGAAGTTTCGTTAGACTTATTCCCTAATGCTGCATCGTAAATTCCAGTGGTGGCCTTCAAATCATCGCTTGCCAACATTCGCGCTTGCGTGATCGCTTGCACTGGTGGCTCGTAGACGTTTCTTTGTGGCGGTCCAACTAGCTGGCCATTCAAATCTTTTGTTTTATATTCTAAATAAGCATGGCTCTTTGAGTTTGCCGTGGCCCAGTTATTTTCATGCCCCTCGAATTGCCCTTCGGCACCGATGAATGGCGCTCGCGGTGCCAGAGCAATGGTTTCAGTCTCGCTTGAGGCCCAATAGTTATACATCCGTTGGGGATCTTTTGCGTGACGAACAACACCGCACAGAATGCGTTTGCCGTCGATATAGTATTCTTCGCCTAACACCGGCACCATGGGGATAAATTCACCAGGGATTTCGGTTTCCTCTAGAATCTCATTGCCGGCGATTTTGTACCATTTTATTTCTGGAACCAAAGTTTTCTTGGTTTGAACGATCTGAACGTCTGGGGGCAATCCGCCCAGCTCAGCTATAATTTCCTCAAGTTCCTCTTGAAGTAATGTGTTGCCGTCAGAGAGGAGGTGCAATTCTTTTTCAGTAAAAGTTTTTTCGTAGTATTCAAGAATAACGCATTCTTCTTTATCAACGAAATCATTTGCAGCCCCAGACTGCAATCCCCACTCCTCGTCCTTAGCTAATTTTGCATCCGGATATTGCACTTTAAACTTTGCTCTTGGAATTTTCGTGTGAGCAAACCCATAGATTGCATCGGAACCGTCTGGCTCCTCGAAGCTTGGATCTAAATAAATAGACCTAAAATTAGGGACACGCTTAATTAAAATATCTTGGTCAAATGAGAGTGGATTGCAGTAATCTGTGACGACGCGCCAAAAGCCGATGCCACCAGTGGCGGTCTGCTCAAACGCTGTGTCGTAAGCCGCATCAGCACTGCTCGAATACTCGATGTGGCGAATAAGTCCCTGTCTGATCTTTGCCGTATCTACGTCGGCTTTGTCGTCGACTGGGGAAACTTTAATCGAAGGTCGGTTTTGTCTCTGGTCATTTGTGATTTGCCGAACGGCTTGGTTGACCTTATTTATGGTGAGACTTGGTTTACCTTCCTCGTCACGTCTGCGCTTTATTTCTGCAGGCCATTGATCGCCGGAGCGAAACTTTAAATCGCTTTCGGCTTCGGTGTAGATATCATTCCAATAGGATTCAGCGACTTTAAATCGCTCTTTTGCTCTATCGATAACATCGGAGCTATCAAGTTTTTCGTCTTTTGAATTTATGGCCACAATGGCATTTTCGGCACTTAATTAAATATAAATATTTATATCTATTTATATCTATTTATATGAAAGATATAACTAGGAACTTAAAAGTTTAACTCATCCAGCCGGTTGACCCACGATTCACAGGCGCAGCCTTTGGTTGAGGTGGCTTCACCTTCGGGAACTCAGCTCCCAGCGCTGGATCTAGAATCCTGGCCTGGCAGTCGAGCATGTCGTCATGAATCAATACCGGAAAAGCCAGGTACTCGTCATTCATAAATAGCTGGACGTAATCCTGCAGGCGCCCCTCTTGGTCCACGAAGTTTAGAGCCTTTGGCATATAGAATCGGGATTGCTCGTAAATCGGAATAAGCTTTTTGATGCGGTCTTCTTTTTTCAAAGACCCAGCGACCTCGACTATCTCAAAGCGATAGTTTCGCTGGCCCATTTCATACTGCAAATGTTCAATATCGGAATCCTTGCCGTACTTTTCATAGCCGACGCGTATCGGCTGGTACTTACGGTGCAGTTCAAATAATTTAGACGCACGTTGCGTGAGGTTTAGGCGATCCCTTATGGCGTCGATTAAATAATAATTATTGTCCGGAGCAAGACCGATCACTTTCATCACGGTGTAATCACTGGTCGCCTTTTTTGCCGAAGCTGGATCGACGATAATATAAATGTTCCATCCCTTCGTGTCTCCCAACTTATCGTAGAATCTTAGCCATTCTCTTTTGAAACTCATTGCCTTATCCGCGACTGGGTTTTGTAAAATCTGAGTGGAAAAAGTGTAAGGGCCCATGTCCCGACGCTTTTTTGCTAATTCTTCTTTTGACCAAAGGACTGGCGGTCCGTCCATGGTGCCGTCCTGTGTTCCTGCGTAGATTCGAGGGACCACTGACCCGCGCTTCAGCATGGTGTGATAGGTGTCGTACAAATGATAGCGTGTCCCGATGTAACGTGTGCGACCGCTTTGGGAGCCAAGATTAAGAGATAATTCCCAGGCCTCGGTAGTTTTTTTAATTTGATCCGGAGTTGAAACCGAAGCGATCGTCACGACGTCATCATAAATTAAGGTGTCAAAATGTTTTGAAATCGGCTGACCATCGACCAAGCCCCAGGCCTCAATGGTGGCCTCCTTTGGATTGGTCGAACGCTTTACGACGATGCCGTTATCGAGGGACCACTGTTTGGACTGCACCTCTGGGTTATCGTATAGAATATCGGGAAATGTTTTTTTCAAAAAAGTATTCATTTCAAATTCATGTTTGATTTGCTTTAAAAACGCTTTCGCAATCGGCCTGGTGTGGCTGAATATTCCATGTGTTAAATTTGGGTTTTTGAAAATATCCTGCATCGTTAGGCCGAACGTAATAATCGTGGACTTATATCCTTCCCGGAACCATAAATCCAGAAACCCATTGGGCGATGCCTCGACCTCGCGGCACCTTTCGTAAAGCCAATCGCGGTTCATGTCTTTGCGCTTACAGCCCACAGTAAGTAAGAAGAATAAATCCTCAAGACAGAGTTGTCGAATCGCAGCAGCGTTGTTTAGATTTAATATTTCTAAATAAAGCTCATTAGCTTGCTTGCGTGAAAGGTTTTTGCAGATCAACCGCGCACACCTAAGACGTCCTCTTCTTTCATCATTAGCAATTTAACGCCATCGTTGATCAATGCAACACCAGTGTAAGCACCTTTATAGTAAACAATATCGCCAGGCTTTACTTCGAGTGGTTTCCTAACGCCGTGTTCGTCCGTTCGGCCAGCACCTACGGCTATGACTTCACCTTCGCTTGGTTTATCTTTTTCGAATCTGACCAGGTGAATACCGCCGGCTGAAATGTCTGACTCTTCGATTGGTCTTACGAGAACTCGGTCTAGGATTGGCTGGATAATCATAATTTATTTAATTCCTCTTTGTTGGTTGATACAAATGTTTCGACGATTTCACGGACAACGTCAGAGAGTGACCGACGCTTTGCTCGGGCCAGGCCCGTCAACGATTGCTTTGTCTCCTGCGACAAGGCGAAACTTACGAAAGCGGTCAGGTCTGCGTCTGGTTTTTCACTTATGTCTGACAGCCTCATACGGTCACCATTTTTTCTTTTGCTTTCAATTGCAATTCCTCGGTGGCGTTAAGCACTTCGTGGCTGGTGACATAAACTCGCCCGTGTTCGTTGTAATCAACATCAGTAAAAAACATAAATTCAGAATGGCACTTGGAACAGTGCGCCCTCTCGATAGAGGCTTCAAGGCGTGTGGGCTTTTTGAACATGACCCGAAACTCTCCACCACATAAACATTCGGCTTTGTATTCAAGTTTCGCCATCGCCTTGTCCTTCCTTATTTTCTAGTTGTTTTATTCTGGCTTCCAGGTCGAAATCTTCGACTTTAATTTCTTGGCTTATATTATTTTGCAAGTTCACCTGCACTTTATTATTGCCCTTTTTCCAGTCGCAAAGTTCCTCAAGGCAAAGCTCCAACATTTTGTTGTCGCCATTCTGCGCCTTGGTAATTGCTTTTTGAATGAAACTCATTTTTGTGGGTGCAAAATGTTTTTCCTTGAACTCTGAGTAAGTAAGCCCTGCGTGTTCGGCGATACGCCTCTCTAGTGTGTCAGCCGAGCACCCCATGATTGCAGCGGCATCGTCCTTCTTTGGTCCCAGGCGCATCAGGGCTTCAAGCTTCGCCATATCCACCACTACAAAAGGTCTGCCACCTTTATCCGGAACGTCAGACAAGTTTCAACTCCTGTGCTGCCTTGTTGGCGTAAAGTTTTTCTACCTTGTCTACACGCTTGTCTTTGTTGGCTGACATCATGGATCTTTTATTTATTTTAAAAACCAACTTAAACCTTGAGTCAGCCACATTATATTCACTGATGAACACAGGCTGAGATTGCGCGTCGGCCCAATCGAAAAACGCTTTATGATTAAACTCTGCTCCGTAACCACCTGTGTCCAGATACGGAATGTCACAATAGACGATTGAGTTTTCTTTTATCTGCACCTGCTCGTAGCTTGTATTATAAAAGCTAAGTCGCTCGAGACCTTGTGTTCCCTCGAGTCGCTCGAGTTGCTGGAGTCGCTCGAGTTGCTGGAACATTCTTAGC